>PVBE010216392.1_pt1 | contig 11344 bp, 13 predicted proteins | sample 1631181 | NCBI WGS metagenome assembly PVBE01 (sample SAMN08397723, study PRJNA350692) | Marine metagenome, whole genome shotgun sequencing project. | isolation source: water | place: Pacific Ocean | collected 2012-04 | reverse complement strand
GTCGCGATAGACACCGCTCTCAAGAATTCATTAGACAAGAAAGACCGCTGGATGATAGCACAAGCTAAACAAAAACTGTCAATGCTTTAAAATGGATTTAAATGAGCTTCATAATCTAAAAAAAGATCAAGACTGCTATATATTGGCGTGTGGCTCGTCTTTAAATAAATACGACAACGAAGAAACTAGAGAGTTACTAAAAACTAAACTGGTTTTTTCCGTCAAACAAGCCTACGACAGATTCAAAGAAGAGACAGATTTCCATTTCTGGAACTGCTCCAATATACCTATAGACTATATGAACATACCGTATAGGTATATAGACCACCGCCCAGAGGTAGTCGTAGCCAGCAGTAATTACCTAAGGGGGCAAAGATGGAGCGTAGACCAAAAGTACGACGTCTTTTTCCGGATACCTTTAATAGAAGAAATGGGAGGAAGAACGGAGACCTTAGCTCACAAAAGAAACTTCGACGACTTCTTAATAGAGAAGTCTTGGGACAAAAGGCAAACCGGACCCGGAATTATGCTAGAGACAGTCTTTTATACAGCTTTGCATGTGGGAGTCAAGTCCATAACTACAATAGGGTGGGATTTAGATAAGTATTGCAATCATTTTTACGAAGGGCAGCAAGAAGTAGACAACGAAGCCTGCGAAATACCGTGGGATATGAAGCTAAACGCTGAAGCCGTACCTAGCATAAAAAAGTGGATCGAATCCAAAGGAGTAAAACTTGAGGTCTTGAAATAAATCATGAATACTTTTATCTTAGGGTCATGTACGATGGAAACGAAAGAGATATATCTAGGGATAGCCAAGGAGCTGTCTGATTTAATGTCTGGCAAAAACTGGATATTTAAATCTTCTTTCGACAAGGCGAATAGGTCTTCCATAGAAGGGAAGAGAGGGTGCGGGTATGACGAGGCCATTGAATGGTTCAAAGAAGTAAAGACCATTATACCCGATATAAAACTAACCACAGATGTTCACGAGACTTGGCAAATAGAAGGCTTAAGAGACTTGATTGACGTACTCCAGATCCCTGCTTTCCTATGTAGGCAAACAGACATGCTTACTGAAGCCGCTAGAAACTTCGACATAGTAAACATAAAGAAAGGGCAGTGGATGTCTCCCCAAAACATGATACAAGGGGTTGATAAAATAAAAAACACAAATAGCAACTGTCAAGCTTGGTGCACAGAGAGAGGTAGTCAGTTTGGCTACGGGCAACTGATTGTAGACTTAGGAAGCGCTGGCTTTTTAAGATCCCATTTTGATGAAGTTATTTTTGACGTAACACACTCAACCCAAAAACTAAAAGAAAATGGCAGAACAGGAGGAGACAGAGAGCTAGCTAAAAAATACCTATTGACCTCAACTGTGTTCGGCTATACAGGCTTATTTGCCGAATGCCACCCACGTCCAGAAGAAGCTTATTCAGACAAGGATTGTCAAATATACTTAAGCGACATGCCCCGCCTCTTAAAGCAACTGGAGGGAATTTCAGATATTATTTCAAATGAAGAATAAAAAAGATGTACTAGTTTTCATTCAGGCTAGGTTAGGTAGCCAAAGAGTTAAGAATAAAATGCTTAGGCCCTTTTGCGGCTCTAACTTATTCGAGATATCAGTTAACAAAGTATTAGAGTCCGATATACCAAAAGAAAATTTTTATGCATCGATATACGAGAAAGAACTAAAAGAAATAGCTAATAAATATGATGTAAATATTTTCAACAGGAGCTACGAGTCAGCAATTAATGATAACAGCCTACAGAAGATATACGAATGGCACGACAAGTTACCCTTCAAATATGCCATAATGATTAACGGCTGCTGCCCTATGCTTAAAGTAGAGACGATTAATAAATTTTACAAACACTACCTTGAGTCACCTCACGATGGACTCTTCGCTGTCGTGAAAAAGAAGAACTACTTCTGGAACGAAGAGGGCGAGTTAGTTACCCCTTGGCCGAAGAACCAAACGATTATGAACACCAAAGCAGTAAACCCAACCTTTGAAGCAGCTATGGTGTTTTTTGCAGGCAGAACAGACACGATTAGAGACGATATCTGGATGGGTTCCTTGAGAAAGAAAAACGACCCAGAACTATTTGTTATGGAGGAAGAAGAAATGTTTGATATTGATTACGAATGGCAATTTCAAGCAGCAGAAAAGCTTTATGAAGTTAAAACTAGAACTTAGAGCTGAAACCAAAGACATCTTAATAGCCCACGAGGTTATACAAAAAGATTGCTACCGACTAAAGTCTTGGCGACTAGCCGAGCCTAAGGTCATAGTCGATGTGGGATGTCAGGTAGGGTGTTTTTCTGCTTTAGCCTGTGGTCTTTTTCCTGACTGCAGAGTCTTATCTTTTGAGATGCTCAAGGAGAACTTTCTAATGGCTCAAAATAATTTAAAAGTTTTTAAAAATAACGAATGCATAAATGTTGCGGTAGGAGGAAAGAACCCGATCGTCGGGTCTTTTTACAATCATAAGAATACAGGAGGACACAAAGTCGTTTTCGAAGGGGCCGACTCTTACATAGGGGAGAAAAGAATAGAGTGCGGCTATCAACTATCGAACGGAGATATTAAAATGGTGAACTTCCAACAAATCTTCGAAAATTACAATTTAGAAGAGATAGACTTCCTCAAGCTAGACTGCGAAGGGTCAGAGCACGAAATCCTGCTCCACCTATTCGAGACAGGCTTGATAAATAAAGTTAAGAACATAGCTTTAGAAATGCACGGAAGAGATCAGCAAGAGTGCTTTTATATTTTATCAGAGTTGAAAAAAATTTATAAATCTGTCGAAGTAACAGGACCTCAAGGGAATTTAGTTTTTTGTCAAGATTTATTCTCAGAACGAAAACCAATAAACTTTTACAATCTGACGTGGGAAAATAGTCGAAGCACATTGCCCAGATCTGATTATGCTTGCTTTGTAAGCAGTCGAGAAGGCTTCCCTGTTAACAAAATTCGAGGAAAAGAATATTTACAAAAATATAATTTCCTAGGAAAGGAGTTAACAGTAACTCCAGAAATCATTTATAGAAAAATACCGGAGTTTGAAAAATTTAAAGATAAAAAAATTCTAGTTATAGGAGCTGGGCCAACCACAAACTGGTATGATTGGAACCCCGATGAATACGATTATATATTTTCTTGTAATCATTTCTTTCTAAACGAAAAAATAAAAAAAATCAAAGTCGATTTAGCTATCGTAAATAATGAGGTGGATCTAACAGGAGAAGAATTTTTAAATTACATACAAGACAACGACACAATACTTGCGTTTGATGACTACGATGAGGACATAAATCACGTAATTGAATTAAGGAAGACCGTTAAAAACAAGATTTTCCAATGCGTAATGAGACATCAACCTAAAACGGGAGTCGCGCCCAAGCTTGTAGTTTTAGCTACTCTTCTTGGAGCAAAGCAAGTTGACTATGTCGGGATTGATGGTCCGCCAAAAGGTATAAGCTCGCATGATTGGACAAAGGAAAGATCAATGGAAGATGACTCTCATTCCTTCCAGAAAAATAAGACTTGGAACGTCCCTTACCCTCACGAACTTTTTTTAAGGCAATACGAATGTTTTAAAGTTTATTTAGAAAACGAAATAGGAAAAGGGGTTATTTACAACAATCTAGGAGCGGGACACGAACAAAATATACTGTCGAAAATATGAAAAAGACTTACATTATAGCTGAGATAGGCATTAACCATAACGGAGACCTAGACATAGCCAAGAGGCTCATAGACATAGCCTCCGCCGCTGGCTGCGATGCCGTTAAATTCCAGAAAAGAGATCCCGACGCTTGTGTACCGGAGCACCAGAAAAACGTCGTGAAGGATACTCCTTGGGGCAGTATGACCTATCTGGAGTACAAGCACAGAACCGAGTTTGGAGAGATAGAATACGACGAGATAGATAGGTGTTGCAAAGAGAGAAAAATAAGGTGGAGCGCCTCACCTTGGGACCTAGGAAGTCTGGATTTTCTTTTGAAATACGACGTGCCATTCATTAAGATTCCTTCAGCGATGTTGACAAATAAAGCCCTGCTAGAAGGCTGTCTATCAAGCGGCAAAAAAGTGATTTTATCCACAGGCATGAGCACGGAAGACGAAATTTCAGAAGCTGTTTCGTTTTTGGAAGAAAGGATAACAGTAAAAAGCGAATCCAGCTATGCCATATTGCACTGCAACTCAACCTACCCGGCCCCTCTCGAAGAGATCAACCTGTCATGTATAAAAACCCTCAAAGAAAGATTCAATTGCGAGGTTGGCTACAGCGGCCATGAGTTCAGGCTCGGAACCTCGGTAGCTGCTATCTACCTCGGGGCCTCAATCATTGAAAGACACATAACTCTTGATAGGACCATGTGGGGATCAGACCACCTGAGTTCGATTGAGCCACAAGGACTTTTCAAGTTAGTCAGCGGGATAAGAGAACTAGAAAAGGCTTATGGAGACGGGGTTTTAAAGGTTAGTGAATCAGAAAAAGACGTTAGAAAAAAACTTAGAGGATAAGAGATCTTTAACATGAAGAATATAAAAGATATATTATTTATAATCCAAGCTCGACTAAACTCTCAGAGGCTGCCCAACAAGATGTTAAGGTCGTTCAAGGGGAGCAATCTTTTCGGAATGGCCATGACCAAAGTTCTGCTTAGCGACTTCATTCCTAAAGATAATTTTTACGTTTCCGTATACGAGCAGGAGTTAATAGACGAAGCAAGCAAGCTAGGGGTAAATATTTTTAAAAGAAGCCACGAGTCAGCTAATAACGACGACGACTTGCAAAAGATATATGAATGGCACGACAAACTCCCATTTAAATATGTTATAAAAATTAATGCTTGCTCACCTTTTTTAAAAATAGATACTATTAATGACTTTGCTAGACAATTTGTAGAGCAAGAAGAAGAAAACTTATTTGGAGTCATTGAGCAGAAGGATTACTTTTGGAACAAGGAAGGGCTCATGATAACGCCTTGGCCAGAAGACCAGACCATAATGAACACCAAAGCGGTGGAGCCAACCTATAAAGCAGCGCATGTTTTATACGCTTCAAGAATGGATATTATAAAAGACTACATGTTTATGGGAGACTTCTTTGAAGAAGGAAGTATCAAGCTTTTTCCCATGAACGAGCTAGAGGCTTTTGACATAGACTATGAATGGCAGTTTAAGTTAGCTGAAAATTTATGAAATGCTACTGCTGTAAAGCAAACACAGAACAGCTAGACTTGGTTTTCGAAAACAAACCAGTACCTAAAGCTTACGGGTGTCGGAAATGCGGACACATATTCACGGGCTGCCCAGACGACCTTAATCTAGAGGATTTTTATTGTAACGAGTATAGATCTGAAAATAAGAACGCTTTTTACGAAGAAACAGTAAGAGAGAAATACGAAAAAGGAATATTAGCACAGCTTAAGAGCGAGGTTCCAGACTTCAAACCTAATTCTATCCTAGAAGTCGGAGCAGGAATTGGGTACCTACTCCAAAGGACCCTAAAAGACTTCAACTTGAGCCCAGAGTCAGCAACAACGTGCGAGCTAAACAAAAACCACGCGGAAGACTTAAGAAGACAAGGTTTTAACAGCATATTTGGCGACTTTATTTCCGTAGATTTTAAAAGAAGGTTTGACTTGTTTATAGCTATTGATATAATAGAGCATATAGAAAATGTATCAGTAGTACCACAAAAAATAAAACAATTAATAAGTAAAGACGGACTCGGCTTAATCCAAGTACCAGCCCGAAGATTAATTAAACCTTTTGCAGAACATTTCCATTACTTTAACCCCCACTCTTTTTTTGAATTGTTTAAGAATACATTTGAAATAGTAAGAGTGTTTGAGAATGACTTTAGGGAAACATCTAACGGACCAGCGCTATTAGGAATAATAAAAAATTAAAACGAGCAAGAAAAGTGAACAAAAAAACACAAGAAGAACTAGTAGAAAAAAGCCAATGGAATGGTAAAAATTATCCTAACCTAGCCTATCAATCAATGGGGGGCCAACCCGGAGTCAGAGACATGACCCATAGATTTAATATAATGAACTTACCAGACTCGTTCAAAGGCAAAACAGTAATAGATATAGGATGCAACGCTGGGGCCGTTTGCATCGAAGCCAAGAGACGAGGCGCTGAAAGAGTTGTAGGGGTTGACTACATGGACGGAAGCATAAATGTAGCCAAAAAGATAGCTGACGAATTAAGTTTAGACATACAGTATTTTTGCTTTAACTTAGAGGCTGGACTAGATTCGCTAAAATCTAGAATTGGAGAAGAAAAATTTGATTATACTTTTGCTCTGTCTATATGGAACCACGTAGACAAGCGAAAACTTTCTAATATTATAAACTACTACACAAAAGAAACTTGCTGGTTCGAGGGGCACTCGGAAGAGTCCTCGGCGTACAATAGACCACCCAAAGACCACGGCAAAACAAAAGAGCAGATAGAGAAGATGCTTAACTACAACAGTATTGAACAGCTAGAGAACACAACAGATAGAAATACGAGATTGAATTTTAAGCTTAAGTTTAACTAACAAAATGAATGATTTTTTTTACATATCTCGACTAGATGAGTACAACAAAGTCCTCCCTAGAAAAAATACTTGCGATATATATAAAGACTTAAGCAGAGAAGATATTTCTTTAATTTTATGGGAAAAAGAAAAAAAAATATTAAAATCGTTACATAAAAACTTTGTAAACAAGCCGGCAATAACTCATTATCCTTTTCCGGTGCTAATTAATTCAATTGATGAAAAGTTCACCATGAAGTTAAGCTATTGCGGAGAAGATATTAGCTCTCAAAATGAAGACAAAAAAGTAAAGGAAATGTTGAGTAATAAATACTGGAAAACAAAAAACTATGGCCACAGAAAATTATTGTTAAGGAGCCTATTAAAAAACAAACCAATAAATACAGAAGAAACATTCGAGTGTATAATAAATAATTTAGTTTTGAATAACATAGCATATCCAGATGGGAATTGTTTTGCTAATATATGTGTCAACGAAAAAGGTCATTTACATTTAGTAGACTTTGGCCCACCGGCCGACATACAAATAAATGAGAATTCACCTTTAAACTGGAGAAGCCACCAGCAAACAATCAAAGGGAGCAACCCCGGAGATTTTAGCAAAAAACAAGAGCATGTAATAATAAAAGATAAAGTGGAGCTAAAAAGAAAAACCGAAGACCGTTTCAGGAAAATACAACCTAAAATATTAGAGACTTCAAAACACAAGTAAGCCTGTCACCGATATAAAATGATTAAATTAGTTTTATTTTTAAATCGCCCTAGCTGACAGAAATAAGACTTGCTTTTTGTTTAAGTCTTTGATATAATTTTAAAAAAGCATGAGCAAAAGAGTATTGATAACAGGAATCCTCGGGCAAGACGGGGCGAACATGGCGGAGTACCTGCTTAGCCTTGGAGAACTAAAGGTTTACGGCATGATGCGCAGAACATCTAATGTAAACAAATCCAACATAGAAGCATTCCAAGACGACCCCAATTTTAATTTAGTGTATGGCGATCTGGCAGACGCAGTTTCAATTAATAATTTAGTAAAAGAAATTTTACCAGACTATTTCATTAACTTTGGAGCAAACTCTTTCGTAGGCTGCAGTTGGGACATGCCACTACAGGTCTTTGACATTAACACTCTCGGCGTTATTAGATGTTTGGAATCTTTAAGAAAATTCAAACCTGAATGTAGGTTCTATAGTGCTGGCAGCTCAGAAGAATTCGGTGACGTAGACTATTCTCCCCAAGACCTTAAACACCCCATTAAACCTAGAAGTCCCTACGGGGCATCCAAGGCTGCTGCCCGTCACATTACAAAGGTCTACAGAGAATCGTATGACATGTTTGTAATTCACAGCATTCTTTTCAACCATGAAGGCATTAGAAGAGGCGAGGAGTTTGTCACAAGGAAAATAACAAAGGCTGCAGCGAGAATAAAAAAAGCTATTAACAAAAAAGAAAAATTTGAACCCCTCCAACTAGGAAACGTAAATTCAATCAGGGACTGGTCTGATTCTGAAGATTTTGTTAGAGGTGTATGGTTGATGCTTAACCAAGAGAAACCGAAAGAGTATCTTCTTTCAAGTAACGAAACCCATTCTGTCAAAGAGTTTGTATCGCTAGCCTTTAAGCATGCAGGTGTTCGTGGTCTTTGGAGTGGAGAAGGAATGGAAGAAAAATTTAGGGTCTTCCAAGAAAATACTATTTTAGCAGAGGTAAACAAAGAATTTTATCGCCCTGCAGAACTTACCTTTCTTCATGGAGATTCCAGCCTCGCCAGAGAAGAGCTTGGTTGGACCCCCAAGATTTCGTTTGACAAATTGGTACAGCGTATGGTAGAATGTGACTTGAAACTTAACGAAGAAGAAAAGTCTTGATTGCCAGAAGATTAAAAGCCAACTACAACGCCTGTTTAAAGATTGTTCTCAAATTTTGCAGGAAAAACCCAGAAAAAATTGACTGGGAGAGAGAGATGTGGATAGCCGACCTCTTGATAAGAGATCACGGAGCAGAAGTATTTGACCAATTATCCTTTGCATTTAAAGATATAGATTTTTCTACAGAAATGAGGAGTTTAGCTGCGTTTAGAACTGAAAAGTTTAAAGCCTTCTTGAACGAACAGAAAAAGCTTTTAAAGCTTGACTTCAGAAAAGAACGTGCTATAATAGGTAAACAAAAGATTGGAGAAGATAAAACCATAAAAAGAAAACCTAAAACATTATTAAATTTTTTAAACTATGACAGCGAAAAAGAAAACAAAACAACCGGATAACATTCTAACAGCATCAGAACAGTTATCATCATTTCTAAAAACACACAAAGAAGACCACTACAATTACGAAGAGGCTATAGAATACAAGGTTTCGACAGGCTCCCTTACTCTAGATATACAGACCGGAGGAGGGTTTGGCCCGGGACTGCATCGTTTTTGTGGCATAAACGAGGGAGGAAAGACGTCCGAAGCCCTTGAGGTAGCGAAGAACTTCCTCAAAATGCCCAATTCTAGAGCGGTATATTTCAAATGCGAAGGAAGATTAACCCCCGAGATGAGAGAAAGATGTGGGGTAGATTTTGTTCACACAGCAGACCCAGAGAGCTGGAAAGATGGAACATGCTTCATATATGAGAGCAATATTTATGAATCTGTCTTTGACATGATGAAAATGCTGATTCAATTCAATGAAGAAGGCAAAAGATATATATTTATATTAGATTCCGTTGACGGCCTGCAAACAAAAGGCGATAGCGAAAAAGCCCTTGACGATGCGACTAAGGTAGCAGGAGGAGCAACTATTAGCTCCGTATTTATGAAGAAGGTCGCGACAGCATTAACAAAGAGAGGCCATATGGCTATATTCATAAGCCAAGTGAGGGCCGACATACAATTAGACACCTACTCTAGAGGTCCCATAAGACAAACCACGGCCACGGGAGGAAACGCCCTACTTCATTTTGCTAACTGGATTCTTGAGTTCGAGGCAAGATTCAAAAAGGATTACATTTTAGAGGATGACAAAAAGTCACCAAATAGAGTCACGAACAAGATTCTAGGGCAGTGGTCTAAACTTACGGTAAAGAAATCTCCTAACGAGAAAACAAACTTAGTAATAACCTATCCAATTAAAAGAGGAAGGACAGGAGGAACAAGCATCTGGAAGGAGCTAGAGATTGTAGATATACTAATTGAATATGAGTTTGTTTCTAAATCGGGGGCTTGGATTAAAGTTTCTCCTGATGTCGTAGAGGAGCTAGCAAGCAAAAAGATAGAGATACCAGAAAAATTTCAAGGTAAGAACGGTTTGTTTAAATATCTAGAAGACAACCAAGAAGCTACAAATTATTTTTACAATAAGTTCAAAGAGACTTTAGCTTAAAGCACGCATATGAAAAGAGAACCCCAAAAAAATTGTCATTGTTGCGATCACGTAAACTATAGTCGTTATCCTTGCGCAGACACTTATAGATGTGATCAGTGTGGTCATATATACAGACACTATAAAGAAGACGTTGCGGAGTTCCACGAAGGCGATGATTACAGAGCTGGCCAATTCGAGAAAGATAAAAAAAGCTTTAAAAGCTTAGGCCCCTTACGCGAAGCCAAAAGGGCTATTAGATGCCAAAACCAACTGGGTTTGGTTAAACAATACATAAAAGAAAACGAATCCCTAATGGATCTGGCAACAGGCACAGGAGTTTTTCTCAAGGAAGCTAAAAAATATTACAAAAATCTAAAAGGAAGCGACATCCATCGAACTGTAGCCACTCATAACGCAATAGCTAACCCAGAAGTTGAGATAATTATCTCTGATGTATTTCTTATGGACGAAGATGTTACTTACGATGGAATAACGGCATTCGATGTACTAGAACATATAGACGACATAAGCAAATTTGTAGAAAAAGTTCACAAAATTTTAAACAAATATTTCATACTCCAAGTTCCCTGTGATAGAGAGCCTTTCCCTCCACCAAATGAGCCCTTCCACCATTGGAACGCGCACTGTGCGGGACAATTTGACGGACACGTTCATTACTATACAGAGCAATCCCTTAAGACTCTTTTTTGTAAAAATAATCTTTTTTCATCAGAGATTATCAGGAAGGTAGCTCCCGGCATACTAGCTAATGGAGCAGAAATGATAGCGGTATTCAAAAAAACTGAAAAATAATCCGCGAAGGACCCTATTTAGCAGTGGACTATATATATCATGCCGCACAAAAACAAAGAAGAAGCAACAGCTTACCGCAAGGCTTACTACAAAGCCAACAAGGAGAAGATAAGGACTAAAAGCAAAGCCTATTACGAAGCCAACAAGGAGAAGATAGCGGCTCAGGACAAAGTCTACAAAAAAGTCTACCGCAAAGCCAACAAGGAGAAGATAGCGGCTCAGGGCAAAGTCTACCGCAAGGCCAACAAGGAGAAGCTAGCGGCAAAGGGCAAAGTCTACCGCAAAGCCAACAAAGAGAAGATAGCGAGTCAAGGAAGGGCATGGCGCGAAGCCAACAAAGAAAGGCTGGCTATTGCTTACGAAGCTGACGCAGAGAGGAGGAACGCCCAAAGGAAAGCCTTCCGCGAAGCCAACAAGGAGAAGCTATCGGCTCGGCAAAAAGCCGACCGAGCCGCCAACCCCGAAAAGTATGCTCGGTGGAATAAAAACTACTACGAATCCCACAAAAAGGAATATAATGAAAAGCAGAGGATCTATAAGAAAAAAAAATACCGCAATGATCCCATCTACAGACTCAAAGATCGCATAGGATGCCTAATTAGGGAAGC
>PVBE012613470.1_pt1 | contig 11346 bp, 10 predicted proteins | sample 1631181 | NCBI WGS metagenome assembly PVBE01 (sample SAMN08397723, study PRJNA350692) | Marine metagenome, whole genome shotgun sequencing project. | isolation source: water | place: Pacific Ocean | collected 2012-04 | reverse complement strand
GTCGACGTCGAACTCGGCACGCAACTCCCGCAGACCTTCCGCCGCGGTCCGTTCTGATCCGTTCGAGGACATGAGCTCGAGCAGCCGCGGTCGCCTGTCTCCGCTGTTCTCAAGCAGTTGGAGGAGTGGGAGGGTCAGCTTGCCGAGCCCCAGGTCGGTGCCCAGTGACTTGCCGACCACCGCCTCCACGCCCGTGAGGTCCAGGCAGTCGTCCATGATCTGGAACGCGATGCCGAGGTCGGTGCCAAACTCACTCATCGCGGCGGTCTGTGCAGGCGTCGCGGACGCGTAGTGGGCGCCGATCTGGCCCGCAGCGCCGTACAGGATCGCGGTCTTCTGCGTGATCACTTCGAAATAGCGCGCCTCGTCCCAGGCGACGTCGCCGCGGTGCAGGCACTGGGTGATCTCGCCTTCGCAAACGGTGCGCACGGCGGCGGAGAACAACCGCGCGCAAGCGGGGTCATCGAGTTGCACCGCCATGTGGAACGCCAGCGCGTAGATGTAGTCGCCGAGCAGCACCGGCACTTCGTTGCCGTGAAGCTGGTTGAGGGTCGGCTCCTGGCGTCGCACCTCCGCTGAATCGAGGATGTCGTCGTGGACGAGGGTCGCGGTGTGGATGAGTTCGACGACCTTGGCCGCCGTCATGTGCGCGGGCGTAATCTGGTCGAAGACCTTTCCCGCGAGGAACACGAGGCCGGGTCGCAGTTGCTTCCCGCGGTACCGGACGACGTGATCGATCAGCGGCTGCAGTTCGCACGCGCTAGGACGCAGATCCTCGGCAAGTTCCGCGTTCATGCGAGCCAATTCCGGACGGACGAGCGCCAGCACGTCTCGCAGTTCTGCGGTGCTGGACACGACTACTTGGAGACGTTGTCGTCGTCCCAGTCCCGCGCCCGCTTCTCAGCGATGTCGGCGTCAGTCTTCTTGCCACCCGAGCCAGCGGATCCCTCCGCGTTCGCCACGCCGGTAGCCTCGTCGCCGCTATCGGGACCCTTCAGACCCTTCTTGAACTCCACGATCCCGCTGCCCATGGCGCGGGCCATGCCGGGTATCCGGTGTCCGAAGAGGAGCAGGAAAATCGCGAGGATGATCCATAGCTCCCAACCGCCGGGGAATCCAAATCCTATGTAGGAAGTCATTTGCAAGCCTTGTTGGAACCAGGATCATCGCATCCGGGAAGGAAGTCGTCGACCACCGATGCCGGAAAGCCGCAAACCGCCACGGGATTTCACTCCTGCGTCTCGGTGGGGCTGGTTTCGCCAGCATTCCCGGTGGCTTCGAGCCACGCCTCCCACGCTTTGGGATCCGACCCAAAGTCATTTCCGGTCAGGCGTTTGAGGTTGCTTTCGGCGGATTCCCGGACCTCTGCTTCGGCGGAGGCGAGCGCGGCGACGAGGATGCGGATCGCTTCCAGGTTCTTGCCGCTGGCGTCAGCCCCTGCCTTGGCCTTGGCACGCGCGTCGTAGAACTGCTTGAACTGCCCGAGCACCTCGGTGAACCGCTTCTCCATCCGCTGGCGTTCGATCACGAGGAACATCGTGTAGATGCAGACGATCCCGAGCACGAATCGGAGCAGACCATCCTCGCCGAAGGTCTTCTGCAGCCCCTCGAGCGGGAGCCAGTCCTCGAACCACACCACGGCGGTCAGGGTGAGCAACACCCACGGGGTCAGGCGACGCAGGGGGGTGTCCATGGCCTAGCCGAGCACCTGCTTCATGGTCTCGCCGAGCAGACTCGGGCTGTCGACGACGGTCGCGCCAGCCCTGGCCAGCGCGGCGGTCTTGTCCGCCGCAGTGCCCTTGCCGCCGGAGATGATCGCGCCGGCGTGACCCATGCGCTTGCCCGGAGGCGCGGTCGCCCCCGCGATGAAGGACACGACCGGCTTGGTCACGCAGGACTGGATGAACTAGGCAGCCTCTTCCTCCGCAGAGCCACCGATCTCGCCGATCATGATGATGCCTTCCGTGGCGTCATCGTCCTGGAAGAGCGAGAGGCAGTCGACGAAGTTCGTGCCGTTGATCGGGTCGCCGCCGATACCGATGCTCGTCGTCTGGCCGAGACCGGCGGTCGTCAGCTGGTAGACGGCTTCGTAGGTCAGCGTGCCGCTGCGCGACACGACGCCGACCTTGCCCGGCTTGTGGATGTAGGCCGGCATGATGCCGATCTTGCAGCCGCTGTTCTCGGTGACCGGCGTGATGATGCCGGGGCAGTTCGGGCCGATGAGACGAGCGCCGGTCTCCTCGAGAAGCGCATTCGTCCAGGCCATGTCGAGGACCGGGATGCCCTCGGTGATCGCGACGATCAGCTCGATGCCGGCCTCCGCCGCCTCGCAGATGGCGTCCGCGGTGAACGCGGCGGGGACGTAGATCTGGGACACCTCGGCGCCGGTCGCCTCGACCGCATCGCTCACCGTGTTGAACACCGGGATGCCCGAGACGTCCTGTCCGCCCTTGCCCGGCGTGACGCCGCCGACGAAGTTCGTGCCGTACTCGACGCCCTGCAGCGTGTGGAACGTTCCCGCTTCCCCGGTGATGCCCTGGGTGATGACCTTGGTGTTGCCATCGATGAGAATTGCCATGGTGTGTTCCTCTTTCTTAGCGGGTGAGGGCCACGATCTTCTCGGCGGCCTCGTCTAGGTCTGTGGCGGTCTGCAGTTTGATACCGGAGGCTTCGAGGATCTCGCGGCCCTTGGTCACATTCGTGCCCTCGAGACGCACCACGAGGGGCACGTCGAGTTCGACCTCCTTCGCGGCCTCGATCACGCCTTCCGCGATGATGTCGCACTTCATGATGCCGCCAAAGATGTTGACCAGGACGCCCTCGACCTGGGAGTCGGACAGGAGGATCTTGAAGGCGTTGGTCACCTGATCCTTCGTCGCTCCTCCGCCGACGTCGAGGAAGTTGGCAGGTTCCCCGCCCTTGAGCTGGATGACATCCATCGTCGCCATCGCGAGACCAGCGCCGTTGACCATGCAGGCGATGTTGCCGTCGAGCGCGATGTAGTTGAGGTCGAACTTCGCCGCTTCGATTTCCTTCGGATCCTCCTCGTTGAGGTCCCGGTAGCTCAGCACTTCCTTGTGGCGGAACAGGCCGTTGCTGTCGAAGTTGATCTTCGCGTCGAGGGCGATGACCTCGCCGCTCTTCGTGGTGATCAGCGGGTTGATCTCGGCGATGGAGCAATCAAGATCGACGAACAACTTCGCGAGGCCCGACATCACGCGAACCGCGCCCTTCACCTGTGCGCCTTCGAAACCCAGGCGATAGGCCATCCGGCGAAGCTGGAAGCCCATGATTCCCTTCACCGGGTGGATTCGCTCGCGGAGGATCGCGTCGGGGTTGTCCTCGGCGAGCTGCTCGATCTCGACGCCGCCCTCAGCCGCTGCGATCATCACCGGTGAGCCAGACTCGCGGTCCACCGCAACCGCGAGGTAGAGCTCGCGGTCGATGTCGCTGCCGGACTCGACGTACACGGTGTGCACGATGCGACCTTCCGGACCGGTCTGATGGGTGATCAGGGCTTTGCCGAGCATTCCAGCGGCAGCTTCCCGCGCCTCGTCCGCCGAGCGGACGAGCTTGACGCCCCCACCCTTGCCGCGCCCGCCGGCGTGGATCTGCGCCTTGACGACAGAGAGTGGCAACTCCAGTTGGGAGAAGGCATCGGCAGCCGCATCGGCGGTCGTAACCGGGATGCCCTTGGGTACGGGCACGCCGTACTGAGCGAGCAACTCCTTGGCCTGATACTCGTGGATTTTCATGCTTTCAACTTCGCGACAGGATCTTCTGACTCCGCGCCAGGGCGGAAACGGTAGCAACGAACGCCTCGCAGGCAACGGGACAGTGGACGGGTTGTGTCGATTGCTAAAAGCCGGGCGTTGCTCGGAGAGCCCGCATGCCGTTACATGCGTAGGCATGGACGGCATCCTGGTATTTCAACAGATTCACGGCCTGGTCAAGGAGGGATATCTCGAGAGCAATCCCGCCATCTGCCCGACCCAGGTCCAACCCTCCAGTCTCGACCTGCGGCTCGCCACGCGAGGCTACCGGGTGCGCAGCGGGTTCCTGCCAGAGCACTGCAGCGTCGCGGACCGGCTGGAGGAAACCACCATCTACGCATTCGATCTGACCGACGGCGCCGTGCTGGAGAAGGGCCACTGCTACGTGATTCCCCTCCTCGAGCAGGTCGCCCAGGCGATGCCCTACGAAATCCACGCGAACCCCAAGTCGTCCACGGGGCGGCTCGACCTCTTCACGCGGTTGCTGGCGAACCACAACGGACGGTTCGAGCTGGTGGCGCCGGGATACACCGGCCCGCTCTACCTCGAGGTGGTCCCGCGGTCGTTCCCCGTCCGGGTGAAGACCGGACTGAGCCTGTGCCAGATCCGGTTCTGTGAGGGGAAAGCCGTTCTGGACGACGACGAATTGCGCGCGGAATACGAGCGCGGCCCGCTGCTGTTCCGTGACGACGGCAGCCCGATCCCGCTGTCCGACGCGCGGATCAATAACGGCCTGTGCATGGGCGTCTCGATCAAGCGGGACAAGGACCTGCGCGAGGCCATCGGTTTCGTCGCGCGGCGCTACACCGGCGTGTTGGACATGTCCGAAGAAGGTGCGCACCTGCACCACGAGTTCTTCGACCTGATCCACGAGCCGATCAACGGCCACTACATCGTCGAACCGGAAGAGTTCTACATCTTCGCGTCGAAGGAGCGCGTGCGTGTGCCACGCCACCTCGCGGCGGAGATGGGCGCGTACGACATCGGCATCGGTGAGTTGCGCACGAACTACGCCGGGTTCTTCGACAACGGCTTCGGCGGCAAAAACGGCACCCGCGCAGTATTGGAAGTGCGACCCCACGACGTACCGTTCCTCGTCGAGGACGGCCAGGTGTTCTTCCGGTTGCAGTTCTTCAAGACCCAGAAAGAACCCGAAGTGTGCTACGGCGACGACAAGCTCAATAGCCACTACCAGGGTCAAGGACTGAAGCTGAGCAAGCACTTCCGGCAAGGGACCGAAGCGGAAGCGGCCCTGTAGGAAGTCCTCGGCGACTCGTCAGAACTTCATCCCGAGCTTGGTGAGCTCCGCCTGGCGTGACGACCGCAACGCCGCGTCCTCGGGCGCGAGTGCCACGGCACGCTGCCACGCCCAGAGACGAACGAAGGCGTCCTGCGGGCGGTTGAAGAGCTGGGCGACGAGGCGCAACGCCGACAAGTCCTTGGGCCTGGACTGCGCAGCGAAGAGCGCCGCCGCGCGCGCCTGATCGTGCTCGCCCAGCGCCACGAAACGCCTGGCGGCATCGAGCGGCGTATGCAACTTGCCACCGCTCGCGGCCAACTTCTTCTTCTCGTCCGCGAGCAGTTTCGTCGCTGTCGGATTGCCGGCGTCGATAGCGAGCGCGCTCGTAAGCGCCTTGACCGCGTCAGTCGAGTTGCCGGTGAACGCCATGACCTGCCCGATCAGAAAGTAGGCCAGCGGCACGTTTTGGTTCGACCGCAGGGCTCTTGTCGCCTCCTGCATCCCGTCGAACCAGCGCCCGCGCTGGCAGAGGCTGCGCGCACGGAACAGCATCCCCTCGAGGGGCTTGCCATGGAACTCCATGCCGCGCGCGGCCCCGTCGTCAGCGCGGTTCTTGTCGTCGCCGCGGTAGAAGTCGCCCCAGAACTGACCCTGGCTCTCACGCCCGCGACGGAACTCGATCTTCGACAACAGATAATAGGACTTCGAGTCGAACGGGTTGGCCGCGAGGTGCTGCCCGAGCCAGTTCGCCGCGTCGTCGTGTCTGCCCACTCCCGTCAGCGTCTGGGCCATGGGGACCAGCGGTCGCTCTTTGAGAGGCAGGGACTCGAACAGGGTGAGCGCCTCGGCGAACCGCATCCGGTCCTTGTAGATCATGGCGAGCCCCCAGAGCACATCCAGGTTCGCCACCGCTTCCTCGCGCAGGCCGACCAGAAGTTTCTCTGCCTCGGCGAGTCGAGCGGTGTTGTAGAAGATCTCCGCCTTGAGCCGTCGCGCGTCGACGTGGCTCGGGTCGATGGCGAGCACCTCGTCGAACGCCTCGAGCGCGGGCGCGTACTGTCGTCGGGAGAGATGATCTCGCGCCCGCGCCAGACTGTCGACCAACGCACCTTCGTCGCCGGAGCACCCAAAGAGCAACAAACACGCGAGGAAGCCCGCGGCGGGCCGCGCGGTAGTCACGCATCGGGGAAACGACGCGGTGTCACCCACCCAGCTTCAGCCTCTCGACAGCGAGACTCTGGACTCGCGTTTCATCCTCGATGATCAAGAGCAGCTGATTCATGTCTATCCCCGTGAACCTCTGCGCGAGACCCGTAACCGGCCAGTAGATCTCCAGCATCTTGATGCTCTCAGCCTTGCCGAGCCCGATCGTCTGGCGCAGCGGATTCGCACCGAAGCTGCCGCCGCTGTTGACGTGACGATAGATGGAGCGCGTCTTGCCGTCATCGACGACCTCGACGCGAATTCGCGCCCCGATAGCGGAGCGGTTCGACCGCTTTCCGACGAGATGGATCGAAATCCACTTCATCCCAAAGCCGGGGTTCTCGAACAGCGCGTCGCCGAACTTGTCGCCGCTGTAGGCACCCCCCATCTGCGCAAACACGTCGTGGTCTCCGTCGTGGTCGATATCCCCGAACGCGATGCCATGCCCCTTCTGCAGATGACCAAACCCACCGGCCATCGTGACGTCGACGAAGCCCTTCCCGCCCTTGTTGCGGAACATGACGTTGGGCACGAGGGTGTGGTAGTCCGGATCGCCAGTGCCCAGGTAGAAATCGAGGAAGCCATCGCCGTCGATGTCTCCGAAATTCGAACCCATCGGCAACATCGGAAAGTCCAGCCCCTGCTCCTTCGCGACATTCGCAAATGTCCTGTTGCCCAAGTTGCGGTACATGCCAGGCGACTCGAAGTCGACGGACTCGCTGCCGAGATAGTGGGAGGCGAGTTTATCCACGCGACCCGTATAGCTCGCGACGAACAAGTCCAACGCACCATCGTTGTCGAAGTCCCAGAACCACGTCGGGAAACTCGCGATCGGCTCCGTGAGACCCAGATGTGACGCGACGTCCGTGAACGTGCCGTTGCGATTGTTCACGTAGAGGCGATTCGCCCCCATGTAGTTGGACACGTAGAGTTCGGAGAAACCATCGCCGTCGACGTCACCCCAGGTCACGCCTTTTGTATAGCCGAGATTCTGCACGCCGGCTTCGGCGGCGACGTCGGTGAATGTCGAGTCGCCGTTGTTTCGGAACAGTTGGCAGGGCACCTGCATGTCGTTCGCGTGCTCGTTTCCGATGAAAACATCGAGGTCGCCATCATTGTCGTAGTCGAACCAGGCGGCGGTCTGCGTCGGATAGTGCACATCGCCGAGCCCGGACCGGAACGTGACATCAGTGAACGTGCCGTCTCCGTTGTTGCGCACGAGTGAGTTCGGGATGCGACCAGCATCTCCCAGCCACGCGCCTCGCAACACCAGGAAGTCCAGGTAGCCGTCGTTGTTGAAGTCAGCCTGGTTGAGATTGAGACCACCAAACAGACCCGACAGGCCGGCGGCTTCGGTCTGGTCGGTGAACTTGCCGTTGCGGTCGTTGTGGAAGTACCGGAGTTGACCAGTCGGGTCCCACGTCGACGTCACGACGTCCAGGTAGCCGTCGTTGTCGAAGTCGTCGAGGATCGCCCCACCGCACAGATTGAACGTGTTGAGGCCGACCGCCTTCGCGACATTCTTGAACTGGGGAAACTCAACCTTGGACTGAAACGTCTCGACGGGGATGAGGAAATCCTTCGGGACGTCGTCGGGATAGCCACCGATGGTCATGTAGGCCAGATTCAGCAACCAGCGGGAGGCGAGCACCGTGTCGATGCTCCGCGATGCGTTTACCACGCGTGACTGGACATCGTACCCCTTCGATGGAGCGCGGAGCAGCCCTTCGAAAAGTTCGATGGCCTTCGTCGAACCCTGAGTCTTCGTGTGCACGCCGCCGGGTTGAATTGGGACGATGCAACTCTCCGGTCGACCGAGGACGCAACAATTCTCGGTCTCGCCCAGTCGCAGCCAGGCTACGCCGAGCTTGAACTTCACGTAGTTCGCAACACTCGGATCGAGATTCGCGGCGGGGAGCAGTCGGTATGCACTGGTCAGGTGATCGATGGCAAGTTCGAGTTTCCCGAGCCTCGCGTAGGCGTTGCCGAGACCGAACTCGACCTCGCAGCGCCTGACTGGGGATGCCGTCGGCTCCAGTGAGTCGAGAGCCGATTGGCGCTCCTCGGCCATGGCACTGCCGAGATAGGGATCCTCCGTCGCGATTCTGTCCGCGATCTGCCGGAGGCTCCTGATCATCCTCGCGTGACTCCCGGCTGGCGTGAGCGCTCTCAAGTCGGCGGGGTCATTGGACTCGCCTCCTCCGAACATGAAGACCACGGTTATGATCACGATCACGACCACCGCGGCGATCGAAATCAGGAGCTTTGAACTTCCGCTGGACGGCGCCGCAGATTCGGAGGCGTCGGGCGGGGGTTCGCTCGCGTCGCCCTCGATTCCGGTCACGTCCGTATCGGGTCGTTCGCCCGCGTCGTTGCTTTCTTCCAGATCATTATTCGGTATGTCAGGCATGTGGCTTCGAACTTACTTGCGGGAAGATATCCCGCGCAAGACCACGGTCGGGATACTGGGTTACCTTGAGGCGCCCACCGATTACCCGATCGCATGTCGAAGTCCCCACCCCTGCGGCTGATCGCATTCCTGTCCCGCATCGGACTGCCGTTCAGGTCGCCGGCCCAGGGCGCGCCGGTCAAGCCACAACCGAATACCGGGACCTTTGCGCAGCGGTTCAAGGAGTCGCATCCCCTGGGCAGCTTCGCCGAGATCACCAAACGCCTGCGGCTCGAGAGAGGCTTCATCCAGAAGCACGACCCCGGGGCCGTGCACAAGATCGGGGACGAGTCGTTCTTCGTGCACGTGCCGTAGAATTACTCCAGCAAGGGAGGCTTCGGACTCCTCGTTTGGATCAGTCCCAGTCCACAGGAGAAACTGCGACGCGGGCTGGCCGGCTGCCCTCGAGAAACACAAACTCATCCACATCGGCGCGAACAGGTCAGCCGGTGGCTCGGCGATAGCCGTGGCAGTGCGTTGAAGCTATGATGAAATGGCTCCCATCTCGGGCGATCCACGGGTCGCTCGATGCCACCCTCGTTCCGCCTCCTCACCCAGCCAATGCACTCTCACTTCACCCGTTGTTCCCTACTCGCCGTCTCGTTCGCGGCTCTCCTCACCACCACAGCCCAGGCACAGCACCCGCAACTCCTGACGCCGGTCGCCAACGTGCCCGCCAAGGCGCACGATTGGCTTCACAAGAAGGAGGCGATCGACGCCTCGATCGTCCAGACGGAGTACGTGCGGATCGATACCGCTGCGCTACTCAGGCAGTCGGGTCCGAAGTTCCAGACTTTCAGTCTGCGCCTCTTCGGCAAGCTCCACGTGCTCGATTTCAACCGGACGAAGAACGTGCTCGGCTACCACGTCCTCCACGGCACGGTCCGCGGCAGGAGCGGAGACGCCATCTTCGTCGTCGCACCCAACGGCCAGACGCACGCGACGATCCACCTGGTCGAGGACTCGTATGCGCTCGCGCACTCGACGCACACGGACGTGCACCTTCTGCACCGCATCGACGACTCGAAGCTTCCTCCGCATGCCCACCCGATCCCGGTGAAGACCGTGGCTCCGGATTCGGGCGGCCCGGCCACGCCGGCGGGTGGCAACGACACGCTCCTCGACGTCGCCATGTTCTACACGCCGAGAGCGCTCGCGGCGGCGGGCAACGCCACCAGCATCCAGCTGAAGTGCGTCAATTCGATCGAACAAGCCAACGCGACCAACAAAGCGTCCAAGGTCGCGGCTGAATTCCGCCTCGTCTACATGGCGTTGACGAACTACGCGGAAGGCACCAGCGATCTCGGTCGCTTCCGCAAGACGAATGACGGGTACATGGACGAGGTGCACAAGATCCGCAACACGTTCGGCGCGGATCTGATGCACCTCATCACGCAACCGGCCAAGCTGGCGTACTGCGGTGTCGCCTACCTGATGAACAACGTGTCGGCGGGGTTCGCCCAGTATGCCTTCGCCGTGACCGTCCAGAGCTGCATGAATGGCAACGTCGTCGCCCACGAACTCGGCCACAACATCGGCTGCCACCACGACCGCAACAACGCAGGTGGCGCTTCGTACCCCCACTCCTACGGGTTCAGGACTACGGACAACAAGTACCGCACGGTGATGGCCTACTCGCCTGGCAGCCGCGTAAACGTGTGGTCCAGCCCCAACGTCAAGCACCTGACCTACACCATGGGCAAGACGAACAGCGAGGACAACGCGCTGACGATCGCGAAGACCAAGCTGACGGTTTCAAATTTCCGCGCACAAAAGGCCGTGATCTTCTGTGAGACGATCGGAGCCATCGCGGGCAAGTTCAATCAAGTTCCGAAGATCCACGGGCAGGGCACGATCAACTCGACGTTCCCTCCGAAGATCACGATCTCTCTGCAGTGGTACTTCGCGAACGGGCTGCTCGTAATCGGCGCCTCCGAAATCAACGTCCCCTACCTCGGCGGGATCCTCGTGCCCGCGCCTCAGACCTTCGCACCGATCACCGCGAGTCCATACCCGATCATCCTGGACGCGAGCGCACTCAAGAACCTGCCCAAGGGGTCGAAGCTGTGGATACAGGCACTCTTCAACGACTCGGCGGCAGTGCAGGGAGTGTCCGCGACGAACGGAATGAAGATCGTCATCCCATAGCTTCGGCGCGGTCGTCAGTCCCTCAAGTGGTGGATCGTATTGTGGATCCGCCCCTTGATCTTCTTGCCCTTCGCGGATCGCACGTCGTAGGCGACCTCCATTCCCCAGGTCTTGGCGATCCCGCGGACCTCGAGCGTCACGGTGCGGCGGTCGCTCGATAGCCGCGCCGACACGACCTCGAGGGACTTCTCGTTGTAGTGCTTGGAGCCGTAGCTCCTCGTGCGCTTCAGATCCCACGACTTGATCCGGTAGTTCTCGACGCGGGCGGCAGAGGCCGCATCCAGCTCGCCGCTGAAGGTGATCGTGAGCCCGGACTTCTTCGCGTGCAGCTCCACCGGCAGGTGCACAGGCCTGCCGGTGTAACGCAGCCGGTAGAGACCGCCCGGCTGCGTCTGACTTCCGGCCCAGGCAAACATGCCCGCGAGGTACAGCTGGCCATCGTTCGGGTGGAATCGCCCCCGCATGACACCAGTTGGGAAACGCTTGATCGGGAACGCGCACATCCCGCCCTGCTGCTGCCCATTCACTTCCTC
>PVBE011698283.1_pt1 | contig 11346 bp, 15 predicted proteins | sample 1631181 | NCBI WGS metagenome assembly PVBE01 (sample SAMN08397723, study PRJNA350692) | Marine metagenome, whole genome shotgun sequencing project. | isolation source: water | place: Pacific Ocean | collected 2012-04 | reverse complement strand
ACGATAAACAGTCCCGTCATTACCTCGACGGTCGAATGAACCCCACTTGTGACGAACCCTAGACGGACTCACGATGCCACCGTCGTCAGCGTCGTCACGGCTTCCTGATTCAGACCAGTGAAGATAGTCAGACCCTTCACAGTCTCACTGTCTAAACCAGCCTCCAACAGTCGTGCACCAGAGATAGAAGCACGTGGTGAGATGATGACAGGCAAGCGCTTTTCATCGGCACGCTTCCGCCACACTCTGACCTGCTTGCACCAGTCGGCACCATGCGACGCTGATGCTGCTACCGCTAGTTTCATCTCTAGGGTCTCGTCATAGTTGCATTCCTGCACCATAAACCTATCCAGCGTGGACTTATCCAACTGCTGACCAGAGACATACTGTCGGTCTGCACCATTACCGAAAGTATTAGCAGTAGCAACCACAATGAAGTCACGATGTCTGGCAACCATTCCATCAGGAAACTGGCACTGTCCGTTCGCAAGCAGCATATTCAGAGACTTGATAACGGAAGGATGTCCGCTATCAATCTCGTCAATAATCAACACGCCACCATTCTCAAACATCTCACGTACAACGGTCGAAACATAACGACCCTGAGCATCCATATATCCGAAAAACAACGTGCGACTATCGGCAGGTCCAACACTGATTGCCCTGCAATCACGCCCCAGCGCCGACGCTGCCTGTTCACCGATAGTGGACTTACCCGAACCAGCGGGACCGACCAACATTACGTGTTCACGTGCCGCTAGTACTTTCACCACTGTCGGCAGAATCTCGTGGTGCTGATCAGGTAGAACCGATACATGACCACTCTCTGCCACATGAATCTCAACAGGTCGAATAACCTCGTCCAGCGCCGACCGAATAGGCTCTAATGCCCTGTCGATTAGAGACTGTACGGCCGATTCATCGACCCCTACAGCGCCACTGGCAATGTCTCGAATAAGTGTTTCAAGTTGCCCAACAGGCTTGTCATTAGCAGGCTTGTTAGCAGGCTTGTTTACGGCCAATACATCAGGCCGCTCAGCAGTCTTATTGGCAGTCTTAGCAGACTTGTTAGCGCCACCATTTACGCTGCCATTTATCGCACTCAACAGTTCAACATTGGACTGCTTTACCGATGGATTCACGCCTAACCTGCCTGCCAATACCATCAAGTCAGACCGCTTCAACACGTCGAATGAATCAGTCTCACCCGTCGCATATGTCACCATTCTTTCCAGCGTATCCACGCTGCTTATCTCTCGTGCCGTTGGCATTCCCATAATCATTACTCCCATTCATTCATTGTGGTTACTCATGGCCGTCTGGCCACAACGAAACCCTAGCATCATCTAGGCAGCATTGACACCACCCCAACGAATGAATGAACGGCAACGGAAGAACGGTTCGGCACTGGCCGTAGCGTCCGCCCCATTCATCACTGCCACGGCCACTGCCATCCATTGCTAGGCACCCTGTCAGGGTGGGAATGAATGAATGGCTGGCAATGAATGAGCAGGCTGGACAGGGTAGAGAACAACGGTTCTCCACCACGGCTCATGCGATGCGAAAGAAGAAGGTCAGCCGAACGGGGGGCACCGAGGGGGGGTCGGGGCCTGCGTACCCGCATATGTATAGATATGGGTTCCCAGTGCGGGGGTTTTTTGGAGGGCGGGGTGGGTGCCTCCGCAAATCTGAGGGTTTGCGGGGGTGTGGCTGGTTGCCTTTGGCTGGGTTGTACCGCCCCTAGGTGGCGTTGCCGTTTTTTTCCATAGGGGTGCTTTGTTTCTGGGGAGCGTTGGAAGTAATTGAATCGCTTTGGGCGATTCTTTTTTTCTTTGGCTTTGTCCCTCCCCCCCTACCCCCCCTCCCGTGTGTCCCAAAGGGCTTGTTGGGTGGGTTTTGGTGGCTGGGTTTTTTTGTTACTGGTGGGTTACTTGGGGGTGGTGTCCGTTTGGGACACCGTGTTGTGTTGTGTAGGTAGTTGTTTCTATGGATCGGGGTTTGTTGTGGCTGTGCATGCGGATTTGTATTGGTCGGTGGATGATGAGGGTGTTGCTGTGATGCCTTCTGCTCAGGCTGCTTTTTTGGATTGGTTGTTGTTGGGGCATGAGCGTCGGCCGTTGACTCAGAAGGATTGGGCTGTTGAGAATGGGATGCATGAGGATTCGTTGCGTCGGTGGAAGCGGGATCCGAGGTTTGTTCGGGAGTGGGATCGTCGTGCTTCTGAGGTGAATGTGTCGCCTGAGCGTGTTCAGGGTGTGGTGGATGCGTTGTGGGCGAAGGCTCAGGGTGGGGATGTGAAGGCTGCGGGTTTGTATTTGCAGTATGTGGATAAGTTCACGCCGAAGCGGCGTGTTGTGGTTGATGATGAGCGGGATGCTGCTGGGTTGTCTGATTTGGAGTTGGCTGATGAACTTGAGTTGTCGGTTGCTCAGTTGCGTGTTGTTTCTGAGGTTCCTCAGTTGGTTCAGGTTACGTAGGTGTCTGTTGGGGTGTGGGGTTGGTTGTTTGTGGCGGCTGTTGTGTTGGCTGTTGATTTGACGGCTGGGTCGGTTGGTTCGGAGTCGATGTCTGAGGTGTTTGGTCGTTGGTTGGTGGGTGGCCGTGGTTGGTTGCCTGCTGGGTTGTGGTTGGGGGTTTCGTTGTATTTGTTTTGGGGGTTGTTTGTGGGTGTGACCAATTAGTCGTGTTTCGGAGTTGCATCGTGAATCTCAGTGGCGGCGTTGTGTGGCTGATGAGCAATATTTTTTGGAGCATTTTTGGCATATTGCGCATCCTGCGCGTGGGCGGGTGTTGTTTGTTCTTAGGGATGCTCAGTCGCAGGCGTTGAGTCAGTGGGCGGGTGAGCGGTACAGTTTGACGTTGAAGGCTCGTCAGATTGGTTGGACGACGTTGGTGGCTGCGCACCAGTTTTGGTTGGCGTTTTTTCATGCGGATCAGAACATTATTGATTTGTCTCGTACTGAGCGTGAGGCTGTGTTGTTGTTGAAGAAAACGAAGTACGGGTTTTCTCATTTGCCGAAGTGGATGATTGCGCGGGGGCCTGATTCGTTGGTGGATCATCAGCAGCGGATGGCGTTTGCTAATGGTTCTCAGATTACGTCGATGCCGTCTGCGTCTGATCCTGCGCGTGGTGAGTCTGCGACGTTGATTGTGGTGGATGAGTGGGCGTTTTTGCCGAATCCTGAGGAGGCGTGGGCTTCTATTGAGCCTGTGGCTGATGTGGGTGGCCGTATTATTGGTCTTAGTACGGCGAATGGGTCGGGAAACTTTTTTCATCATTTGTGGACGGGGGCGTCGGCGGGGAACAATCCGTTTGCGACAATGTTTTTTCCGTGGTCTGCCACGGAGGATCGTGATGAGTCGTGGTATGAGGCGAAGAAGCAGTCGATGCTTAGTTGGCAGTTGCATCAGGAGTATCCGTCTACGCCTGAGGAGGCGTTTATCAAGTCGGGTAACCCTGTGTTTGATTTGGATCAGTTGGAGGTCATGGCGCAGCGTTGTACCGCTCCTCGTCAGGGTTGGTTGCATAATACGTCGGCTCGCAGCGTGGAGTTTCGCGTCGCATGAGTTTGTCTGTGTGGGAAGATCCTACGGCCATGTCGGCGTATGTCATTGGTGTCGATACGGCTGAGGGGTTGGGGCATGGCGACTATTCGTGCGCTCAGGTGGTGGACGTTGCAACTGGACATCAGGTGGCGGTATGGCATGGACATATCGCTCCTGATGAGTTTGCTTCTGAGATTTTCAATATGGCGTTGTGGTATCGGGATGCGTTGACTTGTGTCGAGTCGAATAATCATGGTTTGACGACTATTACGGAGTTGCGGCATTTGGGGCATCCGAATTTGTTTCGGAAGCGTGCGTTGAATTCGGTGTCGTCTAAGGTGTCGATGGAGTTTGGTTGGAAAACGACTCGCACATCGAAGCCTTTGATGATTGATGAGTTGGGTTCGGCTTTGCGGAACAATGAGTTGGTGTTGTTTGACGATTCGACGTTTGCGGAGTTGCGGACGTTTGTCCGTAATGAGCGGGGCAGCATGTCTGGGTCGCCGCATGATGATCGTGTGATTGCGTTGGCTTTGGCTAATCAGATGCGTAAGTACGCGTTTGCTCCTGAGTTTGCGCCTGCGGTGGATGATTATTGGACGATTGATTGGTTCAATCGTCAGGGTTCTGGTGCGGTTGTTGCGCCGTTGCAGATTGGGGCGAACACGGTTCGTGGCCCGAGGCGGTTTTGATGGTGGGACACGGTTTCTTCCCTAATAGGGATCCCATTACCTAGATACGGAGTTATCTCATGGCAAGAAAGTTTGTGTCGCACACCAGTGCTTCTCAGACGGTTGATGGACCGAAGGGTCGTAACAACCGTTTGGATCGTGGCGGTTCGGTGGCGTTCAATCGTGTTACTGAAACTGGTTCGCAGAAGGCGACTGTTCGGATTGGTGGCGATACCACTGATTCTGATGGTGGCGGCGAACTGGGTTCTGGCGTGTCGGTGCGTTCGACTCCTGAGAATCAGCACGGCACGACTGGCACCGTTCAGCCCGCTTCTAAGCAGCCTCGGTAGTCGTGGCGGTTTTGCCGCCTGATGCGTCGTTCAACGAGTTCGCCCGTTACGTGGAGGCCCATAAGGGGCCTAAGACGCGGTTGGAACTCAATGAGTTGTGGGCGTGGCGGCAGAAGTTGGCTGGAGTCAAGTTTGATGTGGGCCGTGGGTATCGCGGAACTTTGCCGCCCGACGAGCAGGATCTCACGATGAATGAACGCGAATCTAAGGTGATTTCTGAGGCTCAGGCTCAGGGTCGTAACATTGAACCTGTTGGGAAGCGGTGGGTTTGATGGCTCGTAAGACCAGAAGCGAAACTTTCGATTCGTATAAGCGCCGTTTGGAGTTGGCTCGCAAGTGGCGGGAGCATGAGGGGTACGACGAGACTTGGCGGCGTTTGGCTGACTTGTACCGTGGTAAGCATTGGCCGTCCTCGACGGCTACTCAGTCTGATTTGATCACGGTCAATTTGGCTTTCAGCACGATCAATGTGATTGCGCCGTCTGTTTCGGTGAATCATCCGAAGATTGTGGTTCAGGCGAATCAGCCTGATGATCAGGATCGCGCTGTGTTTGTGGAGTCGGTCGTGAATCATTTGTGGCGGCATCACGATTTCAGGTCGCCTTTTAGGCGCGCTGTGAAAGATTTTCTTGTTTTCGGCCACGGCTGGTTGAAGGTGGGGTGGCGGTTCACTGAGCAGGATCGTGCCATTGGTGATGCTGAACGTGACGAGTTGTATAGTCAACAGGTCGCTGAGGCTGATCAGGCTGCGATGGATATGCCTGATTTGGCGGGTGATTTGCCTACCGATGATGACATTGCTGCGAATCTGCCGTCAACGATGTTGACGGTGGTTGAGGATCAGCCGTTTGTTGAGCGGGTTTCCCCGTTTGATGTGTTTGTTGATCCTGAGGCTACGTGCATGGATGATGTTACGTGGATTGCGCAACGTATTGTGCGGCCGTTGGAGGAGGTGCAGGCCGATAAGCGGTACAAGCCGTCGGTGCGGAAGCGTCTAAGTGCGGATGCTGGGTTGGATTCGTCTTATCAGGATCCGTTGGATCAGTCGCAGTTCGCTGATGAGGCTGATCGGGTCACGTTGTACGAGTTTTACGATGTTGCTTCTAACACGATGTCGGTGTGTGCTGAGCATGGCGACGAGTTTTTGTTGGATCCGACTCCGATGCCGTATGCGTTTGGTCAGCCGTTTGTGATGCTCAGGAATTACGATATTCCTGACAGGTTTTACCCGTTGGGTGACCTTGAGTCCATTGAGTCGCTGCAACTGGAACTAGATAAGACACGTTCGCAGTTGATGAATGACCGTAAACGGTATGCCCGCAAGTATTTGTACCATGAGCGGTCGTTTGGCCCTGAGGGTCGTGAGGCTCTTGAGTCTGATCAGGACGGCAGGTTTGTTCCTGTTGTCGATGAGAATAAGCCGTTGTCTGATGTTGTGATGCCGTTGCCTCAGGTGCCTGTTAGCCCTGAGATTTACAATTACAGCCAGATCATCACTGAGGACATCAATGTGGTGTCTGGGGTGAATGAGTATTCGCGTGGTCAGATGCCTGAGATTCGGCGTACTGCTACGGAGGCGAGCATTATTGCTGATGCTTCTAATGCCCGCGCTGCTGACAAGTTGGCGATTGTTGAGATCGCTATTGGGCAGATCGCTAGGCGTGTGCTTCAGTTGATGCAGCAGTACATGACGGGCGAGGCGATGGCTCGGGTTGCTTCTCGGGATGGCACCGATTTGTTTGTGGAGTATTCGCGGCCTGACATTGTGGGCGAGTACGACTTCTCCGTTGAGGGTGGTTCCACGCAGCCGATCAATGACACGATTCGTAAGCAGCAGGCTGTCAGTTTGTTGAATGCGATTGGTCCGATGATTGGCACGGTGATTGATCCCGCCCAGTTGGCTGTGCATGTGTTGCGTGAGGGGTTCAACATCAAGAATCCTGAAAAGTTTTTGATGCAGCAGCAGCCGCCTGCTGGCCCTGAGGGGGGTGCGCCGCCACCTGAGGGGGGTGCACCTTTGCCTGATCAGGGTGCGATGCCGCCGCCTAGTGCGATGGGGCCGATGTCTGCACCTGAGTTGGGGGCGTTCGCTCCGACTGGTGGTGTACCGCCTGAGTTGTTGGCGCAACTTCAGGGCCAAATGGGCTTGGAGTTGCCTGCGCTGTAAAGCCTTGTGGGACACGGTTGTTTCCCTTATAGGAGCAACCGTTCCATTTGGACTCCCTAGGAGGCTTTGTGCCTGACGAATTCACAGAACCTGATGAACCCGCCGCTGAGGTGGATATTTCAGACGGGGCTGACATAGAAGTACCAACGGAAACCGATGATTCGGAGACATACACCATCAAGGTGGATGGCGAGGATCAGGCGGTCACTTTGGAGGAACTTCAGGCAGGTTACTCGCGGCAAGCGGATTACACCCGCAAAACCCAAGAGTTGGCTGCCGAACGGCAACGGTTACAGCAAGCCGAAACTATCGCTAACGCGTTGGAATCGGACCCAGAGGGCACTCTAAAGGCGCTTTCGTCTGCGTTTGGAATTGCATCGGACAACCCGCAGGTTGACAGCGAATCATTTGATGATTCGTGGGATACCGAGGATCCGACGGCGCAACGGATAGCGAAGATTGAAGCCCAACTGGAAACGCAGGCTGCTGCCGCAAGACAACAGGCTTTGGACAAAGAGGTATCGGCCCTGAAGGGTCGGTATGGCGAGTTTGATGAGCAGGCGTTGTTTACGCATGCACTTCAGAATCGCATTCCGAATCTGGATGCCGCTTACGCTCACATGAAGTTTGGCGAGGTTTCTGCTGTCGCAGAGAAACTGCAAGCCGATAAGGATGTGACTGAGGCTAAACGTGAAGCAGCGGTGGTCGCTGGTGGCAAGTCCACTCAGTCGGGTGCTGTTTCTTCCAAGTCCTCGGGTAAAGCGCCGTCAACGATTCGGGAAGCGTTCTCTTTGGCTAAGGCCACACACGGCAACTAACCCCTAGTACGAAGAGAGACATCAAATGGCTGGTAACAGCAACTTTGACGAGATTCTCTCCACCACGCTGAACAACTATGTCCCCAAGTTGGTGGACAACATTTTCAGTGCACGACCGCTGTTCTACGCCCTGACAAACGGGCAAACGATTCGGCGTATCTCTGGTGGAGCAAAAATCGTCGTTCCAATCATCTATGGTACGAACAGCACTGCTGGTTCATACGCGACCACGGATACTATTTCCACGACGGCTCAAACAGGCATTACAGCCGCTGAGTACGACTGGAAACAGTACGCCGCGACGGTGACCATCAATGGTCTTGAGGAAGCCAAGAACAACGGCGAAGCCCAGATCATTGACCTGCTGGAAGGCAAAATCTTTCAGGCGCAGGAAACAATCATTGAGAACATGAACACCATGTTCTGGGGTGATGGCACTGGTAACAGCAACAAGGACTGGATTGGTCTGGACCTGATTGTTACAAAGCCCAACACTTCCCTTGGTGGGATTGACCCGACTGGTACGGGCAACTCCTTCTGGGCATCTACTGAGACAAACCAAGGTGGCGCTCTTACCACCGCTGGCATGGCGACCCTGTACAACGACGTTTCGGTCGGCAATGACCAGCCAACAATCATCATCACTACACAGGCTTTGTACGAGGCTTATGAGAATCTGCTAACTGACCAGATTCGGTATACCGATACCGATGTGGCCGATGCTGGTTTCCAGAACCTCTTGTTCAAGGGCGCTCCCGTCACATTTGACGGGGGTTGCACCAGTGGCGAGATGATGTTCCTGAACACCAAGTACCTGCAACTAGTTGGTCACAGCGATGTCTGGTTCAAGCCGACACCGTTCGTGCGTCCAACCAATCAGGACGCGGTTTACTCTCAGATCCTGTCATACGGCAACTTGACCTGCTCCAACAGGGCGCGTCAGGGATACCTATACGGGGCCACCTGATCCCACTACTAGGCGGGGGGCGGTAATCATCCCCTCCCCATCGGCTATTGCCGCTTCCCGCCCCTATGTTCACACGGAGGCCGCATGGCACGCGATTTCGCTATTAGTTACGGATCCAAGATTCGTCCAGCGGCACAGCCTGCCAGCGGCTTCCGTGAAACACGGCCTGAGAAGCACGCAGTTTCGCGGGACCGCAACATTGAGCGGGTCAACCCGACTCCAACTCTTGAAACCAAGCCTGACGTTTCGGTTTGTACCGTCACGACGAAGGCTGGAACTACTTGCAAGGCCCGCCCTGTTGAGGGAACGGGTGCCTGCATTTTCCACACTGAACGGCCCACCTAGTGCAGATTTCTGAGATGCGCACTTATGTGCGCTCCGTTGTTGACATTGATTCGTCTGACATTGCCGACGACACGTTGAACAGGTTTCTTGGTGAGGGCTACGACGTAATCGTTTATTCGGAGAAGCGTTGGCCGTTCTACGAGGCCGAAACATCGTTTTCTACGGTTGCTGACACGAAGGATTACACGCTGGCAACAGTGGGCGCATCGGTTACGACTGGTTTGCGGGAAATAGCGGCGCTGCGAACCAACGACCACGTTGTTGACTTTGTGGGCCGCGACGCTGGCGATGTCGCATACCCGTTGGATGTGACATCGACTGGGGAACCATCCCATTGGTCTTTTTGGGCCGACACGGTACGCATGTACCCGACCCCTGATGCCGTGTACACAGTGAATGTACGCGGTTACAAGAATCCGACTGCTTTCGGTGCGGGTTCATCTGATGCAACTGAACCTTCCGATCTTCCTGAACCGTTCCACATCGTGATCGCAACCTACGGGGTTGCTCGGGCCTATGAACAGCAAGAAGATCCCGACATGGCGGTCCAATACTTGAGCCTGTTCAACCAAGAGTTAGACAACCTCAAGGGCCGTTACGACGACATGCCTGCACCTCAGCCTGTGTTGTTGAACAGCCGCCACTCTGGTCGGTGGCGGTCTGGGGCGGCGATGCCGTCTCGGCTCGCTTATTCGTGGGAGTAGGACATGGCTAAACGCCAGTTCTACATGGAGTCGCTGGAATCATTCAGCGGTGGCCTAAACCTGAGGTCCGATCAGTTCAACCTGAAGAAAAATGAATCACCTGATTTGTTGAACGTGGTTGTGGACCCCCGTGGCGGTGTACGAATGCGCGACGGTGTTGACCGTCGCAACACGACAGCGTTGTCGGCTGATGTTGAAGGCATGTGGGGGTTGCACACTGATTCGGGCACCAACCATGTCATGGTCAACTACGGCACCAAGGTCGCATATTCAACTACCGCAAACTTCACAGACCTGACGGGGATAACAGCACGCACCGATGGCACCCGCGTATACGGCATGACAATGAACAACGTCGCCTACGGGGTGTCTTACGATCAGGTGTCATTCAAATGGGATGGCGCAACAGCCTCCGATTTGGGTACGACACTGGATGGCACGGCGGGCAACATGCCGCAAGCCCAATACGTGACCTTTTGGAACAACTTTGCGTGGACGGCAAACACCTACGAGGGATCCACGGCGCATAAGACACGGGTCCGCTGGTCGAACGCTAATGACCCTGAGAAGTGGGCTGCCGACGACTACGTAGACATCGACAAGGGCGAACACGGCGATTACATCACTGCGATTGTTCCGATGGGTGATCGCCTGCTGGTATTCAAAACGAACAGTGTCCACGCCATATTCGGCTGGGACTCTGATTCATTTCAGGTTGTGACACTAACCAACGATGTTGGTTCTGTACCGCTATCTAGCCCTGTGTCTACCCCTTATGGGGTGTTCTTCTGGTATGGGCAGGCAGGCGTGTACGTGTTCAACGGTGAACAATTCGTGTGGTTGTTCAACAACTTGCAACCAGCGATTGATGACCGACGAATCACATTCGCTCAGAATCCGCAGTTGGCTTGGGGCAACAACAAACTGTATGTGTCGATTGATTGGACTGAGGATGGGTCTACGGCTCGCCGCACTTTGATGTATGACCCGACACTCAGCGAGTTGGGTGCATGGGTTCTAAGCGACATTGATGCTGGCCCCATGTTTGCCTACCGCCCACCTAATGGGGCGGGCACGGTGTATGCAGGTTGTGTCGCTAACACGGGCATCGTGGTTGATGTCGAGGATGACCAGAATCGCACCAGCGACCGTTACGTGGGGTCCACTGAGGCCCATATTGCTTCCTATTTTGTGACTAGGTGGGTCACTGGGAAGAATCCTGTGGTGAAGAAACGGTGGGGTAAGCCTCGGATGATCACATTGGCTGAGTCGTCAATCACTTTGCCGATAACAACGTATAAAGATTACGACAAGGCTGAGCAGGCTTCATCGTTTGATGTGAACATTGTTGGCCGTACATCTACGTCGCTGTGGGATACCGCCAAGTGGGATGAATCGGATCCTGCTTCAGCGTATGTCGCTGTATGGGATGCGATTGCCAAGGATTTGGTCACGGATGTAAAGGCTTTGCCGACTCTTGGGACAGCAAAAGCAATAAGTATGAAGGTGAACGGGCCGACGGGCACGAATAACACATGGGAGGTGAACGCATTGGCGTTCACATATGTCCCTAGGAGGCTCCGCTAGATGGGTACTTTGGCGGTTACTAACGATTTTTCGGCTGGGACAAGCATTGTCGCGGCCGACATGAACCAGAACTTCACTGATGTTGAGACGTTTGTGAACTCATCGCCGGGCGTGGTTCAAAACGATTTGGTTGATGCTCAGGGCGATTTGTTTGCTGCTACTGCGGCTGACACGGTGACGCGTTTGGCTGT
>PVBE011481656.1_pt1 | contig 11346 bp, 10 predicted proteins | sample 1631181 | NCBI WGS metagenome assembly PVBE01 (sample SAMN08397723, study PRJNA350692) | Marine metagenome, whole genome shotgun sequencing project. | isolation source: water | place: Pacific Ocean | collected 2012-04 | reverse complement strand
CTAGTATTATTTAAGAATCTCCTAAATTTACATTTATCTTAAATTTAGCACCATCTTTAACGTTTAACTCATTTCTAAGAAAAACTGGAGATATAATTTCTACAACTCTTTTGTAATGAGTACGTTTGGGTGAGATTATTGCGCATTTTTTAATTAGTTCGCCTTGTTCAGTTTCCAAAGTGCATTTGAATATCCAGGCTTTTCCAAAAGTTCGCCCTTCTTCTTCGAATCCTTCAATAAGTATTCCTTCAGCAGCTTTCATGGCTTCAATTTTCGGCACTTCATCATTATTTAATCTGAGGTTGAAGGTGCCTTTGTAAGGCTTCCAATTTAATTTGTCATTAAATTGTTCCATATATCCTTCTTTAGAAATATAGTATCCGCCTTCACCAAGTCCAGTTTCTAATGTTCCAAACATTTTAACATTCTTTTCAGTTCCAAATATTAATCCATATTCAGTAAATTCTTTTCTTAGGAATGCAATACCTTTTTCATTGATGTTTACAATTTGTCCGCCTTGTGCGTATTTTTTCTTAATACAATCTTTCTTTTCAAGATCAATAATGTGTCTTGAAGCTGATTGCTGACTAATTCCTAATTTTCCAGCTAACTCAGTAGAAGAGATGTGTACAGAATGCCTGGTCCCTCCCTGTAGTGCCAATATTTTTAAAGTTTTAAGCAGAATTGGTCTCATAATTGTATTTGCAACTCATATTGTCATGGGTTACTATTTTATGAGTATTCAACTGTATTATTAATAGGTATTTCACGTTATTTTTAATACAAAATAGGAAGTTATTCTAGGCAATTTAAATGTCAATTAGCTTTTAATACTCGTCTTCCTAAGAAGGGAAGGTGTATTTGACATGAACTCAAACAAACTACAAGTTTTCGTTTTTGCCATGCTCTTCGTAGTCGGTGCTTTCACTGGCTGTGTAGATGATGATGACGACGAAAAAACAACCAAAACAACAGTAAAAATCGGGTTTTTGAATCCTTTAACAGGACCTCTCGAACCTGATGCAGCCGGTTTTAGCTGGGGAGCTACCGAGGCTATCAAAGACCTAAATGCAGCACACGCAGATTATAACTTCGAGTTAGTCGAAGTAGATTCTGGATGTGACGGTGCAGTTGCAGGACCTGCAGCTCAGACACTTGTCGATTCCGGTGTTGTTGCAGTAACTGGTGCAGCATGCTCAGGCGCTTCAATGGGTGCTAACGCAATTTTGTCTGCCGCAGGAATTCCAATGATTTCCTACGCCAGTACTAATCCAGGTCTAAGTGATGCTACAGCATACCCACTTTTCTACCGTGTAGTACCAAGTGATGCTATTCAGGGACCAGCAGGAGCCGACATGATGGCTAATGCAGGTGTCAATGCAAGTGGCTTAGCTATTCTACACATGACCAATGATTATGGATCTGGTTTAGCAGATTCAGTAAAAGCAGCCTGGGAAACAAGTGGATCACTTTGTGGAGCAGGAATGCAAGGATATGAAGAAACTACAACAGACTTCAGTGCATTAGTTACATCAATTGTATCTGATGACACCTGTAGCGCAGTTTACATCTCTTCATATATCACAGATGGAGCATTAATAATTGAGGAATTAGCGGAACAAGGTTTCAACGGATCAGTTTTTGCAGGTGATGGACCAGCAGGAGTAGGTTTGTATGAAAAATTAACCGATAACTCAGTTGCAGCTAACATGACTGTATCTGCACCACGTGCAGGATCAACTTTTGGTGACTTTGAAGCCAGATATGATGCAAACGCAGCAGATGTTGGCAGTATCAAAACATATGTTTTGACAGCCTATGATGCAACCATGATAATTGGTAAAGCAGCTACAATGAGTGGAGCTATCAACGACAACATTAAGTCTACAGGAACAGGTTTTGAAGGTGCCTCTGGTCTTCTAACTTTCTTAGACAACGGTGATGTCGGTGGAGCAGGATATGACATTTGTACCTACGGTGGTGCAGATGAAACATACACCTGTGGCAAGTATTGGACCGCTACTGGCGGAGTCCAAACTGCTGCATAGATCAACAAACTTAGTTTGAATTGATCACAATGCGGGCGCTGCAGTAGGACCATACGGTCTACTGTGGCGTATCGCTATGTTTTTTAAATAAAAAAGGCCTAATGCCTTTTTAGGGTGACTCTTACTTAGGTAAGTGGTGTGTAATTATTATGGCTATAAATGAGCTAGTGGTTTATTGGAATTCTTTTTCTAAAGTTTTAAAGAAAGTTGTTATTGCTCTTGTAATCTCTTTAGACGCCTGTTTAGGTCTTTTGTATCAGTCAGGTTTTCTAAATTTGTTGGACTTTTTCTTATTAGATAATTTACCTACCGATTTTGTTTGGCTTCTCCAAACTTTTCAGCTCATATGTATGGGTTTTTTCGGAGTGAAAATATTATTTGATGATGTTCCTGGGTCTATTGTTCGTAACATTTTAATTGGTCTTTCACCTTTATTACTTATTTTACATGTTTTATTATCTCTTCATATACTTCTTTTGGGACAGGAACTTGAATCTTCAATGTACTTTGATTTCGGAGCATTAACAAGAGCTACGTTAACTTGGTCATCTACCTATCTAGCTATTGCAATGGGTTGTACCTTAACTTACAGTGTACAGCGCTATGGTAATTTTGCACAGAGTGAATTTTTCATGCTTGGTATGTATGTAGGGATTGCTTTTATGTGGACAGATTGGTTGTTTCCAATTACTGATGCACCTGCAGATGGAACACTTGTTTGGTCTCTTTTTCTTTATGTTTTGATTGGTGCATTTGTACTAACAGGATTGGCAGGCGTAATTATTGATCGCATTGTTTTCAAGGGTTTCCGAGATAGTAAATCATCTTCAGATGTAATGATGATTGCTTCTCTTGGAGTAGCAATGATTCTCAGAGCACTAGTTTATCTTCGTTTTGGAGCAAATACAAAGAGATTTATTCCAGATTCAGATTGGATGGTCGCGGATCAGCATTGGGAAATACCAACGATTACCATGAATTTAAATTTGGGTAGTGCAGCAAATTATGATATAGTTTGGGATGGAACTTATGATTATGCATATAATAATGCATTTCTTCCAATTGTTGTTTTTGGAAGTGTATTTCTTCTTTATCTTCTTCTAACAAATACAAGACTGGGGCGTCGAATGAGGGCCGTTGCAGATAATCCCGAATTGGCAGCTAGCAGTGGAATTAATGTCGAACGCGTTCATTTAACAAGTGCATTTCTTTCAGCAGGAATTTCTGGTGCCGGAGGTGCAGTATTTGGAATGACCGTTTTATTTAATCCTCAAACAGCATTTACACTTTTGCTTCCTGCATTTGCAGTCATAGTTTTGGGGACAATTGGTTCAGTACGTGGAGCGATAGGTGCGGCTTTGATTATTGGTTTTGTTAGGGCAATTTCTGAGCCTATACTTTCAGGAATAGGAAATCCACTAGAAAGAACCAATTATTTTGCACTGGGCGGAGTAATACCTTATGCACTTATTATTGCAATTTTGTTGATTATGCCTGAAGGCATAGGTAAGGCACATGAGAAGTGGAAAATAGAAAGGCTTCGTAAAAGAGCTAAGTCTAAGGAAAAACCTGACAATCGAGTTTCGGCCTTAATGGGTTTCTTCTTTGGTTGGGCAGGTGCTCATCATTTCCATCAAAATCGTAGTTCACGTGGGGTTGCTATGTTACTATTGTCAGTAATGTCATTTGGTATAGGAAAGGCCACTTCTTTTATGCGGGAGAATTCTTTTTCAGGTGAAACAGTTACATCAGCTCCAGAAGGATTAGATAGTTCGATGCATTCAGATTGGTTAAGTCTTATTCATACAGAACAAACGGTACTTGGAGTTTTAGGATTTATTGGAGATATTTTGTGGCCACTCTTGCCTATTGCAATTTATATTTTTGCAATTTATGAATCGTACCTTATTTGGAATAATAATTACAAAGACTTATTGCATAAACCTTTAACTAAAATAGTTGATAAATTTGATGATATTTCAGCTAGATTAAGTAATATTATATCAGCAATTACAACGTCTTTCACAGATATTTTCTCAGGTACAAATAAATCTTTAGATTCTTTTAGTGTATATTTATCCTCATTTGGTTCTAGCAATATAAACAAATTGAAGAATTTACCAGATCGTTTTTTTGATAGTATAGGTGCTAAATATGGTAGAGAATCAGAGAGGGGTTCGAAGGCTTCGTTCTGGATATTCTTTGCAATTTTACTTTTGGTAGTTTATTGGCTTCCTTCAGTTAGTTATTTTGCTAAAACTTTACAGGTTTCTAATTTTATAGTAACTATGTCAATTTTTCTGATTTTAGCTTATTCACTGAATTTACATACAGGAATGACTGGTCTTCTCAATTTTGGAATAATCTTTTTTGCCTCAATAGGCGCAATTATAGTTGGAATTCTTACAGCACCCGGTGATTACTATGGTTATGATTGGGATATTTTTCCAGCCCTTATTGTAGCTATGATTGTAGGGGCAATATTTGGTTGGCTTCTTGCATATCCTACAGCTAGACTGAAGAGTGATTACTTTGCAATTATAACTATTTCTTTAGGTGAAATAGTAAGAATAATGCTTATGGGTGAGCCGCTCCTCAGGGCAGGAGGTAATGCCTCAGCTATAGGTGTTCAGAGATATGCTTTACCTTTGCAAGAATGGTGGTTCTGTGGTTCCAACCCTCCATTATCTTCTACGGGTACCGAACTTTCTCCAATTGCTTGTTCAACAACCTCAGGAATTGATAGTACAGCTAATACTATTGGTAATTTAATTGGCCTAGGTCAACCAGCACCTTACATGATGCTTCTTGCAATTATAGGATTAGTAGGTGTCGTATTAGTATGGAAAAGTATTGATTTATTATCAAAATCACCATGGGGAAGAATTTTACGATCGATACGGGAAGATGAAGACGTTGCTCAGCATCATGGCCATAATGTAATGACTCACAAAGCAGCAAGTCTTGCATTTGGTGCAGCTATAGCTGCATTTGCAGGGGCACTTTGGGCTTGGAAATTAACTGGATTTCAGCCTAGTTTCATGTCACCTTCTAAGTCTACCTTTTTAGTTTGGGCTGCCTTTATCATAGGTGGAGCTGGGAATAACAGAGGAATGCTCATTGGAGCTATGATTATCACTCTTACTGAGTTCTTTTTCAATGTTCTAGTAGCTGCTCAAGGCAGTTCAAGTCTTCCACTTTCAGGGACTGCAAAATTAATAGATGCCCTATTCTCTTGGTTAATTACTTCACCAATGGAGGTTGCAACAATTTTACTAGTTATTGCTATGCTAGGAATGGTTTTAAGATGGTGGAATTTAGCAGAAATATCATTTTGGATTTTCCTTGTTTTCATAATCTGTGGGCTTTTGTTTGATTCACGCTCTATAGATTTTGTATTTCCTTCAATTTTGGGTGGCGTGAAAACTCAAATGGCTTACGTTAAAGTATTTTTGATTGGTTCTTTGATACTTTTATCTCTTAAGTTCAATCCTAAAGGTTTACTTCCAGAAGTTCCATATAGACCAGAACGTCCAAATCCCGTTGGACAAGATTCTGGGCATGCCATAGCGGCAATTCCAAATACTAATGAATCTTCTGATGAAGAGGAGGTAATCCAAGATGAGTAGTGTTTTGAAGGTTGACAAATTACGTAAAGAATTCGGAGGCCTTGTTGCAGTTAAAGATGTATCATTTGAGGTAAATGAAGGGGAATTTATTGGATTAATTGGGCCAAATGGTTGTGGTAAATCTACGACGTTTAATTGTATTAGTGGCTCTCTTGAACAAACTTCAGGTAATGTAGAATTTTTTGGCAAAGACATATCTCATTTACGGCCTGATGAAATTCAAAAGATAGGAATGACACGAACATTCCAACACACTCGTTTATGGAGAGAAATGACCGTAATTGAGAATCTTTTAGTGCCTCCAAGAGATCAATTTAAACCGAATATTTGGCAGTCAATTTGGCAAGGACGTAATAATCCAGTAGAAGTTGATAGATTGTCTAAGGCGTATTTAACACTGGATCAATTAGAAGTTCCACATATGGCCCATAATCTTGCGAGTGAATTGTCAGGAGGTCAGAGTAAATTAGTAGATATTGGCCGGTCTATGATGGGTGATCCTAGATTACTTCTTCTTGATGAACCAGTTGCAGGAGTAGCAGGTCCATTAGCAATGAAAATTTTTTCTAATCTTAGAACGCTGGTCAATGAAACAGGGATTTCGGTTTTGATTATAGAGCATAATATGGATTTTATTTTGCGTCAGGGAGTTGATCGTATTGTAGTTATGAATGAGGGTGAAGTTCTAATGGTTGGTTCACCAGAGGAGGTTAGGGGAAGCAAAGAAGTAATTTCAGCCTATTTGGGTTCTTCAGAAGATTGGGAATGGGAAAAGTTAGCGCAGGAGGACAAATAATGACTAAATGGCTAGATGTTAAGAATGTCAAAGGAGGTTATGGTTCAGTAAAAATCATACATGGAATTGACATTTATGTTGATGAGGGAGAGTTTGTAACTATCATTGGACCAAATGGTTGTGGTAAATCTACATTAATTAAAATTATTTTTGGAATAGCAACCCATTATAGTGGAACAATTAAACATAAAGGTACGGAAGTTTCAGGTTGGAGAACCGATCAACTAGCTCAGAGAGGTATTGCATATGTTCCGCAAGTGGACAATGTATTTCCATCACTTTCTGTAGAGGAAAATTTACAGATGGGCGGAAATTCATTATCATCTAGTGTTCTGAATGAAAGAATAGGACATGCACTAGACATGTTTCCGGATTTGCGCAATAGAACGCATGATCTGGCAGCATCACTCTCAGGAGGCGAAAGACAAATGCTTGCTATTGGTCGAGCTCTAATTAATAAGCCTGATTTTTTGTTATTAGATGAACCTACTGCAGCTTTAAGTCCTCTTTATCAGCAACAAATTATTGAAAGAATTGATGCCCTTAGAGAAGTAGGTATAACCGTTTTAATCGTAGAACAAAATGCAAGGTTGTCATTAGCTAGATCTGATAGAGGCTATATCATATCTAATGGAGAAGTAGTTCATACTGGTGATGCTAGCGATATTTTGAATGATCCCGATATTAATGAATATTTTTTAGGAACAAAAGAGGATTAATTTTTCTAATGTCTCAGGAGAGTACCTATAATTCTAGATTAATCTATATTTTGATGTTTTTAGTTGCATTTTTTTGGGGTCTAGCATGGCCTGTAGGAAGATTACTTGCCACAGATTTACTAGATTATCCTTATTCGGTAATGTTTTTTAGATATTTATTTGCAGTTCCAGTCTTATTTGGTTGGCTTTGGTTTAAGGAAGGTAATGTCGTTCCTTTGAAAAGAGATTATAATTATTTATTATTATTAGCATTTACATCGGTATTTCTTTATCAATTTGGCTATATGTTTGGTATGCAAAAAACAGCAGCTTCTGATGCTTCATTAATTATTGGTTTCAATCCTGTTTCAGTATCTATTTTATCGGTTTTAATTTTATCTCATAGCTTAACACGTAATGCCATAATAGGTATATTTCTAAGTTTTACAGGTGTAGTACTAATTTTCATTGCCTCACCTAATGTAGATATTGATTTTTCAGATAGATTAGTAGGTAATGCATACATAATGTTTGGAGCTTTTGCTTATGCAATCTATGTTGTAGCTATGAGAAGGTATGTTTTGTTAGTAAAAGAGAATCCTTTGAGTTCTCTAGCTACAATTACTTGGGCCTCATTAATAGGTTGTTTTTTATTTATCCCTTTTGTAATTAGTGAAACTCCTTGGGATAGAGCATGGAGCCATCAGGAATGGATTTTGATAGGGTATCTAGGAGTTTTATCCACAGCATTATGCTATGTTTTCTTTGCAATGGGTGTTGAAACAATAGGCGCCAATAGGGCAGCTAGTTTCATCAATGTAGTACCAATATTTGGAATTTTGTCTAGTTGGATTTGGATTGATGAAGAGTTAGGATATGTGCAATTAGTTAGCTTTGTTCTAATATATTTTGGTGTTAGATTAGTAAATCAACAACCTCCCGAAGTCATTAAAAGTAGTGAGGAACTAGTAGACTAGGATGTTTGACAACTTTGAAGATTGGAATCCAATAGTACAGGCTCTTTCAGCAGGATTATTTACTTGGGGAATGACTGCAGCGGGAGCCGGTTTGGTATTCTTGTTTACAGATATTAATCGAAAAGTTCTTGATGGAATGCTAGGCTTTGCAGCAGGTGTGATGGTTGCAGCAAGTTGTTTTGGCCTTCTTGCCCCAGCAATAGATCAGACTAGTGGAGAAGGTCTTGCAAAAGTGTTGCCTGCAGCTTTTGGTTTTCTTTTAGGTGGAGGTAGTATGAGATTAATCGATATTTATCTTCCTCATTTACATCCAGGAGCGCCACATGAGGAAGTAGAAGGTGTAAAAACCACATGGCATAGAAGTATGCTCCTAATCTCAGCAATAACCTTGCATAATGTCCCGGAAGGTTTAGCAGTTGGTGTGGCTTTTGGTGCTGCTGCTTCTGGAGATGGATTTGGCGCAGCCATTGCACTAGCTATTGGTATAGGGATTCAAAATTTCCCAGAAGGTGCTGCAGTATCAGTTCCACTTAGAAGAGAAGGATTATCCAAAAAAGAAAGTTTTTGGTGGGGTCAATTATCAGCACTTGTTGAACCTATTGCAGCAGTAATTGGTGCTGCAGTGGTGGTTTACATGACACCAATTCTTCCATATGCATTGGCATTCGCAGCAGGTGCTATGATTTTTGTAGTCGTAGAAGAATTAGTTCCAGAAGCACATAGAGGTAAGAATGGAGATATAGCAACAATGGGAGTTATGCTGGGTTTTACTATAATGATGATACTTGACGTAGCACTCGGTTAGTGTTTACCGTGTTTCTCAAAATATTTCTGGTGATATTCTTCAGCTTTCCAGAATGTTTGCGCCTTAGTAATTTCCGTTACTATCTCTTGGTCTAATTGATTTTGAAGATTTTGTAGTGATTCTTCGGCTATTTTCTTCTGTTCATTATTGTAATAGAAAATAGCTGATCGATATTGTGATCCTATATCCGGACCTTGCCTATTCAGTGTAGTAGGATTATGTTTTTTCCAGAAGACACTTAGCAATTCTTCGTATTTCACTTCATTTTCGTTAAAATCAATAAGCACTACTTCCGCATGTTCTGTATTATTGCTACAGACCATTTGATAAGTGGGATTTGGTGCTTTTCCCCCACTATACCCCGAGATAACTTCATTTACGCCCCTAATTTTGGAAAAATTATACTCAACACCCCAAAAACAACCAGCTCCAAACATTGCTTTTGACATTATTTAGTATTATTATTTATCCATTCTTTGAAGAGGGCCATTCCTTCTTCTAAGTCGTCTTTATTTATTCCTGAAAATGCGAGTCTAATGTAGTAATCACTTTCATTATCTAGTGGTCTACCAAAATGGTGTCTTCCACAGAAGCTAATTCCAGTATCATTAAGTACAGATTTTCTAAACTCTTCAACACTAGCAAATTTAGTATTTTTTAATAAATTGGTTATTTTTGGAAATACATAAAATCCAGCTTCAGGAACATGTGTCTCTATTCCATCTATTCCATTCAAAATATCCACAAGACAATCTCTTCTAACTTTCAATGTGTCTAATATCTCTTGAGTTTCTTCTTTAGGGGCAGTTAGGCCAGCTACTCCTGCGAATTGAACGAAGTGAGTTGTACACGATTCCATATTTACATTTAATCTGTTTATTTGCTCTATTATGTCTTTTGGACCAATGGCAGCTCCGAGTCTCCAGCCAGTCATTGCAAATTTCTTAGAAAAGGTATACATTGTCAATGTTCTTTCATACATTCCAGGAATACTTGCTATTGATTTAGGTTTTCCATCATATAAAGTGTCAAAATAAGCATCATCAGATATCAAAAACATATTATTGTCAATTACTAAATTTGCTAATCTTTCTATTTCTTCATCAGATGAAGAAGCACCAGTTGGATTGTTATAATTATTATAAAAGATGTGTTTTGCACCTTTTTGAATTCCATTTATAATTGCGTTAAAATCTAACTTTAATCCTTCTGGAGTGTTAATATATCCGTAAGGTATGGCAACACCCTTGTAAAATTCTATTTGAGATTCATAAATGGGATATCCGGGATTAGGATACAAAACAGAATCTCCTTTTTCCATCATTGCAGCAATATATTTTCCTATACTTGGTTTTCCACCAGGCTGCACAGATACATTATCCATATCATATTTTATTCCTCTTGCATCTCCAACATCTTTAGCTAATGCTTTTCTTAATTCAGGGATTCCAGGTGCTGGGCAGTAACCAGTTTTACCTTCATCTATAGCTTTGTTTGCAGCATCAATAACGCTTTTTGGAGTAGATAAGTTGATGTCGCCTAAATGGAATGGAAATATTTTTCTGCCCGTTGCAGCTAAGGTAGCAGCTTCGGCAGATACTGCAAATGCAGTTTCACTTCCAAGTAGGTCCATCCTTTTTGCAATTTTCATTAAAGTTTGAATAAAGCTAGTAGTTTTATTGTTTGCGTAATCTTTATACCGATAGATTAATAGAATATATTATGGCAAGTGAATGGCGTAGAGACTTGAACAACTTTTTGCAGGAGCATATGCTCGCAGTAAGTTCTGTATTTGCAATAATAAGTGGATTTATGATTTATGTAGGAATGATGGGCGAATGGTATTCAAGTTCATCACTAGCACCTAATATGATTTTAGATGCTATCGGTGATTATGATATCTTTGTTTTCCTTTTTGGTTTGATCATATTTGGTTTCTCAGCATACTATCTTTGGTTAACAAGGCATTATATGGATAGATTTGAGGAGATAATATCCACAGGTTCTAAAAGAGAATTCCAGAAGAATTGGACTGAAATAGAACAGATCGCACGTTATCAACTTCCTAAAGAATATAAGAAAAGAGTAGAGTAATGATGAAACAAAGATCAGGTAGGATAATTAATATTTCATCACTTGTGGGGCTAAAAGGAAACTCTGGACAAGCAAATTATTCTGCATCTAAGGCGGGAATAATTGGCCTTACCAAATCAACAGCAAAAGAATTAGGCTCTAGAGGTATTACTGTGAATTGTATTGCCCCAGGATATATTGCCACAGAAATGACAGATCAACTTGCTGAAAAAATAAAACAAGAATTAATAAATCGAATTCCGCTAGGATATATTGGAAAACCAAATAATATCGCTTCAGCGGCACTATTTCTAGCTTCG
>PVBE011190655.1_pt1 | contig 11346 bp, 8 predicted proteins | sample 1631181 | NCBI WGS metagenome assembly PVBE01 (sample SAMN08397723, study PRJNA350692) | Marine metagenome, whole genome shotgun sequencing project. | isolation source: water | place: Pacific Ocean | collected 2012-04 | reverse complement strand
TGCTTTTGCATATTGGGGCTATAACCCCAGTCTAACATCCGCAACATCTGCGTCGCATAGAATGATGATCCTTCCGTATCGGACTTCTTCTATCTTGAAATCTTTTCCACTTCCCGCTCCGATAGCTGTAATTAATGCTTGGGCTTCAGCGTTGTCTATTACTTGCTTCATAGTGGCTTTCCCCGCATTCACTACCTTTCCTCTGAGGGGAAGAATAGCCATATACTCGGCGTCTCTTCCTGCCTTCGCGGGGCCTGCGGCTGAGTCTCCCTCTACAATAAGCAATTCGCTGTCTTCACCGTGAGATCGACAATCAGCGAGTTTGTCGGGCATGCCAGTACTACCCAAGCTCGCTGCTTTTCGTTTCGCGTCCAAAACTTCTTTTGATGCAACCCGATTTATAACGGCATTTGAAATTTTCTCACGTACAGCGTTTATATGGGTTTTTTTGCCACTGCCGTCGAACCAGTCAGACAAGCTTTGTTTAACAATTTCATATACGATCCCCTGGATAGCAGGAGTTCCGAGTTCCTGTTTAGTTTGCCCTCGGAATTGTGGTTCAGGGAATGTTACTTTAAGTCCAGCTATAAGACCTTCTTGCACATCATCCTTAGAAGCTCGGTCATTTCCCGCCTTTGCCAACTTAGCTAATTTCTTTGAGCCGGCTAGTAAGACATCGTTTACAGCTCGAGTCATTGCTCTTTCCAGTCCGGCGAGATGCGTTCCACCCTCTGAAGTGGGGATGGTATTGACGAAAGAGACAATTTTGCTTTCATATCCTTCAACCCAACGGAAAGCTACTTCGACGGTGCACTCTCTCTCTACTATGGTCATCTTTCCATCAACCGGGACTTTTTCTTCGAAGTTATCAATTCCACTGATTTTAATGATGTCTGAAACTGGTAGGCTTTGACTCAACGAATCTACAAGATCTGATAGTCCACCTCTACTGACGTATTCGAAAGGTTCGTTCTTATTGCCAGATCGTTTGTCTTCTACTCGTACTTTTAGGCCCGGCACTATAAAGCATGTTCTGGCTACCCGCTCGCAAACTAGGTCAAAATCTATTCTTGCTTCGGTATCGAAGATCTCTAAATCGGGCCAGAAGCGGATGCGGGAACCTGTTTTCTTTGTTTTCTTTGGTTTAGCTAGTGTGTGGCTAGCACGGAATTTTCCATTTGAGTTATATTGTCCGGCAACTCGATCTTGGAAACACAACCGATGAGTACTACCCGAGCGGTCGACTTCAGCAACCAATTTTGAAGAGAGTGCATTTACGACAGATGCCCCAACACCATGGAGGCCTCCTGAAGCTGAGTAAGCACCTCCTCCAAATTTTCCGCCGGCATGAAGTTCTGTTAGGACGACTTCAAGTGCTGAGACATTCCGTTTTTTGTGTTTTCCAATAGGGATGCCTCTTCCATTGTCTTGAACTTCCATCGACCCATCACGATGGAGGAATACGTCTATTTTGTCGCAGTGTCCCGCAGCGGCTTCGTCTACTGCGTTATCTATAAGTTCCCAAAGTAGATGCATGAGTCCATCGCTTCCGGTCCCGCCAATGTACATTCCTGGCCTTTTCCTCACAGCCTCTAACCCTTCGAGAGTTTGAATGGCATCAGCGTCGTATTTGACTTTGTTTTTGTTTGTTTTGGTCGCTGCGGTCATAGGTGTTTGAATCCTTTGGGAGATTGTGGAAATCTAATTGCGGCGGTCACCATCGAGCTGGCCCGACATCAAGTATTTTTCGGCTTGTCTTTGAGCTAACTAGGTCACGTTTGGTGGGTTCTAAGGGAAGGTCAACCGGAATAGGATCAGCTTTCTTGGGGTCTTCATCTGTGGCCATTACAGCTAGCACAACATCTGGCCCAACGATTCTTGCGAATGAAATTGACTTTTCTTTAGTGAATTTCGTTATGCGTATCCCTGTTCCTCCTCGTCCTTTCGTGGTGAGTTCTTCGAACGGTGTTGCTTTCGCACTTCCAGTGTCGGTTACCGTTATTACAGCACCATCTCCTAAAGCGGCACCAGCTCCGATAACCTTCACCCCGTCTCGGAGCTTCATGCCAATAACTCCTGCGGCGTTTCTTCCTTGGACGCTAATGTTGTCTACAGGTGTTCGAAGCGTTTGTGCATCTGAAGCAACGATGATGATGTCGACTCCATCTGGGCACGAAAAGGCAGCTGCGAGCTTATCGTTTGGTTTAAGTTTGATTACAGGCTTTCCATTAGAAGTCCCCAATAGTTCATCTGGGGAGATTCGCTTAACTACACCGTTGGTTGTGACTAGGACCAAGTTTTCTTCTCCCGGAGAGATGGCAGTAAGGATGAGTTCGCCTTTGCCGGTTCCGAACACTTTGGTTGCTGCAACGCCTCGACTTCTTCCTTTGACTTCACCGAGTTCTATTGCTCGAAGAGTAAGGGCACGGCCTTCGGTGGTTATCGCGAACACAGGACTGTGGGTGCTGCTCAGCGTTGAAGAAACTAGTACATCATGCTGGCCTGGCGTTGTTCGGCTACTTCCCTCGATAGGGGTTCTGCCAATTTTTCCAGAAGTTGATAGTGTCACGATGCACGCCTCATCAGGGATTTCTTTCTCATCTACTAGAGGGACATCGTCGTATGTAGGGATATTTGCTAGTGGGATAATTTCAGTTCTTCTATCGACACCATAAATATCAACAATTTCTTTAAGTTCTTTCAAGACTGTTGTTCGTTGACGCTGTTCAGATCCAAGAATCTTCTTGTACTCAGTGATACGCCCTTTGAGTTCATCTTGTTCATCGAGGATTTTCTGCATTTCTAATGCCGTTAATCGGCGTAATTGCATGTCAAGAATATGGGTAGCTTGAATTTCAGAGAGTTTGAGCTCTTTTCGTAACGCTGCTTTTGCTTCTTCGGCATCTTCCGAGCCGCGGATAATAGCCACGACACGGTCAATGTTCTCAAGGGCGACAATTAGGCCCTTGACGATATGAAGCCGTTCTTGAGCTCGATCAAGGCGGAATTGTGTTCGTCGGACAATGACGTCAAGTCTGTGATCAATGTAGTGCTTACACAGGTCGTAGATGCCCAGTGTCTCGGGGATTCCATTAACCAGAACGACGTTGTTGATACCAAAAGATTCTTCAAGTGGAGTTTGTTTGAATAGTTCTCCGAGGACGGCCTCGGGGTTCACATTCGGCTTGAGCGTTATGAGTATGCGTAACCCAGATTTTCTATCAGACAGATTCTTGGCATCCACAATTCCTTCAAGCTTCTCTGAAACTACAAGCTCATTGATACGCTTAACTGCTTTCTCCGGACCTACCATATATGGGAGTTCAGTGACGACAATTCCTTGCCGGGATCTTGTGATCTTTTCGAATTCAAATTTTGCTCTGATTCGGAAACTCCCTCTACCTGTTTTGTATGCCTCTTGGAGGTCGTCATCGATGATGATTCCCCCTGAAGGGAAATCAGGTCCAGGAAGTAGCGCTTGAAGCTCCTTGATTGTTGGCTTTGGTCGACGTTTTTTCATAACGAGTTCGATGGCGGCATATACTTCTCGCAAATTATGTGTCGGCATATTTGTTGCCATTCCTACAGCTATTCCTGTGGTTCCGTTCACCAGCAAATTCGGCATCAAGCCAGGTAGGCAGATAGGTTCAGTGCTTTCTCCATCATAGGTTGGTCGAAAATCGACAGTGTCCTCTTCGATTTCTCTAACCATCTCCATGGCGGCATCGGTCAGTCGGCATTCGGTATATCTCGCAGCAGCAGGCGGATCATCAAGCGATCCAAAATTTCCATGGGGATCTACAAGCGTCACCATGCGGGAGAACTCTTGTCCCATGCGGACAAGAGCTTCGTAGATTGCCATATCCCCATGCGGGTGGTATTTCCCCATCGTGTCACCCACCACTCGGGCGCATTTTCTATGAGGATTAGTTGGTCTCAGCCCCATTCCTAGCATCGAATAAAGGATTCGTCTTTGGACTGGTTTCAACCCATCTCGGATATCTGGAATTGCTCTGGCGGTAATTACCGATAGGGAGTAAGCAAGAAACGATTCTGACATTTCTGCCGCTACAGGGACTTCGCGTATTTCTCTAGCAAATGGTTGTAACGGTAGCTGTTCTTGGCGGGCCATTATGTCCCTTTCTTTGATGTACTAAATGAGTCGAGAATAAAGCGAGGTGCAGGAATTACAGTGCGCACCTTCTATGAAAATAATCGATCTTCCAGATGATTATGTGTCAATCCCTCAGAAGCTGAGTTTTCAGAGATGGAATTTGACCTGTTTTGACTTTAAATAAGGTCGATTTAACGACCATTAACCGTTTCTGGTGAGAAATATGTAATTTCGTCTTTATCGAGAAGAATTTGGTCGATAGCTTCTACACCCTGCATGAGTGAGTGATCCTGATTTGATACTTCATATTTCCATCCCCCAAAACGTCCACGCGAGTAGATGTTCATGGAGCGCAATAGAGGTTCGATGCTTTCGATGAGCTCATCGCGTCCAAGAAATGGGGTTGGGTATCCATAGGGGAGGAAAGTGTTCCACCGGCTTATTATTTGGTCGGGATTAGCAATAAGCCCGACCCTTTGCAGGCCTTGAATAGTGTCATTTATGACCGTTGAATGATCCACTGGTTTCATTTCTGATTCTGATATCTCACAGAGTAATGACCATTGTTCTCCCGGAGATGGAACATTTGCCGGTGCATAGTTTGAAAAGACAGTAACCCTATAGAAGGGGACATTTGGTTCGGGGTAGTACATCCAACATTTCTGACGGAGCTCTTCTTTTGGATTGCCCTGTAGCCCAATTCCTACTACGTGTGTGCTAGACCACCGAAATGAATTCCTTTTGTCTTCAAACATCGTGTTATCGGTTAATAACATAAGAAGCTCGTTCATTGGGACCGTCGAGATAAGCGTGTCATAGTCGTATCTCTCACCACTGTCACATAAAACTGTTTTCTCCTTTGGGTTTATCGATTTCACGGTTGTTGAGGTTTTAAGATTGTTATCTGGCAATCTTTCAGCAAGGGCAGACCATATTCTCCCTGTTCCGCCGGAAGCAGGAAATCGAAAAGTAGAATTCGGGCCCCAGCCCACGTCATCAGTTTGTGTTTCTATATTCTGGAGCAATTTCTCAAGGTTGCTTGTTGCGACCCGGTCGCCAACCCACCCCGCCGATAATTCGTCAGGGGGGAAAGCCCATACTTTAAAGTTGTAAGGACGCATAAATACATCAGCTATCCCTTCACCTAGTGAGCAGCTAATCCAGTCGTCGAATGTTTCTACTTTCTTCTCAGGTGGTCTTTTTTGTAGCTCAATAATCCCATCGATACATTTTTTCCTATCTGCTTCGGGCAGCCGCCAGAGATTATTCTGAAACGGATATGGTACCCATCTATCATGCGTCCAAATCCATGCTTCCCGTATATGGGACACCCAATCATCCCCAATGAGGTCATCTAGCAGGTGATCAAAATATTCGTAATGGGAGAAGAGAACGTGCCCCCCCAAATCCCAGAGAAAGCCCTGATCGTCTATTGCAGTTGATGCTAACCCTCCAAACTGTTCAGCTCTTTCTAGAAGTACCCAATTCTCATGTTCAAGTTCGTGAAGCCGGTGTGCGGCACCCAAACCAGTTGGGCCGCCGCCAATGATTACTATTCGTGGGGCCGTCATGCGAAAGACCTACGGATACGGGCCAGTTGAAAAAAGGACCTGACGGCGTTTGTAAATGCTGAAAAGTCATTGAGCGACGGAACGCCATAAGTCCGAGGTTCAAATGGGACAGGTAGCTCGCCAATAGCAGCTCCAGTTTTTGCAAGAGCTCCACTAATGGCAACATTAGGGGCAAAAGTATCATCGGGAATGAGCGCTATGATCGGACCGAGAACATCCGAGCGTATCAGCCTATACGGGATATTTACGTCCTTAAGCCGACAGCTATAGAACAGTCTTGTGCAGATCCTCGCTATCCGGCTAATACTGCGTCGAACGAAAGTTTGTTCGCGTCCAACCCTGAAACCAAGCACCGCACTCTTCTGATGTCGGGCATTCCAGAAAGTGTGAAAAGTTCCCGCAGGTAATTCATTGTCGCTGTCTACTTGAAAAACCCATTCAGCCTCTTCAGATGCCTGATGATACCCGCGAAGTATTGTCGGGCCATGCCCCTCATTGTCTTTGTCAACTATGTGCAACGACTTCATGTGAGAGAATTTATCAAGCACATGCTTAGTCGCATCTCGAGACCCATCATTGAGGATGATTAATCGATAATTGATTCCGAGACCGGTAAGGGCCCGCATCCAAGATTCAATGCAGTCCTCAATGTTCTTTTCTTCGTTGTAAACCGGAATAACAACAGCTAAGTCAGCAAGCTTTTTCTCCAATTTCACTCCCGCTCTGAGCCATGAGACTCTGGGCGTCTTCTAATAGCGCAGCACTCTGGCGTGCAAATCCAAGGTGTCCCAATCTCAGCAATTGGCTGCTTTCCGTCAAAAGCTTCTTCGATGAGTTCTCGGATCATCGAGACAAATGTTTTGTGCACCCCAACTGTCGGAACCCTGAGCATGGTTATTCCCATTTCTTTCGCGTGATTGGCCGCCTGTGTATCGAGGTCAAACTTTACTTCCATATGGTCGGAAAGAAACCCTATTGGGACGACAACCACAGTATCGATGTTCTCCCTATCGATTTGATCGAGGTAATCGACTATGTCAGGTTCGAGCCATGGAACGGCCGGAGGGCCGCTTCTGCTCTGGAACACAAGGTCCCATTTAAGATCAGGACCGACCCTATTGCTCATCTCGTTGGATATGGCCGTTAATTGGGAGGTATATGGGCTTGTTTCTGACCACGCTTCAGGTATGGAATGGGCAGAGAAGAGAAGTTTTGTAGTAGCTCGTTTCTCAGCTGAAATTTCGAGCATGGTTTCCTTTATCAGGCTTTCAACTGCTGATAGATATTTCGGGTGGTTCCAGAACAATCTGATTTTGTCGATAGTGAGATCATCAACTTGGATGTTCTCGACAGCGTTATTGATATCTTCTTGATACTGGCGGCAACCTGAATAAGAGCCAAAGGCGCTTGTAACAAAAGCTAGAACTTTACGGTGGCCATCATTTACAATTTGTTCGACTGCGTCCTGAAGAAAAGGTTCCCAGTTACGGTTTCCAAAATAGATGGGAAGCTCTGAATTATAGCGACCTAACTCTTCCGCAAGAGCAGTAATTAGATCCCGGTTCTGCTGATTTATCGGGCTTATTCCATCGAAAAGAGCATATTGTGCTTCAACCTCTTGTAAGCGCTCAAGAGGTACTGCTTTCCCAGAAGTAACATTTTTTAGAAAAGGAATAACATCCTCTTTCGATTCTGGTCCTCCAAATGAAAGCAATAGGATCGCCTCGTACTCAGGCATTGATTCCTTCCTGGCAAAAGGGGCAAAACCAAATTGATCTTCCTGCCAATGTACTTTGTACGATACTTGTGCCGCATCGCCTGCAAGGTAATCCGTCTCTTTTGTATGTGTAGAGAGCATTCTCTCTCCGTATTGTCTTTGTGACGCGACGACCGTGATCATCAGGTGTGATGGTCACGATCTTGTCCCAACTTTTACCTTTTCGAAGAAGCACAACTGCAGTATCCCAGATTTCTTCGGCTTCTGTCTCTGAAAGTTCTTTTCCTGAAGTTTCGGGGTGTATTCCATTTAAGAAAAGTATTTCTGAACGGTATACGTTCCCTATTCCGGCGATGATGTCTTGTTTGAGTAAAGCAGACCCTAACGGTAGTGATGTTTTAAGAATCCTCTCAGCGAATTGTTTTTTTCCTCGTTTTCCTAGTCGTAATGGATCTGGCCCTAGTCTAGATATCTGATATTCCCATTCGTCCTCAGTGATGACAGAACATGTTTGAGGCCCAGTTAGCTGCCAAGCTACCGAATTAGATTCAAGTCGCAACCTAACTGTTTCTGATGCCTCTTGACTAACATCAAACCTCCGAAACTTCCCAATGAGTCCCAAGTGAACATGAAGAACGCTTCCATTATCCCACCAGCAAAACAGATGTTTTCCCCATGCCTCGCTTTTAAGCAGGATAGATTGATCAATAATTGCAGCCCCATCAGAGAATCTTCCTTGCGGGGATATAGCGACGACTGGGTCTCCGCAGAGATCTAATTCAAGATCTTCAGCTAAACGATGTATTGTGTGTCCTTCTGGCACAAATAAAACGCTAGCGTCAGGTGCGGTCGGATGCCTAAAGATAGAGAGAATCTATATTTGCGAAATCACTGACTTTTCGGCTACCACGGAACAATGGGTAAACAGTCTCGGATCTCGTATCAGCGCATGACAATACGTAAGGTGCCTTTCGTCATAGTGCCGCTAATTCTATTCCCTCTATTGCTTTTACAGTCCTCTTCAGGCGCGCTTACGCTATCCGATACACCTCCGTGGGATGACTTGGAAAAAGCATTATTGCAATTGACAGGGGCAGAAGCAGAGTTTGAATCATCGGAGAGAAAGATAGACGAAAAAGAACGGGAGCTAAGTGAGCTTCTTCGAGCAGAAGACAAAGAAGAAGCTCTTGAGATTTCATTTCTTCTAGAAATGAAAGAGGCCGAAGACCTGACAAAAGAGCTCGCTATCGAAGCGTTTATGGGAGGAGATTCCATGAGCAGCGCAGCTTATTTACTTGATTCTGAAAACGTTGGGGATCTTATATTTCGTCGGGCGATTCTTTTAGAAGCTACCGAAGCTGTTGAGAAGCAATCGCAAGATTATGCAGTGATGAGAGAAGCTGCTTCAGCCTCCATGCTCGATATCGCCGATCAAATAGATGACCTTTTGGCTGATATTCTTGATGAGAAGGGGAGGCGAACTCAGGCTGAAGAAAAAATCCTGAGGGCTGAGCATGTCGTCACAATTGCTCAGATTCACGCATCGGCAGACGTACTGAAGGCGGAAAGAGGACGTGTGGAACCTACCGCTGAACAATGGAGAAAACTCCGATTCTGTGAATCGACAGAACAATACGATATTTCCACCGGAAATGGTTATTACGGAGCTTATCAATTTGATCTCATTACATGGGTAGGGGTCGGAGGAGAGGGGGATCCCTCCGAGGCTCCTCCCGAAGAGCAGGATGCCAGAGCCAGGTATCTCTATCACTTGAATGGCTGGTACCCATGGCCCGTATGTGGTCGGTTTCTACCTCAATGAGCCCCGCTGGCTAGCATAGAATTATGCTAATCAGGGTGGGACTGTGAATCTTCTCGTTGTTCTATTTATTTTGGCTTTGATATCGATAGGGACTTCCCTTACCTTCGCCACAAATATTTCTTTACGACTCGAAGAAAGAGTGTGCTTCGGAGTCGTGATCGGATCGATAACAGTTTCACTTTTGGGCTTTGTCACAGCATCGCTTTTAGGGGTAAATGGCATTATGGTCCTTATCACCATCGCATTGGGTTTTGTGATGGTGTCTCCGCTCATCTATCGCAATAGAAGCGCGATAAAGCTAGAAGCAAAGAGCTTTCGAACCAGAGCTTCTTACTCTTGGAAAGACAAAGATAGTCCTAGGCCTCTTATTGCAATTGTGCTGGTTACCTCAGCTGTGACAATTCGGATTTTGCAAAATGCATTTCAAACGTCAGAGGATGGAGGTATAGCTGCTGGGCATCTCTCTGTATATGGCGACTGGTCGGCTCATTTAGCCTACGTAGCGTCATTTGCTTACGCTGACAATTTCTCACTTGGTCTTCCGACGGCTTCTGGAGAAACTTTCGCCTACCACTTTGGCGTAGATTGGTTCTCAGCAATGTTTATTCCCTTGGGCTCTGGCTTGTTGGGATCTTTAGAGGCATCAACTGCTGTTCTAGCCGTAGCTTTCCCCGCGGTGATGTTCATAGTGTGTGAAAGACTTTGCTCTAATAGGGCAGCGGCCGGCATATCTGTAGGAGTCTTTCTTACAGCGGGAGGAACCGGTGCTCTCTATCGGTTTTTCATCGAAGACCTACCCAACGAGGGGCCCTCTATCCTGACAAATTTACCTCGGAGTTATGCATTCGATGGGTTTGACAGAAATTGGGTAGATAATCCCGTTACTGGTTTCTTATACCCACAACGCCCCACACTTATAGGTTTCTCATCGACTTTGATTATTGTTCTTCTTTTCTGGCTGAATAGAGAAAACCGCGACAGGAAGACCTATTTCTTTACGGGAGTTTTCACAGGTCTCCTTCCAGTTTTTCATGTTTTTGCTTTTGGAGCTGTTCTTCTCATTGGCGGATGTTGGCTCGTACTAAATCGGAGTAAATCATGGCTATATTTTTTAGTCCCGAGTTTAGGGCTGGGCCTTCCTGTTCTAATTTGGCAGCTTCCAGAACGTGATGGTTCGGAATGGCACACATTTTGGATGTTAGGGAAGTCATCATGGGAACGAACACCGCTTGATTTTTTCTCTTTCTGGTTTTTAAATACCGGCTTGTTCATCCCACTGGCACTCGCTGGGACTGTAGTTACCTTTAAAAAGTTCGGCTTTCGCTTCATCCCGGTCTATGCCTTTCTCATCATCCCAAACATAGCGATTTGGCATTTCTGGCCTGGAAATAATGCCAAATATGTGATCTTCTTTCTTCTATTGGCATCTCCGTTGGTAGGAGAAGTCCTAAGTCGTCTATTTGTTCGCACAGTCACAGCAAAAATTTTAGCTACGTTGTTGATAATCTCACTATCTACGTCAGGGATGTTAGATATATGGCGAGCATTTGAGGGAAACTCTGGTCCTTATCCAGCAAACTACCTCTCCGGTAAGGATGTTCTGGTGGGTGAATGGGCAAGGGAGAATACCGATCAAAAAGCAGTATTTGCTAGTGCTAACAATAACGTTCACCCGATACGCGCATTAGCAGGCCGAACTGTCGTCTCAGGTGCGCCAGGAAGATTAAACGATCTAGGCGTTGACTGGTACACGCGAGATCAAGATCTACGGACCTTGTATATGAATCCAAATGGGGCTGATCAGATTATCCGCCGATATCAGATCGACTACATAGTTGTTGGCCCCTATGAACAATCTATGTATACCCCTCAGAGCGCCCATGCGGAAGATATTGGTTATTCTTATTCCGATAATTTCGGGAAGCTAGTTTATGACATAGGGGGGTATCGGATATTCGAAACGCAGGGTAGAAGTGGCTAGTTTACGAACCAAGAAGCTTCGAAAGAAGAGCAACGATCGAGAGATGGAAAACGATCCTGCTTCATCTGAAGCATGGAAAAGAGCAGGACAACTTGTTGTACTTATGTTCCTCGTGGCTGTCCTAAGCCGATTGTCCTATCT
>PVBE010550015.1_pt1 | contig 11347 bp, 7 predicted proteins | sample 1631181 | NCBI WGS metagenome assembly PVBE01 (sample SAMN08397723, study PRJNA350692) | Marine metagenome, whole genome shotgun sequencing project. | isolation source: water | place: Pacific Ocean | collected 2012-04 | reverse complement strand
GGCGGTTCGGGTGGTTGGTGGATTAAAAAGATGTTTATCGACCCTACGGTTCCCAATACGCCGTTCTGGGCCGTTGATCACGACACGGGAAGAGTACTTACAAACCCAAAGACACAAAAGCCGCTGTTCCAGCGTAGATTCATACCAGCAAGACTTACAGACAATCCTTACCTAGCGGAGTCTGGTGAATACGAAGCAATGCTTCTTAGTCTACCGGAAGTAGAGCGTAGGCGTCTTTTAGAGGGTGATTGGGACGTAGCAGAGGGAGCAGCGTTTAGTGAGTTTGAAAGACACGTACATGTTGTAGAGCCCTTTGAGATTCCGTTTAACTGGCCTCGCATACGCGCAATGGACTACGGCTACAGTAGCCCTTCTTGTGTTCTTTGGGGCGCTGTAGATTGGGATAACAACATTTGGATATATCGAGAACTTTACGAAAAGGGACACACCGGAGAAAGTATCGCAGAACTCATTATGGCTTTAGAGTATGACGATCCTCCGATGGCACAATCAGTTTTAGATGGTTCTTGCTGGTCAAATCATGGCACGGGACCAAGCATAGCAGAGACGATGATTCGCAGAGGCGCAAGGTTTACGCCAGCGGACAGAAATCGCATAGCCGGAAAAATCGAGCTTCATCGAAGGCTTTCCATAAAGAATGAAGATCAACCCGGTTTACGAATCTTTGGTACTTGTACAAATCTAGTACGCACACTGCCTACGCTGCCTCTTTCCAAAACTCAATCGGAAGATGTAGACACAAAGGCAGAGGATCATGCGTACGATGCGCTACGGTACTTGTGCATGACTCGTCAAACTGGCTATGCAACAAGTTCTATGTTTCATTCGATTAAACAGCAAGAAAGCTATCAACCAGTTAACTCAACATTTGGATATTAAAAAAACCTCTACACATGGCTTATGAAACTAAAATTATAGAGTATCTTGGTTTAGATCAGGAAGGTTTTGATCTTTCTAGCTATAGAGAAGGATTAAAACAAAAAACGTTAAAGGGTACTTTAACGCTTAGAGATGCTATGTTTATTTCTTTTGATACAAAAGGTTTAAAGATACTAGAAAAATCTTTTGTACAAAACCCTGATGCAGAAAGGTTGTCTCAAGTTTTTCCGCAAAGGCATAAAATACCTTCAGTAGACGGAGGCACTATACATACCTCTCCTGAACCTAAAAGTGCGATATCTAATTGGTCTTCTCTTATAGGTAAAATCAAAAATAAAACTAATAAAAGCATAGAAGAAATTTTAGACTCTCCTTTTGATAGTTATATAGTAGAAGGAATATCTGAAGATTTAGATATGGGTAGTTCAAAAGGAGGTTCCTCTGCTTTACGTCAAGGTATTTTTTATATAAGAAACCAAAAAGGACTTACAGTAGAGGAACGTGAAAGCGTGTTTTTTGGTGGCGAAACTAGTAAAAGACTACTGGGTGGGTCAGAAGTTTTTAGCCAAACTAGAGATAAAGGGCAAGCTTTAGGTACAAGACTTTTAAATAGTAGAGCTGCGCCTTCAGTAGCACAAGCTGTTAAAAGGGGAATGAGTGTTATAACAGACCCCGATATAAAAGCAGCTATTATGTACAATACTCTTATACCACATAGAACAGTACAGGTTTCTCGTTTAAGACTTAGTCCTGAAACAGATTCTAAGGGAAGCATTTTAAAGGATGCTACTGATCCGTATTTAGATGGAGATAGAATTATTGTTCCAGAAGCAGGTCAGAAAATGGGTCAAAAAAGGTATACAAGTATTCAGTTGACTCCTTTTATGCAAGATTTTCTTAATCAACATGCAAAAAACCATCCAGATAGAGAGTTTTTATTCAGGGATAACAACGTCACTCACGAACAATTTTCCCGTAAAGTAAATGCAGCTATTAATCTTGAGGGCGGTATAGCACAACAAACTCAAGAGATGGTAAAAGAAGGTAAATTTACTTCTGCTATAAAAAGTTTTAAATTTTTACGTAAACTTTCAGCTACAATGATTAATGCTACTGTTCCGGGTTCATTTGATAATCTTAAACACATGATGGGTCATTCTTCTGATAATGACGTTACTAAAGAAACAGGAATAACTAGAGGTGCTTATATTGGAAGCGTAATTCCAGCGGAAGGTAAAACTGATATTGAGGTTTCTGCTTTATTTGAAGATGAGTTTCAAAAAGGTTCAGGAGCATCAAGTAAAAGGGAATTGTTAAAAAGCGTATTTAATATTAGTGAAGTGGAACTCTCTGACAATTTTGTAGAAACTCCATTAGAGGCGCAAATAGCAGGGAAGACATCTTCTCAGTCTTTCATAGACCGACAAGTTTTTGCAGCAACTTTAGACAATGATCCGGAGCTTTCTCAAAGTGCAAAAGAAAACTTACTGGAAAGATTTGGAGATAAACCAAACTCAATACAGCTTTTAGAAAACTATAGAAAAGAAATTGACAGCAGCTATTCTGCGTATAAAGAAGCTGTTGAAAAAGTAGGTGGCGCTGTTGTAGATGAAGACCAGTACTTTGACCAAGTAGCGTCAGGAAAAATAGAATCTTCTTCTGTAGAAACATCTTTGCCTAGTGTAACAGAGCCTGAAAAAACTCCTTCTGTTAAGACTTCTAAAGTAGTAGAAGAAACTGAAGCTCCTTTAGAAAAAACGCCTTTTGAATTTACCGATACATCTGGAAATGAACCTTTAACGGAGCGAGAAAAATCACGAAGAGCATCTGACACTCTTAAAAAACTTAAAGAAGGTACTTTAAACCTAGTACAAAAAAAGCTTCCTCTAAAACTTGGTATAGGCGCACTAACAGGAGGGGCAAGCTTTGGCATAGATGTGGCAGAGGCAGCGCTTGCGTCCGGTCCCGCAGGGTGGGCGGATGACCCAGCAGAGCGTATACCTCCCACTTCTGATATCAGCGATAAGGAACTGTTTCAAAAAATGCAAGACGCCGCATCTCAAAGACATTATCGTCTTCGAGGACCGCAACACGTGGAATCTAGAGGTATAGCCGAAAGAACAATGGCGCTTGCAGAAATAGATAAACATAGAAAGGATTTTTCAGCAAGAGCTTTTGATGCTCCCTCTCAAATGAAAGCAAGAGAAGCTGAACTTACCGAGTTAGACTACACTACTCCAGAACTAGAAAGAATGCGTCTTGCAAAAACTTTACAAGATGTAGATACAAGCGAAGTACATACAGAAGAAGCGCGAGACGCACGAATACAAGCTCAAATGGACGCTGCTTTAAGGTTTAATCAACAATCCAACATTGACAATCAATAAAAGGAAACTATATCATGCCTACAGGAAACAAACAAATGTACGGTTCTAATTACATCGAAAAACAAATGGCAAAACAAGGTGAAATGTCCGATGCAAACGAATCGGCTCTTCATCGTGAAAAGCTTGAGTTTGACACGGTAATTAAGCGCAACTACCCCTTAACGGAATCTTTTCCGTCAGAGTCAGGAAGCAAGCACGTTGACCCTAATGTTCTGGGTAAAATGGCAGCTTACACACCTAACAGCTAATTTTGTATTATCTAACGAAAGTTGCATTTAAATGAAGCAGGAAGACGAGTATGAACTTGTTGGAACCATTCAGTCTCGTTTTGAAGAAGCTGAAACTGGAAGACTCCCTGACGAACAAAGGTGGCTACAAGCTTATAAGAATTATCGTGGTATCTACGATTCTTCAACACAGTATCGTGAGAATGAACGAAGTCAAGTTTTTATTAAAATTACAAAAACAAAAGTTCTTGCCGCTTACGGTCAAATCGTAGACATTCTTTTTTCACAAAACAAGTTTCCCATTTCAGTAGAGTCCACTCCCGTACCCGAAGGTATTGTGGAGTTTGCTCACCTGTCTAAAAACCCGCAACAACAAGAAGAGCAACCTCAAGAAGAACAAGACCCGCTGGGTTTTCCGGGCGATGGGCGAGAACTTCTTCCGGGTGCTACAGAAGCGACAGTTCCTTTAGGCGGCATGGCCGACCAGTACGAAGGAGCAAATCTATCAGAAGGTCCATCCCGTGCAGGAGAACCACAAGTAGCTCCAGCCAGAGAGTCTGCACGTTTTTTAGAAAAATGCATACAAGATCAGCTTCTAGATACAAACGCTGTAACCGTGATGAGACACGCTTTATTTGAATGTACTTTACTGGGTACAGGTATCATTAAGGGACCCTTTAATTACAACAAGACTGTACATAACTGGGCGTTTGACGAAGAGTCAAAAGAAAAGACGTACTCTCCCTACGAAAAGTCTGTTCCTCGAATAGAGTCTGTAAGCTGTTGGGATTTCTATCCCGACCCGTCTGCTACGTCTACTCAAGACTGTGAGTACGCTATACAGCGGCACAGGTTTAACAGAGAGCAACTTTACGATCTACTAAACAGGCCGCTGTTTGACAAAAAGGCTATTGAATCAGTTTTGGAAGAAGGACCAAACTATGAAGAACGCTATTTTGAAAGTACGCTTTACAATAACGAAAAAGATACGCAAAATGAAAGAAACCGTTACGAGGTGCTGGAGTACTGGGGTATCATGGATACAAACAGTGCTGAAGATGCCGGTCTCGATATACCAAACGATGCGGGATCGTCTATTCAAGTAAACGCTTGGATTTGTGGAAATCAAATTCTACGTCTTGTGTCAAACCCCTTTCTGCCTACAAGACTTCCCTTTTACTCGTTTCCTTTTGAGCTAAACCCCTACCAAATCTTTGGTGTAGGTGTAGCTGAGAACATGGAAGATAGCCAGCTTCTTATGAATGGGCATGTTCGTATGGCTATCGACAACCTAGCTCTTGCGGGAAATCTTGTATTTGATATTGACGAAACGCAGCTTGTTCCCGGTCAGTCCTACGATGTATATCCGGGCAAGGTCTTTCGCAGACAGTCGGGTGTAACTGGTACAGCGATTAACGGTATTAAGTTTCCCAATACGGCTGGAGAAAATATACAAATGTACGATAAGGCTCGCCAGCTTGCAGATGAGCAAACAGGTATTCCCAGTATTACACACGGTCAGACAGGTGTAACGGGTACTGGACGTACAGCGGCAGGTCTAAGTATGCTTATGTCCAGTGCAGGACTAAGTATTAAAACAGTTATTAAAAATATTGATGACTTTCTTCTTAAGCCGATGGGCGAAGCGTTCTTTCAGTGGAATATGCAGTTTAATGATCACATGACTGAAGTACACGGTGATCTTGAAATTAAACCTCGCGGAACTAGCGCAGTTATACAAAAAGAAGTACGCAGTCAGCGTTTAACGGCTCTTTTACAAACAGTTGCTAATCCTATGTTAGCTCCGTTTATTAAGATTCCTAATCTTGTACGAGAGCTTGCTATTAGTCAAGACATTGACCCCGACCTTCTTGTAAATGATGTAAATGATGCTGCTATTTTTGCAGAGGTATTGAGAGGACTAAATGAACGCACAACAGGCCAAGAAGCTTCTCCCGCTGGTGAACAACCCGGAAACATGGGAGCCGCTCAAGGAACACCTACAACAGTTGGGCCAAATGATGCAACGGCAGTTGGTGGTGGCGGAATCGGAATTGGAGATGCGCCGCTTGCAGGGCAAGCTGGCTTTACTGGAAACACTTCAGAACCTGAAGGTATCGGTTAAAAGTGATGCAAAGCAAAAAGAAGGCTAGTCTGTAAATGGCAATCGCACTTAGCGACTATGAGAAGCAATATTCGCATGACGTCATATTTCAAACGCCTTTTCACGAACTTACCTCTGGTCAAAAACATGCTCATCAAACTTGGCTTGATCTTCAAAGGTACATGGAGGGAAAGACAGTACATGGACCCTCTGCTAGAAAGGGTGTTTTAGCTTTTGAAGGTTCTTCTGACGAGGAGGGTATTCAGTACTTTTCAGCCGCTGCTACAGGTGATCGTGGTGAAGGAGCAAGTCTTTACGATGACGAAGGACTTGATTTCACCCGCTACGCATTTGCGTATCCAGAACACCCTGACTTTAAAAATTGGTGGGGTGGCGGCGGTGGTGGTTCTTCACAAGTTGCCGAAAAAGCTCCAGAAGAATCACGCTCTGTATTTGACGCTTTAGAGACTTCAGATTTTTCTACAAAACAAAGCGACGATGTGCTTTTAGGCAGCGCAGGTAGCGACGATCTTACGTCTTTTATACCACAACAACCCGCTAAGATAGACAAGTCTTCTTCTGTTTCAGTAGTTGATCAGTTACGAAACGCAAACGCGGATTTACAGTCTGTTGCGGGCAATCAAGATTTAGCAAGAAGCTTTGTGAACAGGGTTTTAAGTTCAGCAAACAGAGATTTAAGAGACAGCGAAGGATTTGTAGGTGGTGACGCAATTTCGGCACTTCGAGCGGGAACCTTTCAAGCCCCACAAGCCTTCCAAGCTCCACAACAAGCCCCGCAAGCTTCTACAGGCACAGAATCTAGAATAGAAAATATACTTGTAGACGTAACGTCTGAACAAGACCCTTTAGAACAAATAATCGAACAGACTCCTGATTTTGAACTAGTTACAGATGTTGACGGAGCCGCTGATGACAGTTTTGATCAGAGTGGCGGTTTTGATCAAAGTGGCGGCGCTTTTTCTGAAGGTGAAAGCTCCTCATTTACAATAAGCGGTAGGGACGCAGAGGCTTTTAATGCCGCAGAGAATCAAAATCCGCTCAGCTTTGTTGATTCGATAGGCTTTCCGGACTTCAATAGTGGTTTTGTAGGTCCTAATGTATTTAGTTTTAATGAACCTTTTTTTAATACAGAGGTTACATTACCAAAACAGGCCCTTGCTAAAGCGGCGATTAAAGGTGCTGGAAAAGGACTTGCAGCAGGTGCGGGGTTAGGTTTTCCCGGCAAAGCTGCGGTAGACGCTCTTATAGACGTTCTTTCGGGAAAAAACCCAGAAGATACAGCAAAAAGCTTTGCGTTTGACATGGCAGGAGCGTTTTTAGCAGGTCCTATGGGGCCGATAGCAGTACCTTTTGCCGCAGGTTTAGAGACAGCATATGACATAGCTAAAAGCCCCTATTCAGGTTTTGGATTTGGACACTTTGGATCAGGGTTTCTCAGCAATCTTACAGACGGTGCTTTGGGCACAAGTGTTGTTAATCAAGGAAAACAACAAGAACAATATGAAGAAAATATTGAAGATCATTTTACCTACACAGGCTCGCACATAGCGACTGAACCCCCGCCAAGCATAATAATTGGATCGCATAAAGATGATTGGGGGCTTAATCAATTTGGACGAGAAAATACTCCTATAAACGAACTCGCGCACCGAATAAGAGAGGCTGAAAAGGAAACGATTTGGGATGAGAAGGCTGACCGCTTCTTTTCGCGCCAACAGCAAAAAGAACCAGTACCTTATGGTCCGGGGGTAGGCACTCCGAACGTGACCTCCCCGAATACGACTGTAACGGCGCAGAATTTTGGTGTATTTGGTCTTGACGATGGAAACTGGTTTGACGATCCCACTAGTCCTTTCACCGCAGGTGATGAAGGCGCGCACGCTCAGACTGAAGGTGGCGACATTTGGTAAACTACTCAAAAAAACTTTAATAACAAGGAAAGATAAAAACAATGGCACTTATTCAACCTAACATTCCTGAAATGGAATCACCGCCGCCTTTAGAGGCTGGTGTAGTAAACGAGCCTATGGGTGATCTTCCTGTAGAAGGTGGAGTTGAATCCGTAGAGGATGATATTCCCACTACAGCCAAAGAAGGCGACTTTATCCTTCCGTATGAATCAGTGCTTTATGTAGGTCTTAACAACATTAACATTGAAGTTAAGAAAGCTATGAAGCAAGCTCAACAAGAAGGTATACAGATTGAAGGTGCTGATCCTGACTCTGATATTCCTATCAAAATCTCTAACTTTGAGTATCGTATTCCAAAAGAGCTTGTAGAGTACATTGGTATTCAGCGTCTTGAAACCTATCGTGAAAAGGGCTTAGAGCTTCGCGCACAGTTAGAAAAAAGTAGAGGTGATAAAGGAAAATCTTTTGTACCAGAACCAGCACAAATGGCGGCACAAGAAGAGATGCCCCCAATGCAAATGCCACAAGAACAGCAAATGCCCGCCCCTATGCCACAAGAACAGCAAATGGCCGCTGCTATGCCACCACAAGCCGCGCCTCCTATGATGCAAACGGGCGGTATGGTTCAAAAACCTAGCGGTGAAACAATACACTCACCCTCGCAGGGTAGTCCGCTACAAAGCCCGTCTCCGATGCAGCAAAAGAAAAAGGAAGAAAGAAGTGTTCTTGATATGCAAGACGGAGGGCTTGTAAAAAAAAAGAGTTAGCTGACGGAGGGGAGCTACCCCCGCCACCACGCGATATGCCGCGCTCTAAGCTGACCCCACCCGCAGCGTTAATAAGGTCTAGAGCAAGCCTTAACAAGAGGATAAATCGCCCCGATCCTTTTGTATCTGCTTCTTTTGAAAAGTTTAAAAACCTATCTCCTGTACGTGGAGGGTCTTTTGACGCAACGTTCACAGACTCTAGATTAACTAAAAAACCTAAAACATCTTCTAACGGTTTAATTTCAACCAAAGTAGACCCTAAATATCAAGGAGGTTCAGTAAGTCTTACTGTTCCTGTAAGTAATAAGTATATCACAAGTATCGGCGGTAGTTTAGGAGGAGGAAGAAGCAGGGCAAGAGTAACACAATCCTTTAAAAAAGATCCTGTTTATGAAGAAGTCGTTGAAAATGTACATAGAAATGCAGCTTTACAGCTTGGCTTGAATCCTGAAAATCTTCCTTTAAATCTTAAAAACATTGGATTAGCCTATAACGATTACAAGCAAGCATTAAAAAATACTGCTGGAACTGAAAACAGGCAAACGGGGACAGGGTACGGCGTAGAAGCTTCTTTTCAAACAAACCCATCTGGAGAGTTAATTATTAAATTTAACAAAGACTCAGACAGAACAAAAAGAGGTTCTATAGGCTATAGAAGTAAATTTAAAGATGGCGGCAGAGCAGAAGAGATAAAAACTTTAGTAGAAGGTGGGCATGATGTCGAATTTATGATGGATGTTGAACCTTACATAAAAAACGATATTCTCGCTCAATATGGTTCAGAAATAAAAGAACCAATGATGGACCCTAAAGCTAAACCTAAAGATATGTTTAGCACAGTAAATATAAGGCTTGGTAATAAGCGTGGTCTTGCAGGATCGTACTTAGGAGATAGGTCTCAGAATATTAAAGAGGCAGATGACATAATTAAAGGGATCAGAGAAGACGGTCTAGAAAAAGAACCACAATTTGCAGAATTTATAAAAAAACGTGACAGAATAAAAGCACAAACACCTTATGAAAGAGTAGAAGAACGTGCTAAATTAGGTGAAAAAGGACTGCGAGATAAACCAAAATCTTTTATGCCAGCTAAAGATGCTTCTTTTGTAAGTTTAAGACAAAGCGATCATATAGTAGGAAAAAATCAAATTTTAGATTCTGAAGGAAACCAACCCTTAACAAACCCAGCAAACACGGCTCTTACGTTTATTCACGAAGCTAGGCACAAAGCAGTACAAAAACTTAATTTACGACCAGTAATTAATAAAACTCTAGATCATATTCCTAATGCAAAGGGCGGTGCAGAAGAAATTCTTATGAGATTTATGGATTATAAAAATGCTACTACACCTGAAGAAAAAGAAAATCAAAAGAAATGGGTAATAAATTTTTACGATATGTTAAATAGCGTCGCAAAAAACAAAGGTCTGAGAATAAGATTTACAGACCCGTTTCAGGACACAACAAAAGGTGAACGAGAGTTTGAAAAACTAGACCAACTTTCTAGCCTTGTAAATACAGTAGCTAAAGAAAAACTTGAAAATCTTCGCGGAGTACCTGTTTACGAAGATAAAGATTATCCTGAAAGTTTGTCGGAGCAGATAGATAGAAAAGGTATTTTTAGAACAATGTTTCCTCGCAGTCATTTTGAAGAAGCATGGAAACGGAAGAAATAAATAATGGGACAAAACTGGGAATATTTTACATACGACGAATTAAAGTGCAAATGTGGTTGCGAAGATGCGCCCATGAGAGACGACTTTATGAATATGCTTATTGCAATTCGCGAAGAGTTTGATCGTCCTATGATTATTACATCTGCATTTCGATGTGCAGGGCACAACAATAAAATTGGTGGAGCAAAAGATTCTCCACACCTACACGGCAAAGCTGTAGACGTTGCTGTAAGCTATGCGGATGCTCACGACCTTCTAAAAATAGCTTTAGAACACGGCATGACAGGTATTGGCATAAAACAAAAAGGATCACCGTCTGGACGATTTATACACCTTGACAACATGGAAGTTGCAGAAGGGCGTCCACGACCAACAGTTTGGAGCTACTAAAACGCTTCATTTACCGGAGCGGCTACCCGAATACAAATCGGCCCCGCTATTTAACTACTCCTCCGCACGGCTACCCGAATATAAACTTTCGGCCCCGCGAGAGAAAGGAGATACAACATGACTGACACTATGACAGACGATAACGAAGTACTTGAGCCTACCCCATACGAGAATGCGTATAGACGTACTCTGAATGACCCAGATGAAGAATCTTTGGACCCCGCTGTAGAAGAAGCGGCTACTCCTAGACTTACTGAAGGTATCGTTCAAAAAGAAGATCACGATTATAAGAAAAGATATGATGATCTTAAGAAGCACTACGATACTAAACTCAATGAGTGGAAACAAAACCGTGAAGTTCTTGAAGCAAAACTCAAGATGTCGGATACACCTACTCAAAGAATAAATGAGCTTCCTAAGACAGCGGAAGAACTTGAAAGCTTTCGTGAACAATATCCAGATGTATATGATGTGGTTGAAACAATCTCTTCGCTTAAAGCCAATGATAGAGTTTCTGAAGTAGAAGATCATTTGGAGGTACTGCGACAAAAGGAAGAAGAGGCAGAACGAATTACTGCTGAAAAACAACTTACCGCAATGCACCCAGACTTTAAGGAACTTAAAGAAAGTGACGACTTTTTGAAATGGCTAGAAGAACAGCCATCCAGTATTTCGGATGGTGTCTATCGCAATAATACTGATGTTCGTTGGGCCGCAAGAGTGATTGATCTGTACAAAGCAGATGTCGGCCATACCCCTGCTAAGTCAAGACGATCTGGTTCAAACAAGAATCAACGTGAACAAGCAGCGCAAGCTGTTACACGTACAGCATCAAATCGAGGCTTAGAATCTTTAGGACCAGATAAAAAAGTCTGGACAGTAGAGGAAATCTCCCGGCTTAAACCGTGGGAATTTGACAAATACGAAAAGGATATTGACGCCGCTTCCCGTGAGGGTCGTGTTGT
>PVBE010058528.1_pt1 | contig 11347 bp, 10 predicted proteins | sample 1631181 | NCBI WGS metagenome assembly PVBE01 (sample SAMN08397723, study PRJNA350692) | Marine metagenome, whole genome shotgun sequencing project. | isolation source: water | place: Pacific Ocean | collected 2012-04 | reverse complement strand
GGTGTCCGCGGAGACCTCGAGCTGCTGACCGATCTCGACCCAGCTGCATTCCCCCCAGATTTTCAGGCAGACCGCCTCGCGTTGTGGACTCGGCAAGCCGGACAGCGCCTGCTGGATGGCCCATGTCGCCTCTGCGCGGTCGGCTGTCCGGTCAACCGACTCCAACGCTCGGGGGGCCGACAGCACGGGCCGCTGCAGCGCCCGTCGCTCGATGTCTCGGCGCTTGTGCCGGTTGGCTGCGAGGTTGCGCGCGACCCGGAAAACCCAGGCCTGGGGCCGGTCGAGCGTGGCGACTTCGGGCCAGTGGCGATACAGCTTCAAGCAGACCTCCTGGAATAGATCTTCGGCATCGCTTCCTGTGCCACAGGAGTAGCGTAGGTAACTGATCAGCCGGGGCTCCAGCTCCTTGACGAGTGCTGTCACCTGCCGGCGGCGTGTCTGCTCCTGAACCACACGATTCCTCGACACCTTACGTGTTCGCCACTCTGGACAATCGAGCAGGCGTGAAACCGCAGGAAAAATTTCACGTTTGCTGGCCGTCATGCCGCTCGGTACAGGAAACAAGCCGCGGTGTTTGTCTACGAGGAGAAGTGGTGACCTTATTTTGTCGTGCCCAGGGCGCCCCTGCGTAATCCTCCGGCTTCTAGTCGGATCGAGGGCACCGACCGCCGGGCTGGCCACTCGATCCATCCGTCGGATTATGACAGATTTGCTGGACGGCCTCCCGCGGGGGCCTTGGAGCCTGGTAGCTCTCCTGGGGTCGGGGTCACGACGACAGCAGCTGGCCAATCGCGCCAAAGGCATCTCGCAAGGCGCGTGTGGTGGCGTGATCGTATGCTTCGCCGGACAGCTGCAATTCGACGCGCTGCTCGGCATGGCGGACCGAGAACACCAGCGTCCCGGCTGAAGACGGAACGAACGGCGGGAGGTGGGGGAAGCTGGGGGCCAGCGCGACCCAGACCCGCGCGAGCTCCCGCACCTTGTCGACCGGCAGCGTGGCCTGGCTGATCGGTATCGCCTGACCGGCAACGGGATCCCAGCGCGAGGCGCTGGCGCGGCCGTCGCTGGACACCTCGAGTGTCTGTCCGCCCTGCAGACCTTGCTCGGTTGCGTGACAGAAGCGAAGAGGCTGTGTTGGCTCTCCACCTTGAGCGAACCACGCCACGAGCTCGATGATGTCCATCGACGAGATCATTCGCAGCTGTGAGGCCGCCTGAAGCTGCTTGTGCAGCTGAAAGGCGAACTCACCGACCACATCGGCGCCAAAGTACTCCAGGCCGCCCCAGGCCAGTTCTCCCTCCTGGCTGCACAGCACGATCTTACGGTCTTCGATGCCCTCCGTCTTGAACACCTGGACTCGCACGCCATCGAAGGGCTCCAGGTCCACGTACCGGATGCTCCCCTCCTCCCTCATCACCAGGTGCTTGGCGGAAGCGAGGCCACAGCGCCACGCAGGGTCCCGAGCGAGTTGTTTGTGCGGGCCGGCCCAGATCCACTGGAGCAACACGGACACGAACAGCGCGGGCAGGCCCAGCATCAGGCCTCGTGTCAGGTCCAGCGCCAGACTGCTCCAGACAGCCAGGACGATGCTTGCCCCGATGGCCAGCGCCGTTCCGCCTTGCGCCACCCAGTAGGCGCGCCGCAACTGTTCCGGACTTCGTGGATTCTCGAGCGCGAGAAAAGACTGGGGCGGCCGCCCTCCGTCAAGAAGCTCTCGGAAAGGCTGCTGTACATCCGGGGGAAGCTCCTCGAGTGGGCATGGCATGATATCTAGCGTGCTCTGCATCGCGATCAGCCGAAGTGAGCGTGTTCGGGGAGGTGCGCGAGAATGAACTGCTCGACCGCTTCGTGATTGTAGATCTGGGTGGTGACGACGCGAACCGTACCCTTGCTAGAGCCCAGATCGATCCGCTCGGCCAGCACGGCGCTGCCTGCCCATGTACCCGCACGCGCTGAATCGAGTTGAACTCACTCCAGGGGATGTGGGTGCCGTTGCGCAGCGTCATGCCGGACTCGTCGAGGAGACGCGGCCATCGTCGTCGTGGGAACAGGATGACCACGGGCACCACGCCAAACGAGGCCAGGCCCCCGAAGACCAACAGACACCCTGACGGCTTGACGACATCGACCTGCAATCCCTCTCCTGGCGCGGAGTTGTCGGCCAGCTGCGACACAGTCATTCCTCCGACTCGCTGCCGCGATGGTTGGAGAGCAGACGCGGCTCAGCTCGAATCAACGTGTCCCCCGACGGCCCGGCCCCTGCTCACGAGCAACCGTCTCGAGCAAGAATACTACCACACCCGAAGGAAATCCTGGGTGCGGGGCAGGCGGTATTCGACGACGTTCCAGGAGCAGGGAGCTAGAGCTGGCCTTGAAGACCCACCTGCAGGCCCTTGGCTATGCGAGAGCACGGATCTCACGGAGCTGGTCGCTGGCCTCAGCCCAGACAACAGCCCCTTCGGACTTTCTTCGAGCGCAGCGTATTGCACCGGCGGGAGGGGGGCCTCGAGACGTGGCAGACTGCTGCCTGAATCGCGTCAGTTGCTTCCGACACGCGCCTCGAGGATGCCGAGGATCAACTCGACGCTGAGCATCTCGGATTGTTCTTCTGGTGTCAGGACGATCTCGAACGTTTCCTCGACGGCTGCAATCAGGTGGAGGTGCTGCAAGCTCAGCCAGTTGTCCACCGTGTCGGGAGAAGTCTGTGGCGTGACCTCCGATCGGTCGAGCCCGAACAGGTCCTCGAAGATCTGGGAGACCCGCTCCAGGATGTCATTTCGCTGCATTGTGCCGCTCTTCGGAAGGTGTCACGTTCGTGATGATGGTCACGGGTCTGGGCCAACCTCGCGGCGGCTGTGTGGCTGCCCAGCGAAACAGCCGGCCACTCTCGGCACTCTCGCCACACTCCTCGAAGCCGAAGCGAGGATACAGGTCCTGGACTTGCTGGTTCCTTTGAGAGGCTCGGAAGTGGCCGACCAGGTCGGCGTTTCGGGCTACGGACAGGCGCTGCAGCACCGCAATGACCGCCTCCTCGATTCGTCGCCCAAGTACTCGGCAGCTCATCAGATAGTTCTCGATATGCAGTTGATCGTCCAGGCTGCGCAGCAGGAGCATGCCGATCACGCCGTAGTCGCCGTACCGATCTCGCAGGGCAAGCTTGATCAAGATGGCCCCGGGATCCTGTAGCGCATCCGAAAGTTCTGGCAGGGTGTAGCGGGTGGTGGTCGTGTTGAACTGGTTGGTCTTTGCGGCGAGCTGGGCCAGCCTGGGGATATCAGCACTCTCGGCCATCTCCATACTCAGCTCGAGCCCCAGCGATTCCAGGTACTGCTCGTAGTCAGTCAGCGTTTCGCGCAGGCTGACGCGGGTCTTCTCGGACTGGTACGACTCGTTACGGCGGAGGTCGTCCGCGCTGAGCAGCGGGGGCTGCAGCCGGGTGCTGCGGAGTATCCTGTCAGGCATCAGCTCAGGTGGATCAACGAACTGGATGACGTCTATCGCCGGGTGTGCCTCTGCCACACGACCGCATTCCATCGGGCTGTCGTCGACGAAGATGAGCGAGTCGATGCCGATGTTGAGCTCCTCGGTCAGTTCCACGATGTTGCGTGCCTTGTCACCCCAGTTGACCCGCGTGGCGGCGAAGTCGTCCCACGACAACACACAAGAGGGATGCTCGTCGAAGACCTTACGTGCATCTTCCGGGTTGTTGCGGCTGTTGATGGCAAGCAACACCCCGGAGACGTGTAGCTCCTTGAGGAACTGCTGGAAGTCCCGGTAGGCCCGACCGACTCCCTCGTCTCCCAGCAGAATGCCCTCCAGCCCGTCCTCTCCGACGATTCCACCCCAGAGAGTGTTGTCCAGGTCGACGACAACACACTTCTTTCTCGGCGCCCAGAGATTGTCGAGGAAGCCTGCAAGATCGCGTGCCAGCTCGGGCAAGGCGGTGGACCGAATTGCGGTCTGGTAGAGGTTGTTCTTGACCGGATCGAACCAGTGTCTGCGGCCGACGTCGGCCACGAGTGCATGATACGGGTACAGATAGACCCCGGGTACGGCTTCGATCCGCGTGGCAAGCTCTGCGTTGAATCGCTCGATGAACAGCCGGCGGTTGTTCTGGGCCGTATGGTTGGCATACCGCTCCGGCTCGGTGGTGAACGAGGACAGCCCTGCGATGGCCACGTTGGCCTGGCTTCTCCCCCTGAACGAATCCACCAGGCCCAGGAGCAGAGAGAGCAGGTGTTCTGCGTGCTCCGAACGGTCCTCCCGGGAGTGAGAGAGGAAGCCGACATGTGTCTGTCTCAGCATGTCCTCGGGGTGAATCAGCAGGAATACATCGGTCGGATCGAACGCATCCAGCTCGTCTCCTTGCCCCAGGGCGGCTTGCCACTGCTGGTATGGCAGGCAGAGAGACTCCATGGACCATCCTCGGAGCAGCAGATGAGTTTGCAGATACGGGAGGAGGGGTTCCAGGGTGAAGCTGGACAGCAGAGCCAATCGTCGGGTAGGTAGTCCCAGCCGCGTAGCCGCAGCCGGGACGAAACGGCCCAGCAGATTGTAGGTCGACGTTGAGGACGCCTCGTCCAGTAGCCGCTGGATCAACTCGCAGAGCTCATGGAGTGTGGCCGACCCCATCCCCTCTTTCACAGCGTTCCTGAGTGATCCACTCATCGGATCAGCGTGCGACCAGCGAAGTCCTCGTCCAGCTGCAGAGGGTCATGGTCGCCGCTGTACCTGGCGAACTCACTCGCCAGCTCGTCCGTGAGATCAATCGAAACGGTGGCCGCGTCACCGGGCCGAAAAGCCGCGAGCTCCGACCTGTTGGCCGACTTACTCATCGGTCGCTCCCGGGGGAGTGATGAACTTCTCCCTGATCGAGAGCCACTCATTGCGCAGAAGACCGTAAATCAGGCCGTCTACAATCGTGTCACCATCCGCGTACTGCTCGCGCCTGACGCCTTCCTGAACGAATCCGAATTTCCTGAAGTTGAACACCGAGGCGATGTTGGTCCGGTAGGTGCCGCCGGTCAGCTTGCGTAAGTTCTGTTCGAGGAAGGCGAAATCAAACAGTAAACGGGTTCCTTCGGTGGCCGCGGTTTTACCCCAGTACGTGACGTCTCCGATCAGATGACCGTAGTAACCTGTGGCGTGGGGGACATCGATCGCGAGTGAGAAGTTGCCGATGTGATGATCCGGCTGACACTGGTCGAACAGGCCGAAAAGAAACCGGCTCTTGCCGTCGAACCCCGCGACGTACGCGCGAACGGAGTCCAGCGTCTGCGGCTGCCAGCGGCACTCCAGATAGCGGTTGACCCGCGAGTCGTTGAGCCAGCCAACGTAGGTGGGGGTCACATCCTCGGGGCCGAGCTGACGCAAGAAAACCGTCTCGGCCGAGAGCAGCAGGGTCATCCGACGGTGCGCCACGTGACCGGAACAGAGGGTTCTTCCCCGCTCATGATGGCATTCAAGCCTCAGAAACGACGGGCCGGTGGGGGCAGCCGCTGTGTTCAATGGCGCTGGCATATCCGCTCGGGCCAGGGCTGCCAATTGTGTTGGGACAATCAGTCCGACTGACTGCTTCTGTCACAGATTCGTCCTTGGTCCCTGAAAACAAGTACGAAGCGCCGCAACCCTTTCGGGTTGCGGCGCTTTACCTGGCGAGGCCGACGGGACTCGAACCCGCAACCACCGGATCGACAGTCCGGGACTCTAACCAATTGAGCTACGGCCCCAGGTGTTAGCAGATATCTACCCATAACCTGATATCCTGTCAAGAAGTTCACTGGATGACGACAGGAGCGGACAATGAAACACCTCTATATTCTCCCGCTGGTGCTGTGGCTTGCGGCTTGCGGAAGTGGCCCGGAATACGATCAATTTGGCGGCGGAGCCGATATCGGTGCCGGGCAGACCCCGATCGAACGAGCCTTGGCCAGTCCCGATGATTTTATCGGCAAGCCGGTCCGGCTCGTGGGCCAGATCCAGTCGGTCTGCAAGAAGAAGGGTTGCTGGATGCGCGTTGGCGATGATCAGCAGACCGTTTTCGTGCGGTTCAAGGACTACGCGTTCTTCGTGCCGCTGGATGCGGCGGGCCGGAAGGTGGTGCTCGAGGGACAGATGTCGATCAAGACTCAGTCGGTCGCCCAGGTAAAGCATTATCTGGAAGACGCTGGAAAGGTGCAAGAGGCGGCCAAGGTGACCCAGCCGCGCAAGGTCGTCAGCTTCATGGCGACCGGGGTCGCGATCCAGAAGCGGCAGTAGCCAGCGCAGGCCGCCGTCGCGCCCCGGACGACCGTCCGGGGTAGGACAGACGCGCCGAGGCCCTAGCTGTCGGCGAGTCGCTCGGCGACGATCGTCCCGATGGCCATGATCGTGTGCTGGGGGTTCACGCCCAGTGTGGTCGGGATGCAGGAGGCGTCGACCACGTGCAACGCTTCGGTTCCCCGGACGATGAGGTCGGGTCCGACCACCGAACTTCGAGGATCCGCGCCCATCGTGCACCCGCCGAACAAATGGGTGAGCACCCAGGTGTAGCAGCGGTTATCCATCGGTCCATTTTCGATCAGGTGCAGTTCGTCCGGGCCGAGCTGCGGCTTGATGCCGGCGATGCCTGGGCTGACGTAGAGCGCCCCCGCCTCGAAGTGCAGACGAGCCAGCTCGACCAGCCCTTTTTGCACCCGTCGAATGTCGGCTGGGAGCGGCGCATAGCGCACGACGGGCTTGCCCAGCCGGCCTTGACGCACGCTCCCCTCGGCCTCGGCCCGAACAGCGGCGACCCAGCAAGCCATCCGCGGAATCAGTGACAACCGCTCGGCCAGCGACCGCCCGGCGCCGGACAGGCGTGCTCCGAGCAGCTCGAGTGGAAGAGCCAGGCTCTCCAGCTTCAATCCCTGCTGCTGAAAGTGGAGCGAGCAGGCGCCTTGTGTGGTCCCGCGGTGCATGTTCACGTCGAACGGATAGACACCGATGATCGCGCAGCCAGGGTGGGCGCGCCAGCCTAGGCCCAGTCCGGGTAGGCGTAAGCCACTGCGTTCCAGCAGGGGGGCCGATCCTGTCGCCGAAGCGGCGACCAGGACGCCTCGGTTGGCGCGAACGTGGAACGGGGCACCCCTGCCCATCCCTCGCGGGTGGCGGAACCGCCCCCGGACACCGACTGCACGACCGCCCTCGAAGTTGACGCGGTCGACCGGCGCGCAGGAGAGGACGGTTCCTCGTCGCCGCATCACCTCAGGCACCCATGAGAGGTTGGTCGACTGCTTAGCTCCTTTTTTGCACCCTTGCAGGCACTGTGCGGTTCCCTCACAGCGTCGCGCCGAGCGGTGCATCGCATGCCCCTCCATGCCGCGGGCATGCAGCGCCTGAACCATCATCTCGTTGTGCGGCTGAAGCTGCGAATCTCGCATTTGGGCCACCTCCAATTCCTCTTCGATCCGGCTCAGGACGCCGTCGACGCGCTCGGGGGAGAAGACTTCTCCCAGACCGAGCCTGGTGGACCAGTCGTACAACACCGCCTCGGGGGTTCGCACCGTGATGGCCGAGTTGATCACCGTCGTTCCCCCGACGCAGTTGGCCTGGACGATCGGAATCAGTGAACGGCCGAGTGCCAGCTGCTGCCCCCAGTCGGACCAGAGGTCCCGCATCGATCCGTAGACGCTGGACGGATAATCCTCGGGGTCGAGCCATGGACCCGATTCGCAGAGTGCCACTGAGTAACCCGCTCGGGAGAGCGTGATCGCGGCCGCCGAACCGCCGGCGCCGCTGCCGACCACGGCATAATCAGCTTCCATCTCGACCGGGGTGTCTTTCTGGAATGGGATGTGAGTCATGCCTGCTTCCAGGTACCCGGGTCGCTGGGGTAGTCGCGCAGTCCCAGCGCCCGCCGAACCTTGGGGTCGGCTCCCCAGCAAAGCCCTCCGACCGTCTTGAGCAGCAGCATCGCCTGGCGCATCAGGTACAGCGAGTGGGCTGCGGCGAGGTTGGCGTGTCGGTCCAATGTCTTGGATCGTAGCGAGAGCGCCGGCTGGAGTCGGCCGACTGTCAGCGGGGTGCTGAACAGGAAAGCCAGGCTACTTCCGTAGAAGGCCAGTCGCATCGGCAGTGGCGCTTCGCCCAGAAAAGTCACCAGAAAGCGCTCTGTGCGCTGGGGATCGAGCCCGGGGACATTGTCAGTGCCGGGGAAGATCACGACGAGGATCTTGACCAGGATTTTGCGCCAGCTGTTCACGCCGGCAGTGTGGCACAGGATCGTGAAACTCGCCAGGGGCAGGCGTCATCGAGCTGGCCCCGTAGTCTCTAGCAGGGACCCCTGGAGCCCAATGTCCCAGCCAGCTGCATACTTGGCGATAGGGGCAGCTCACTCGGGCGAGGAGCTTGGAACGGGGAGCCCCGCGAGTGTCGACGGGGCAGCTGTGATGTCGCGTCGTCCAACACACGGTGGCGCTTCGAGAGAAGGAGATTTCGCATTGCGGGGTCGGCCCCGCCCGATGGCCTGGCGTAGAGTGTTCATTGGTTGTCGTGGTGGGGCTGCCGTTCGCGAGTGTGCTATCTCGTGGACCTGTTGGAGCGTTCTCGGTAGGGGTGCTGATGGATGGCGGCTCGCACCGAGCCAGGGTGTCGGCTGCGGTCAACCCGTTGGCTGGCCGGGAGAAATTTCTCCCGGCCGCATGGCACTTCGTTATCACTGGCGTCGCCTTTTGCCTCTATCATCCGGCGATGCTTCACGAGGCCGGCAAGCCGTTCGGGATCCACTGGTTCTGCGAGTGGGTCGATTCTCCGCGCAGCGAGTGCGGATGTGATGGCGCACCGTCTGTCAGGCGCGGGTCCGACCAAGAGCAGGTGGCGTTGCGCTGATGTCTCTGGTGGCCTTGACCGACGTCAGCTTCGGCTTCAGCGGGCCGCTCCTGCTGGACTGTGTGGCCTTGCGTCTCGAGCTCGGGGAGCGGGTGTGCGTTTACGGGCGCAATGGTGAGGGCAAGTCGACTCTGCTCCAGCTGGTTGCCGGGCTGATTGAGCCGGACGAGGGGGAGCGCACTGTTCAGCGCGGCCTTCGCTGTGCTCTCCTGCCGCAGGACGTTCCGCCCGGGCTGTGCGGCAGCATCGCTGATGTGGTCTCCACGGGGCTCGAGCCCGGGGTCGAGCCCTGGGAGGCCGACCAGGCGGTCGACGTCGCGATGGGCAAGGTAGGGCTGGACGGTGCCGCTCCGTTCGAGTCCCTTTCCGGGGGAATGAAGCGCCGTGCACTTCTCGCGCGGGCTCTGGTCGGCAATCCCGATCTTCTCTTGCTCGACGAGCCGACCAACCACCTGGACGTGGACGCGATCGACTGGATGGAGCGCTTCCTCGGCCGCTTCGGCGGTGCGCTGATGTTCGTCACGCATGATCGGGTCTTTTTGCGCGCGCTGGCCACCCGAATCGTCGAGATCGACCGTGGACGACTGACCGACTGGCCCGGCGACTTCGATTGTTACCTGGCTGGCAAGCAAGCTGCACTGCAGGCGGAGGCTGCGCAGCGAGCACAGTTCGACAAGCGGCTCGCCGCCGAGGAACGCTGGATTCGCCAGGGGATCAAGGCCCGTAGGACCCGCAACGAAGGGCGCGTGCGTCGCCTCGAACAGATGCGTCGGGAGCGCAGTCAACGACGCAGCCGTTCAGGCGACGTGCGGCTGACCCTGCAGCAAACCCAGAAGACGGGACGGATGGTGATCAAGGCGGAGCAGGTGGCCCACCGCTTCGATGGCCCGCCAGTCATCGCAGATCTCTCGACGACGATCATGCGCGGCGACCGAGTCGGCATCATCGGCGCCAACGGCTCGGGCAAGACCACTCTGCTACGAATATTCTGCGGAGACCTGACGCCGACCGAGGGAGTGGTGACCCATGGAACCCATCTGCAGATCGCTTATTTCGACCAGCTTCGAGAGACCTTGGATCCCGAGTTGTCGGTGATCGACAACGTCGGCGAGGGGCGTGAGACGGTGACCGTCAATGGGCGTTCGCGCCCTGTCATTGGCTACGTCCAGGACTTTCTGTTCAGTCCGGATCGTGCTCGCGGAGCTGTCCGGTTCCTCTCGGGTGGAGAGCGTAACCGGGTTCTATTGGCCAAGCTGTTCACGAGACCGTCCAACCTGCTGGTGCTGGATGAGCCGACCAACGACCTCGACGCGGCGACGCTCGAGCTGCTCGAGGAATTGCTCATCGAGTACGACGGCACGCTGCTGCTGGTCAGCCACGATCGGGCCTTCCTCGACAATGTCGTGACCAGCACGCTGGTACTCGAGGAGGGGGGCCGAGTGGGGGAGTTCGTTGGTGGTTACAGCGACTGGGTCCGGCAGCGAGAGTTGTCCAGGCCCGCTCCGCAGCCCAAACCGAAGAAGGCCCCGCCGCCTCCGCCGGCCCGGCGGCCGAAACGGACGTACCGGCAGAACCAGGAGCTGAGCGAGCTACCATCCCGGATCGAGGCACTGGAAAAAGAAAAGGACGAGCTCGGTGCCTGTCTCAGCCAGCCCGACTTCTACCAGCGTGAGGGAGGCGAGATTGCGGAGACGATCAACCGGCTCAAGGCAATCGAGCAGGAACTGGCCGAGGGATACGAGCGCTGGGAGGAGTTGGATGCGCTCGGTTAGCGCCCTGGCCGTGTCGGACGAGCAGAGGAGCTGAGAAACACGCACCCATCGCTTCGCCGTTTAAATAGGCGAAGGGCGACACGAACGTGCGGACCGTGCCCCGTTCAGAGTCACACCACCTCCCGCTGCTCCGCGTCGGCAAGCCGACGCATCGCCGCCTCCCATGGTATTGAGCTGTTGTCAGCGTCTTGTCCGTGATCGGCCTAGCACCTTGTTTGGCTTCGGTGCTCCCCGTACGCCGTTTCCACGACCTGCGGGTCTTCAGCCCATCTCGGTCCCCCTGGCGAGCCAGGGTTATCCGCTCTTCAACTTTACCCTTACCTTCGGAGACCACGGAAGATCGTTGCTCGGGTCGTCTCCGACCCGGGCTACTCTCCGGGTTTCGAGCCCTTTCAGCGCCAATACTGCCGGTCCACTCATCACGGGTTTTGCCTGCCCGCTAGGTTCCGTCCTCAGGTTTTCTCAACCTCTCGACGGGTTACTCCCGGCAGCACCTCGGGGCCTTGTTGCATGCCCCAAGCACTCGTAAGGTTCCCACCTTCAGGGTCTTCCCCTCCTCGAGAAGCCTTTGCCATGTCTCCATGACCAGTGCCCTCCTGTCGTTGACGCCCGTCCTCTGGACGGCCCGCTCGACTCCAAGGCTTTGCTCCTCTCGAGAAGTCCGTTGGCGAGCTTGGCCCAAGCCGAAGCTCACCCCGGTACCCTCTTGGCTTTTCATCCCCCCCAGG
>PVBE012235873.1_pt1 | contig 11348 bp, 8 predicted proteins | sample 1631181 | NCBI WGS metagenome assembly PVBE01 (sample SAMN08397723, study PRJNA350692) | Marine metagenome, whole genome shotgun sequencing project. | isolation source: water | place: Pacific Ocean | collected 2012-04 | reverse complement strand
GGGCTGCTGGGCGCCGTGGCCCTGGGCATCAAGCGCCCGGGGCTCGACGCCCGCCTGGAGCTGTCGTCCGTCACCCGAGCCGGTCGCGATGACGTTATCGTCGGCTTGGTGGTCCCCGTTCCGCTGTAACGAAGGGGAACCGAAGCCACTTGCGCAGCAGGCGCGCCGCAGAGCACCCTCCGGCGGTCTTAGGAGCAACAAATGACACTATCCCGTCGAACCTTCCGCCTTCTCACCGGCTGCGCCCTCCTCGTGTGGGGCGCTGGCTGTCCGTCCTTTTCGTCCATGCAGACCGCACGGACGGTGAAGCCCGGAGAGACCGAGCACGCCATCGGGGTGCAGGTCTTCGGCGTTTCCGAGGCTGTCACCACCGAGACGGACCCGATCACCGGGGAGACTACCGAGAGCGACGCGAGCGCGTTCGTGCCGCAGTTTGAGTACAGCCTTCGATATGGGCTGACCGAAGACTCCGATATCGGGTTCAAGTTCTACTTCCTCGGCCTGCAGGGCGACTACAAGTACCGGTTCCTGAAGGGCGGCAAGCTCGAGGCCGCGATAGCGCCGGGTCTTTCGGCCTTTGCCATCGGCAGCGGCGATGCCTCGGTAACCGTGCTCTACGTCCACGTGCCCCTGTATTTCGACTATGTGGCGAGCGAGTCGACGCGGTTCATGTTCGGGCCCAAGCTGATCCAGGGGTTCGCCTTCGGCTCGAGCGATACGGCCGGCACGAAGACCGCGGATACCACCTTCTACGGCGGTGCGATCGGGATCGACCTGCTGCTCGGCGAGACTTTCCGCCTGCGCCCGGAGATCAACATCTTCAAGAACATCGACGACGGCGCGGTGAACTGGTTCCAGGGCGGCCTTGGGTTTGCCTTCTAGCGAGGTCGCTCGACCCCTCGGGGTCTACCTGCCGCCCCCGACCCGCCAGGCCGCCGACAAGGTCGCCTGCAGGGTTGTGTCGAACTGACCGCCATCGGTCCAGACCGTGAACGGCTTGCCCACGGGGAGGTTTGGGTTCGTTCAGGCGCCTCAGGCGCCCCCGCGGGCGACTCCCGGGAACGACCAGAGCGTGAGCGCGGCGACCACCCCCGCGGCGATGCGTGTCACGGCGCCGCCGCTGCCGCGGGCGCTGCCGCCGCCCCGGGCGCCGGCTCGGCCGACGCAGGCGGCGCCTCGCCGATCGCCGCCATGAGCCGCGGCAGGTCCTTGCCCGAGATGGCGTCCCGCCGCTTGCCGTCCGGTCCGTACACGACGACGTAGGGCAGCGACTTCACGCCGGCCATGCGCTTCTTGGCGACAGGGGACTCCCAGTCGGCGACGTCGATCTTGCGCAGCACCACGTCCGGCCGGCTCTCCATGAGCTTGGCCATGGCGCGATCGACGTCCTTGCAGGGGCCACACCACTGCGCGAAAAAGTCGACGACCGTGATCTTGCCCGCCGCCAGGTGCTCCTCGGGCACGACGTCGGCGCCCTCCTTGTTGATCCAGGCCACATCCAGACCCTCGGCGAACGTTGGGGCAGCCGCGTAGCTCCCGCTCCCGGCGCCGACGCTCACCGTGAAGTCCTCGTCCTCGAGCGCGTCGACGAGCTCGTCCACCCCCACGGTCTCCGGGTCGTGGACGACCGTCAGCTCGACCCGATCCTTGTCGAACGCCGCGCTCTGCACCCCATCGAGCCCTCGCAGCGTCCGCTCCGATCCCGCCCCGCAGCCGGCGCACGACGCCCCGGACAGCGACAGCACGGTCGTCGCCGGCGTTGCGCAACCGACGACCGCCAGCGACACGACGAGGATGATCGGGCGCCGGGTGTTCACGGGGCGCATGCTACCGATCCGTGCGACGCGCGTCGCAAGGTCCGTCCCGCGCCGCCCGCTCGACCCGGACGGGCCGAACCGCCACTATCAGGGATATCCTCCGTGTCCATGGCCGCCCGACGCCTCATCTCGCTGGCGCTTCCGCTGGCGCCCGCTCTTGCGGCGACGTTGGTCATGGCTGCGTGCGCGCCGGCCAAGGAGGGGGGGGCTGTCGAAGTTCCCGAGCCAAGCCGACCTGTGCCAGCCCGCGGCCGAGGCGTGCGACGGCCTCGACAACGACTGCGACGGCAAGACCGACGAGCTCGGCGACCTGGCGGAGGCCGGCGTGGTGGGGGTGGCCTGCGGATCGGACCAGGGCGAGTGCCGTCTGGGCGTCGCGACCTGCGTGCAGGGCGCGCTCGCGTGCGATGGGCAGACGCCGCCCGCGCAGGAGACCTGCGATGGCCGCGATGAGGATTGCGACGGCGAGATCGATGAGCGCAGTGACCTGGCGGCGGCTGGGCTCGTCGGTGTGCCTTGCGGCTCGGACGCCGGTCGCTGTGAGCAGGGGATCGCCGTGTGTGCGGGGGGTGTCCTCGGCTGCGAGGGCGGGACCCCGCCCGGGGAGGAGACCTGCGACGGCGTGGATGACGACTGCGACGGCGAGGTCGACGAGGCGTCCACCGGCGTCTGCGAGGCCTGCACCCCTGAGGGCGCCTCCGGCCAATGCCGCTTCGGCGTGAACATCTGCGCCGACGGGTCGCTGGTGTGCGCGCCCCATCCATCCGTCGCGGCGGTCGCGCCCTGCGATCTCCTCGACAACGACTGCGACGGTGCCTTCGACGAGGCGCTCGAGGCCCCGCCAGCCATCGACGGGTTGTCGGCCGTGGCTGCGGAGCAATGCGGTGAGGCGCCGGTGCGGCTCGAGGGGCTCCCCGCGCCGGGCGATGAGTGCGCGGTCGAGCCCCGCGAGATCGGCTGCGAGACCATCCACGCCTGCCTCCCGTCGGAGTGCCTCGATGGTTGCCGGGCGACCGCCCGGGCAGACGGTGAGCTGGCCGAGTGCATGACCCGGTGCGCCGAGGGCGCGGGTGGCCGGCAGTGGAGCTGCGCCGGCGGCGCGGGTGGCCCGCAGTGCGAGGCGCTGGGCTGCATCGACGGCTTCCGGCTCGAGCGCGGCCGGTGCGTGCCCAACGTGGAGACCTGCAACAACGGCGTCGACGACGACGGCGACGGCCTCATCGACGGGACCTTGGTCGGAGAGGACCCGTGCGCCGCGGAGATCGACAGCCGGGGCGACCCGTACCAGTTTAGCGTGTGCACCTCCGCGGGCGCCGAGGGCTGCGAGGACAGCGAGCGGGTCGGACACGAGGGGGAGGAGCAGTGCCACGGCGACGACTGCCCGTTCATGGTGGAGCTGACCTACGCCTACTCGTTGGACAAGGAGGAGGTGTCATTCCGCGCCTATGGGGAGTGCGTCGAGGCAGGCTGCTGCGAGCCGCCGACCGGCCGGCTGTGGCACCACCTGCAGACAGCAACGGCGGCCCGTCAGGGGGCGCCGCCGCCGCCGAGGCCCGAGTCGCCTGCGCGCTGCATGCTGCCGCCGGTCCTGCTCCCCGCCGGGGCCGCCCCGGGGGTCGGCGGGATGCCCGAGGACGGCATCACGACCGACGACCCCCTGCTGCTCGATCTGCCGGTGTCGAGCGTGTCGTGGTGCCAGGCCCGGGCCTACTGTGAGTGGGTCGGCAAGCGGCTGCCAACCGAGTACGAGTGGGAGCGCGCCGCCATGGGGCTCGGCGCCCGCCGAGCTTACGGTTGGGGCGACGACCCGCCGGCGACCTGCCCGGAGCTGGACTGCTGCCGTGCGCCCGGGTTCCAGGTCGAGGGCGAGCCGCCGCAAGGGTGCGACCCCGAGCTGCCGGTCTTGCCGATCTGCGACGCGAACATCCCCGAGGAGACCCGCCGCCGCTGCCTCGCGAACACCGGCGCAGGCGCCGACTGCGCAGACTCCGAGCTCGACGAGGAATGCCCGGAGTGCCTGCGGGCCTCGGCGCCGGTGTGGTCCAACGAGGACGGCGCAACGCCGCTGGGGATCGTCAACCTGGTCGGGAACGTCAGCGAGTGGGTCCATGACTGGCACCACTGGGGGTTCGACCACGGTGACCCGGACGGCAGGACCGATCCCATCGGGAAGGCCTGCAGCAACAGCCGCGATGACTACCGGGCGATGCGAGGCAGCTCGTTTGCGGACCGCGGCAAGCCGCTGCGCAGCATCGACCGACAACGTAACCAGCCGACGACGCGGGCGCCGATCGTCGGCTTCCGTTGTGCGCGAACGGTCGAGGACGACGGCGAGCTGTGCGCCCCTGGAATCCCGAACGTGCCCGCGGCGTGCTCCCGACAGGGGGATGACCTGTGCGCCGCGCCCGACTTCCAGACCCCGAAGGAGGTGGATCTGAGCACGTGCGCGGACGGGCTGCCTGAGCAGACGGTGACCTGCGACGATCCGAGGGACCGCCTGTGCGCGACCGACAGCAGGCCCGGGTGTGGGGCCCTCCTGCTCAAGAGGCTAAGGGCCAACGGCCAGGCCATCTTGGACTTCGTGCCGCGCTCGCTGCTCGCCGCTCTGGGCGTGGACGAGGAGGCCCTGGGGCTCGGCCGCTTCGACGGCGCCGTCGACAGCCTGCTCCGCACCGCGCTGGCGCCGGCGGGCGGCGACGCAATCATGATCTTCGACCCGCATCCGGACCTGGGTCGAGTCGACGGTGAGCTGCCCGCGCAGGTGGGTGCCGGGCACATCGACGAGGCCGGCCGGCTGAGCTTCGCCGCATACCGTACGGACGACGTGTGTGAGCCCATGGACCGGACCGAGCTCAGCCTGCGCTCGGAGGCCGGCGCCCTGGAGGTGCGTGCCATCTGCGGTCTGGACCCCTGGGACCTCGTACTCCCGGACGTGGCGCGCTCGCTGAGGGGCTCGAGCTTGTTCCTGGAGGCGGAGCGCACGGAGACGGGCGTGGAGGGGAGCGTCCTCGCCATCGTCTCTCAGGAGGCGGCACAGCGGTGGACCTTGGGCGAGCCGCCGCGGCCGGCGCCGTGGTCGGCCGCCGACATCAGGGTGCCCCTGCTGTCGCTCTGCGAGCTGTTCGACCTGCTGGGCTGCCAGGTGAAGCCAGCGGGCTGCCCTGCCGAGCGGCTGGCCCCCTGCCCGCCGCGCGTTGAGAGCTGCCGGGGCTTCATCTTCCCCTTTGAGGTCGAGTTCGTCCGCGCCCAGCAAGCCGGGATCCCCGGTCTCGCGGCCTGCCATGAGGACGCCGGGGACTGAGCGGCGCAGCGCGCGTTCAGGAGGTTCGCACCAACCGGGGGGTGGTCTAATCTGCCCATGCATTGGATCTGGCTCTGGCTAGCGGGAGGCCTCGTCATCGCGACGGGCGTGATCCTCGTCGCGCAGGCGGGGCCGGGGTCCGGGCGACGGGCGACGCTGACTGCGGGTTGGCTGGATAAGCTGGTCGCAGAGTCCCTGCCCGGTCAGGACCTGACCGTCCGCTGGCGGAAGGTCGGCCCACCCCAGTCAGACCGGGCGCTGCCGATGCGCGCCGAGGATGTGCTGCTTCAGGTCATCGCAGCCGCTCCGCCGGGCGCCAACCTGCCCGAGATCGACAGCCTCGATCTCCCCGTTTGGTGGATCGAGCTCGACGTGGAGCTGGTGCAGGGGCTGCCAGCGAGTCGCTTCTTGATCTCAGAGGGACAGGTGGTCGTGAGCTGCAGCGCCCAGAGCCCGAGGTCGGCGCGCGTCAACATCGAGCGCGCCGCGCAGGACGCCCGGACGGTCGCCGAGCGCGTTTCGAGGATCGCCGACGCCGCGCAGGCAGCGTCGGTCAGGGCCCTGGGTGCGGCGACGGACACCGTGAGTCAGATTCGCCTGGTGCTGACCCTCGTCGAGCATTGGCCGGACGATCCCACCACCACCTCCGCGATCACCGACCTTCACGGCCGCGGGTCGGACGCCGGGGTGGAGCTGCTGGCAAGCGCGGCCCTGGGTCGGTGGGAGCTCGTGGCCCAGCAGTCCCTCAACGACGCCGCGGCCGTCTTTCACCCCGAAGCGTGGCACGGGCTGACGTCGATCGCGGACCGAGCGGCGCCGAGGACCGCCCGCGGCGCGCTCGCCCGAGCGCAGCTGCGGAGCGTGCACTCATCGGTCGCCGCGTCGGCCACCGCCGCCGTGGGCCTGATGGAGGGCGCCGAGGCGGAGCAGCTTCTGCTCGCTGCGCTGTCGACCCACGGAGGCACCGACGCCAGCGCGCCCATCCGGCGCACCCTGCGCACGGTCGGCGGCGCCCTGACCGTCGCCTCGTTGGCGGACTCCCAGCGGTCCGCAGACCAGGCGCTGGCTGAGGCCGTCCGCGCCCGCCTCGTCGACGCCGGGGCCGACGCAGGCACCGGGGGATTGGCGATGATCACGGACGATCAGGCGGGCACCCTGGCCGTGGTCGAGACCACCGGCGACCTGGACGCGGCAGTGGACCCCGACGAATGACCGTCCGGCTGTTCGCGGCCCGGGCCAGTTGCTACACTCGCCCGATGTCGCAGGAGACCGGGTTCGCCCACGTGTCGTTTGGCGCCCGGGGTGGCGACCCCCCGATCTCCTGCGGGCAGACTCTGCGCATCGACGATCCCAACGCCGAAGACCTGGATCTGACACCCATCCGGGCGTGTCGCGAGCCCGAGTAGAGGGACCATCAGCGCCATGCGGCGCGACAATCCCGACCAAGTAGATCGCGTCGCAGTCGGGGCGATGACCCTGGGGGCGCTCGCGTCGTGGTTCATCGCATCCGGCGAGCGCATCGCCGACGACGCGTACTTCTACCTCGTGACGGCCCGCAACCTCGTCGTGCACGGCGAGCACAGCTTCAACCGGATCGTACCGACCAACGGCACCCACCCGCTCTGGCTGTACGTCGTCACCGGCTGGTCCTGGCTCGTCCGCCACCTGGACCCGGCGGCCCTGCAGACCACCACGCACCTCTACCCGCTCAGCGCCACCTTGTACGGCCTCGCCCTCGTGGCCCTGCTCCGCCTCGGTCGCCTCCTGGACGTACGGATGACCCCGGCGATGCTCGTGATGGGCCTCTTCGCAGGCTTGGGAGGAGTCCTCGGCTCAGAGGCCCACCTGTCCTTGGCCGCGCTCGTGCTCTTCGCCATCGCCTTCGTCCGCGCCGACCAGCTCCGCACGGACGGCGCCGTCGCGCTCACCGGGCTGGCGGCAGGCCTGGCGACCCTGGCCCGCCTGGACAGCGGCATCATCGGCCTCGCCGCGGCGGCCTACGTCCTCAGACGGACCCGCTCCCGCCGACTCGCCGCAGTCCTGCTCGCCGCGTTCCTGGCCGTCCTCGTCCCCTACCTCTGCGCCAACGTCCTGCTCACCGGCGGCGCCGTCCCGGTGTCCGGTTGGCTCAAGTCCAGCCTCCCATCCCTGCACGTCCGCGGCCTGGAGCCCTTCGGCCTGGCCACCACCTTGCGGGGCGTGTCGCTCCTGTTCGGCCTCGCCCCCTTGGTCGCTGCATGCCTCATCCTGCGACGCCTCCCGGAGACTCCAGCCAGGGCGCTGCTGGCCGTGCTCTGGGTCGCCGGCGCCACCCAGGCCGCCTACATCGCCCTGTTCGCCGACGGCGTGACCTGCTGGTACTGGTACTGGACCCTCGACTGCCTCGTCATCGGACTGGCGCTGTCGCTGGCGCTCGGCGAGCTCCCCCCTGCCCCCCTGACCCACCGCATCGCCACCGTCGTGGCGCTGCTGATGGTCGCCGCCGGCGCAGCCCTGCCCCTGCACGCCGCCCTCAAGACCCCAGGCGACCGCACCCACAGCCTGCGCGCGGCAGACCTGATCGCAGACAACAGCGCCCCGACCGACACGGTGCTGATCTCCGACTACCCCGGCCGCGTCGCGTTCGAGCACCCCACCCGGTCCGTCCTCGCCGCCGATCTCCTGACGACCAGCCGCGCGCTCGCGCAGTCCCTGCTGACCCCGGGCGCCCGCAACCCCCTCGATCTGCTGCAGGACGTAGCCACGGCAGCCGGAAGACCCATCCGCTACGTCGCCGTCATGGGCACAGGAGTCGAGCTCACCGCCTCCAAGGACCGCCAACGGGTCATCTTCCGCCACCCCAAGTCCCCCCGCCCCGCCCCCCCCGACGGCACCTGGTCCCTGGGCGCCCCTATCGCAGAGGTTCCATCTTTGGGCTGGGCGATGTGGAGAGTCCCGGAGGTGCCGTGACCGCCACGGTCACCGCCACCGCCGCCATCACTCGTCGCACCCGTTCCGCCATCGCAGAAGCCAGATGTCGTCGCTTCCCGTCACACCGTCGGTGTCCAGGTACACCACGCCGAAATCCTCGCCGGTCCACATGACGATGGGGTGCCGGGCCGAGCCGTCCCCCTCGGTGAGCAGGTGGGGGCCGGCGGCGGGCTCGTCGTCCGCTTGGTACAGCGCTGCGTAAAGGCCGTCGCCTTCCTCCCTGGAGTCCGGCCAGACCAGACCGTGGCCGCGGTTGCCGCTGTCGAGCGACACGGTCGCGCTCGGTAGGACCATCGCCACCAAGACCTCCGAGCGCACCTGCGCGAGGCCGCGGATCAGGACCAGCTCGCGCCGGTCGCCCTGGAGTTGATCTACGAGGGCCACCGCCGCCTCGTTGCCGGGGTTGGACCAAGCCACGTCGAGGCTCGTTGTCTCCGATCCGCGCTCGGTGGGGTTCAACGCCGCAACCGGATCGATGGAGACCAAGCCCCCGTCGAATCGGTGAATGCCGACGTAGGAGTCGTCTCCGTCCGCCGCGGTCACGGCGACCACGAAGCCGCCTGGCATCCGGTCGATCGCCCCGACCTTCGGCACCCCACTCGGGGACACGGTGTTCGTCAAGGCGCCCCAGCCGGCGTTGGCGCTCAGGGCCCGTACCACGACGGAGTGCGAGCCAAGGTCTTCCCCGTAGGCGACAGCGAACGCGGAACCGTCCGACTCGACGCCCCACAAGCGGGCGGTGCCCGCGCGGGTCACCCTGACCCCGTCGAGACCCTCGCCGATCGTCCATTGTTTCTGCCCCAGCTCGCCCCTCACGCCGTGGGTCGCCGAAACGGCATACCCGGCGTTGAGCCCGTGGGCGACGTAGCTGCGACGCGGGTTGGCGCCCGGGGCGGCGACGTCAGCCTCCAACTCCCGCCTACGGGCCTGACCCTCCTCGGGGTGCACCGCCAGCATCAGGGAGGGGTTGCCCAGGGCGTGGTCGAACCAGCTCACTGCGAAGCCCGTCCCGGTCCAGGCCGCGCCCAGGCCCTCCTTCCCTCCCAGTTCCGCGGGATCCGTCAGCCGAACCGGCGCCATGACGCTGATGCCCACGTCTTCGTCGACCTCACCGTCGCAGTCGTCATCGACCCCATCGCAGACATCGTCTCGTTCGGCGGCCCGCCCCAGGCTGTCGCACGCGGCCTCCCCCTCGCCCTCGTCCCCGACGACCCCCTCTCCTTCGCCTTCACCGTCCGAGCCGACGACGCACGCCCCATCCACGCAGCGCAGCTCCGAGTCAGCGCAGTTGTGGCCGGGGTGCCAATGCTCTTCGAAGCAGACGATCACGAACTCCCCGGCGCACGCGGCCGCGCCGTCGTCGTCGCAGTCCGGCACCTGCACGCAGTCGCCCCGCACGCATTGCCGCCCAACGTCGCCGCAGTCCGCCTCGAGCTCCCACTTCAGGTCCCGGCAGACGATGGCCTTGAACGGCGTCACGCAGGTCCGCAGCTCGTTCTGCTGGCAATCCTCAGCGATGTTGCAGTTATTCGAGCACCCCACGCCGGTGCCGTTGCGCTCCCCGCGATCGCATTCTTCGTCCCGCTGCTGCACACCATCGCCGCAAACGGGGTCGCCGCCCGGGCCTTCGGGGAATCCTTCGCGATCCAGCACGGTCGCGAGACACCCGGACAGCAACACGAGCGGCACTAGATTGGCGCTCCTGACATTTCAGTGGGTCGCTGACGGTTGAGGTGAGCGCGCACGCCGCCCCCCCTCTAGGATTCGGGTTGTTCTAAGACCTGAAGACAGAGGTTCAGCGACGTGCGCCTTTCGAAAGTATTGCTGCGTGCTCTCGGTGTCGAGGGCACGGTGGTCGACGATGTCCGCCTCGATGACGACCGGGACGAGCTCATCTTCGAGGTCCGACCCGACGGTCGTGGCGGGAAGCGGTCCCGTTGTGGCGTTTGTGGCCGCATCTGCCCGCGCTACGACGCGGGCAGGCGACGGCGCTGGCGGGCGCTCGATCTGGGGACGATCAAGACGTGGCTCGAGGCCGAGGCTCCCCGCGTCTCCTGCCCGAAGCACAAGGTCGTCGTGGCGGAGGTTCCGTGGGCCCGCCACGACACCCGGGTCACCTGGGGCTTCGAGGACCAGGTGGCATGGCTGGCCACCAACACGTCGAAGTCGGCGGTGTGCGAGTTGATGCGGATCGGCTGGCGCACCGTCGGGCGCATCATCAAGCGGGTCGTGGGGGCGTTCGACGGCTTCGATCCCCTCGACGGGCTGCGGCGGATCGGCATCGACGAGATCAGCCACCGCAAGGGCCATCGCTACATCACCGTCGTCGTCGACCACGACAGCGGCCGGCTGGTCTGGGCGGCCCCCGGACGCGACAAGGCCACCGTCCACGCCTTCTTCGACGCTCTCGGCCCCGACCGGACCGCCGCCTTGCAGGCCGTCACGGCGGACGCGGCGTCGTGGATCCGGACCGTGGTGCAGGACCGCTGCCCGCAGGCGACGCTGTGCATGGACCCCTACCACGTCGTCGCCTGGGCGACCGACGCCCTCGACGACGTCCGAAGGCAGGTCTGGAACGACGCCCGTCGTCAGGGGCAGAACGCCGTCGCCAAGGAGGTCAAGGGGGCGCGGTACGCCCTGTGGAAGAACCCCGAGGACCTCACCTCCGGCCAGAAAGACAAGCTGGCTGCCATCGAGAGGACCAACAGGCCGCTGTACAGGGCCTACCTGCTCAAGGAGCAGCTCCGGCAGGTCTTCAGGCTGCCCGCCCAGGCCGGCATCGAACTGCTCGACGAATGGCTGCTCTGGGCCCGGCGATGCCAGATCCCGCCCTTCGTCAAGCTGGCCAAGCGCATCGGCAGGCACAAGGAGCGCATCGCCGCCTCGCTCCGCCTCCGCCTGTCCAACGGCATCGTCGAGTCCATGAACACCAAGATCCGGCTCATCATCCGAAGGGCCTTCGGGTTCCACTCGCCCGAGGCGCTCATCGCCTTGGCCATGCTCGACCTCGGCGGACTCTGCCCGCCCCTGCCGGGCCGGCAGGCACGGGCATGACGTCAGCAGACCCCGATCAGCTCCATGCGGCAGTCCTGGCGACCCACGGAAATGTCAGGAGCGCCGTAAGTTGGGGGTGGTCTCAGGAGGCTCGCTGATGAAATCACCGCGATTGACCCCATGGATGGTCGTCTACGCCATCGTCGCAGTCGGATGCCTGGAGTCGGCGACCGGCGTCGGAGACCCCGGCTTGGAAGGCGGGATTG
>PVBE012163091.1_pt1 | contig 11348 bp, 9 predicted proteins | sample 1631181 | NCBI WGS metagenome assembly PVBE01 (sample SAMN08397723, study PRJNA350692) | Marine metagenome, whole genome shotgun sequencing project. | isolation source: water | place: Pacific Ocean | collected 2012-04 | reverse complement strand
GTTACGGACTGGCGCGTCCGCTTCCATGAGAAGTCGGATCCGGACGCCTGGCTGGATGAGAAGCATCAGTTCTCCGCGCATCGCACAGCCAAATCGTCATTGGCAGAATCGTCCCATGCCGCGCTGGCGGCAGCGGCACAGATTCGAGTGAGCTCCGTGACCCGCCGCGAGAAGTCCCAACCGGCGCGCCCGCCATTCAGCACCGACACCTTGTTTCAGGGCGCCGGGAGCCGCTGGGGGTGGTCGCCCAATAAGACCGCCGCTCTGGCGGGGAAGCTCTATGAGGCAGGTCATCTGACCTACATCCGCACCGACTCCACGCGCCTGGCCAAAGAGGCCGTGGAGGCCGGCCGATCGTTTGTCTCCCAGGTATGGGGGCCTGAGCAGATGGGCCCGGTTGCCGCCGTGGAAGCTGGGGCGGGCGTGCAGGATGCTCACGAAGCGATCCGGCCGACGGATTTCGAGCTTGAAACCGTTCCCGATGCTGAGCCCGATGCCCAGAAACTCTATGCCCTTGTTCGCGCCAGAACGCTGGCCTCTCTCATGGTACCCTCGCAGCGCGTGACGCTATCCCTCAAGGGACAATGTGAAGGTCTTGATCGAATCCTGGACGGTTCGGTCGGCTGGTATGCCGAGCCCGGCTGGCGACGCGCCTTCGAGTCGCTGGGTGATGCGCTGGACGTCACGCCGGTTTCGGTAGACGCGGAGACGACTTGTGAGTTGGCTGCTGGTGATGCCGACCACCCGAACCCCGAGCTTCGAGAGGACACGACGAAACCGCCAGCGCGCTACCGTGCCCACTCGATCGTCAAGGCGATGAAAGAGGCCGGTATCGGCCGGCCCTCTACCTATGCCAAGACAGTGGACCGTTTGGAGGAAAGGGACTACGTCTCCACGGAAGAAGGCGCCTTGATTCCCACCCAGGGCGGACGCAACATCTGGCTGGAGGCGGCCCCGCTCTTTGCCCTGCAGGACGAGAGAGAGGTCTTCCAGACCGAATACACCGCTGCCATGGAAGCGCTGCTCGACGATGTCGCCGAGGGTCGACGTGCCGCCAGTGACGTGTGGGAAACCATGCGTGACGAGTTCATGTCATCTCACAAGGCGGCACAGGAGGCGGGCAACGCGGGGCCACTGGTACCCCGTAGTCGTCTCAAGTTGCAGGATTACTTGGCGGCCGCGCCTGGACTGGCAGATGAGATCGGGACTCTCGATGCCCTCACCGAACAGGAGGGCAGAACGTTACTTGCCGACCTGCGGACCCGGGGTATCAGCCTGCTTCCGAGTCAAAAACAGCTCAGCTACCTGGAGAAGATGCTGGAGAGCACGAGTCTCACGCTGGAACAGGCGGTGGAATCGGCGAACCTGGTGCTAACGGGAGAAGCGCCGAATCGTGACGAGGCCAGCGCCCTCATCGACCATCTGTCGACACTGCAGTCAGAAGGACTCGCTGCCAGTGCCAAACAGATGCACTTGATCGCCAAACTGGCGAAAACCGCCGGACTGGACGAAGCCGGTGTCAGTGCGTTGGTGGGAGTGAAGTCCTACACCGAACTCACCGGCGGCAGAGGTGGGACTGCGAGCGCAGCGATCGACGCGCTTCGCGCGCAATGAAGCTCAGTGAGTTGTTTCTGGAGATCCGCCGGCTCGGGTGATCGCGTTCTTGGAATCCACTGCCCACGAGATCGGGGCATGTCCGCCCACGACGCCTCGAGAGGCGCCAGTTGCCTTTCACACTGGCGTAGGCCGCCAGCTTGCCAAGTGGCACCTCCGCATGGACGCGGCGGGCATGAACTCTGGCGGCGTGACCTGGACCCGTGACGAACTCTACCGTGTCTGATGCCGCCGAGAGCACGAAGCACGTTTTCCTCGACAGCAACATCCTCGTCTACTGCGCTGACCGACACGACTCCGACCTTCGAGCCCGGTGCCGCATGCATCTTCAAACATTGCGGTCATCCGGGCGGGCCGTCATCTCCACCCAGGTTCTGCAGGAATTCTACTCCGTGACGACGCGCAAGTTCAGTTTGGACCCCATTCAGGCACGTGAATTCGTCGCCGACTTCCGACAGATTCCCACCACCGTCATCACTCCCGAACTCATCGACGAAGCCATCGCCTGCCACCAGGCCGACTCCATCTCCTTCTGGGACGCCCTCATCGTCGTTGCCGCCAGTAGTGCAGATTGCCAGCTGCTGCTCACCGAAGGTCTCAACGCCGGCCAGACGATCCGTGGTGTCGAGATTATCCGCCCCGGAGCTGAGCTGATCAACCAGCCAGGCGATACTGGATGAACGCGACGATGATCGCCGCCAGCACTCCCGTGAAACCGAGCATGGCCATGAGGCTGTGTCTGATATCCTGCCGCACCTCACCCAACTGCTGCGCCATATCCTTGCGAAAGTCTCTCACCTCCGCGCGGACCTCGGATAACTGCTGTGCTGCGTTCTTCCGATCGTTACTCGCCTCGCCGCGGACTTCGGAGAACTGCTGTGCCATCTCCTTGCGAAAGTCGCTGGCCTCGGAGCGGAGTTCACGGATATCCTGGCGGACCTCCTGAACGTCCATTCGTAACGCGATCCAGTGCATCTCTTCCGGCTGCGGTTGAGAGGTGGGCTGCGAATCTGCCATGGTCGGTCTCCTGAAGATAGAAGTGTATCTCGGGATGACCAACCTTGCATTCCCCGTGCCATCGGGAGCCTCAGGGAGGATCGCCTGTCGAGCTGCGCGTGCTGTGTGGTCTGGCTCCCACGCGTGTGGCGGTTGCCACACACTCATGCAGCGTCATCCAGCGCCTCCCCCACCGCACGAACCGTCGCTCCCTGGTCGAGCAGTCGGCTGAGCAGGTCGTCCAGGTATGTCGCCCGTACGGGCCCCCAGCCTTCCTCGTCCAGTCCGTGAAGGTTGTAGACGAACCAGCCGCCGTCTGACGCCACAAACTCGGCCAGCTTCCGATCCAGATCCTCCTCACAGTTGCCGGGTCCATGGGCGCTGCAGGTGATCCGCCTCGTCGTGGCCGTGGGTAGCGGGTTGATCTCGCTTCCCCCCGTGCGCCAGGCCCGCACCCGCGTCTCCAGCAGCGCCTCCACCTCGGGCGTGGAGGCGTTGTAGGCGAAGTTGTAGATCGCCCGGCTGGCATCGTATCCCTGCAGATGCTCGGCGAACAGCTCCAGGCCGCGGTCGATCAGTGCCTCCGCCGTGGCCAGGGATACGTTTTGCAGGTTCTGGTGACAGTAGGTGTGGGGCATGATCTCGTGGCCCCGCGCTGCCAGGCTGTTCCACAGATCGAAGTTGGTCAGATCCAGCTCGGGCACACCTTCGACGTCGGCGGCGAACCCGGGTCGTCCCCGGACGGTCGCGACGATGTTGAGGCAGGCTCTCAGACCATGCCCTTCGTAGAGGTCGACCACGCGAGGAAAGCTGTCCTCGAAGCCGTCGTCGAAGGACAGCGAGACGATGTGCATGAATGAAATCCCTCGTGATAGAGAAGAGCCCACACCGCGTTGTCAGCGCGATGCCGTATGCCCGCCGCCACCACACCGCCGGCGTCCCGCGTATGCCCGCGAGGCGCCCGGAAGGTGACCGCCTTCCGGCAGTTGACTGGCAGGGACTCTGATCGCTCAGGGTATTGATGCGGGTGGTACGGTGTCAACGGGATCGGTTAGCTTGTTGGGGTCGCGTAACGGAACCGAGGGAGAGGACCAGATGCGAACAGCTTCCCTGTTGATGCCGATCTTGCTGCTGTTGCCGCTGACCGCCTGCGACAAGACACCCAAACAGGCGCGGCGTGAAGTCGTGGAGATGGGCTACAGCTACGCCCGATCTGACTTCGCCGAGTGTGTCGCCAAGGCCGATTCCACCGGGCTGGATCTGTTCCTGCTGGCCGGTATGGACCCGAATGCCGTCACCGGCGGCTACTCGATTCTCGAACACACCCACGGCAACCCCTCTATGGTGGCCCGGCTGCTCGCTGCCGGCGCCAATCCCAACGGTGGCGGCGGTGTCTCCACGCCCCTGATCGAGGCCATCGGCAAGGAAGGTGGTCGCGCTGTCGGTATTCTCCTCGAGGCCGGTGCGTCTCCCGATCTGGCCGACGGCACGGGACGCACGCCGCTGATGGCTGCCGCCAGTCAGGGCGATCTCGCGTCGGCACGGTTGCTCCTTGGTGCCGGTGCCGATGCCAATGCCCGTTCCAAGCTGGGCGCAACACCCCTGTCTCTGGCAAAACGGGAGGACCATGCAGGACTGTTCGAGCTGCTCAGTCAGGCCGGAGCCCGTGAGGCCGGCGGCCCCGACCTCAAAGCGCTCATGGACCCGGGCGGCTTGAACGAACAGGCGCCGGAGCACTTCGAGGTGGCTTTCGAGACCAGCGCCGGCGTCTTCCGTGTGGAAGTAGACCGCGCCTGGGCTCCCCATGGGGCCGATCGCTTCTACAACCTTACGGTCAACGGATTCTTCGACGACCAGCGTTTCTTCCGCGTCGTGCGGGGCAAGCTGGTGCAGTTCGGCCTGCACGGCCAGACCGAGATCTCCGGACGCTGGTACCAGGCGACCATCCATGACGATCCGGTAGCGCAGACCAACTCCCCTGGCACCCTCAGCTTCGCCAGCGGTGGTCAGCCGGACAGTCGCACCACCCAGATCTTCATCAATCTGGCTGACAACGCCGACCTCGACCGGGCCGGACTCGTCCCCTTCGGTCGCGTCGTCGAAGGTCTGGAGATCGTACGGAAGCTACATGACAGCTATGGTGAGATCCCTGAGCAGGAACAGATCCTTCACCAGGGCAACGAATACCTGTCCCGCAACTTTCCCCAGCTGGACTTCATCGAGCAGGCCCGCCTGGTGGAGATCACCTTCGTCGACTGACACCACAGGGCGAAGGCTCAGTATGCCACGGCCACCGTTTGCGTCAGGCTGCGGTCTCCGGCGTCGCCACCGAACAGTACGCGCAGCACGTAGAGGCCCGGCGGCACCTCGCGGCCCGACCTCCCCGTGGCCGGCCATTCGAAGGCGTGCGTCCCGGCGGCCAGGTCCCACGTGTTTTCCCACACGGCGCGGCCCGACAGATCGAAGACAGTCACCGTCGTCGCGCGTGCCGCGATGGCATTTCTCAGGTCGAACTCGAGGCGCAGCTCGTCGTTGTGTCCGTCACCATTGGGCGTGATCACGGCAGAGCTCAGACGCAGCAGGTCGAGAATTGAGGTGTCCACAGGCAATCGTACCACGTTGGTCTGGCTGTCCACGTCGGCGTCGGCCTCGCCGGCGTCGACGCGCTGACGCGCCCCTGGCTCGGAGCTGTCGGCGATGAACAGGTCGAACTGCGTGGCGTCGATGAATACGGCCGTGCGCAAGCGCAGCTCCACGAGTTCTTCCGCCGTCAGGGCCGCGGGGAAATCCAGCCGGAAGCCCCGATCCAGCATCGTCTCCTCCACGTCGATCTCAGACTCACCTGCACGCACTGACAGGAAGGTCATCTCTGTACTGCCCTCCACTTCGATCTGGTCGAACCCTGTGCGACGCAGACCGGCGGGCAGCAACAGAAGGCGGAACTCCGTTGCTTGCCCGGCCGTGGCCGTCGTCGGGGTGATCTCGACACGGGCACGGGTGGCGATCGGTTCGTGCACCTCGATCTCGAGCCAATCGAGAGAAGCCCCTTCCGCGCCATCGGAGATGAGATCCACCTGCAGCTCGAGATAGGAGCGCGGCACCGGCGACTGGAAGGCTTCATCCGCAACCAGATACGGACGGCTCCACGGGCTCCAGTCATCACCGGCGGACAGCAGCGTATCGATGGGTCCGCGGAAGCTCGGAATCAGGCGATTGTAGACACGCTCCGTGACCTGTTTTCCATCTTTGTTGCGGAAGATGACCTCTTCCTCGAGGTCGTTCCCCGTGCGGCTGCTGACTTCTATACGCGCACCACCCGCGTCACTGCCTGACCAGCGGATGCCGGTGACTCGTTTCGGCCCCCCCAGGTCGATGAGGGAGGAGCGCAGACGCGCCCGCAGGGGATGGCCCTCGCCGAAGACCTGCAGCTCCCGGGTGCCTCCCCAGAACTGGCAGGGCGGTACGGTCATGGCCGGCGCCAGGGCGGCACAGACGGCGTCCCAGAACACCCACTCGACGCGCACATAGCGCGTGGGCAGAGGCTGGAAAGGGTGATTGGCGATCCCGAGGTCACGATTCTGCCGGCTGGCACGACCGGCGAATTGCCGGTGCCAGATCAGCGTACCATCCAAAGCCAGGGAGCCATCCGACGTCTGCACCTCATAGCTTTCAAAGTTGAAGCGGAACTGGCCGGGGCGACGCATGAAGTCAGCCACCATGCGGACGAGATCGACGCTGTACACCGCACCCAGGTCCAGAGTCATCCGCGAAATGACGTCCACGAGCCGGTTGATGCGTCTGACTTCGGTCCACAGGGAGAAGTCGCCATCTGCCAGGGCCAGCGAATTGCCCAGGGAGGCCACGTCGTAGTTGTCCTCGATGTCGATGACAATCTCGATGTTGCCGCCTTTGTCGGGCAGATCCAGGGCCAGGTTGTCGCCCACCGTGAGAACGTGGATCTCCACCAACTGCGCGTTGAGATCGAGGGGAAGTTCACCGAGCACGTCGATGCGGATGACACGAACGAAGGGATGGCTGTCGAGGTCCAGGTCGATGCCGACCACATGCTCGCCGTTCTCACGGAAGCGCTCGGACGTACTGTAGACCAGGGAGCCGGGAATAGGGTTGGCCACAAGATCGACAGCCGGCTCGCCGGTGGACAGCAGTACATCGAAGAGCGGAAAGGGCGGCGCCTCGCGGGCAAAGACGAACTCCACGCGGTCGGCCGCCACGGCGCGACCCAGATCGAGTTCGAGCCATCGATCCCCCGTGTCCGCGTCCTCGGCGGGGCGCCAGCCTGTGAGTCCGTCACCGTCGAGGACCCGAGTTGCCCGGGCCTCGTTGGAGCCGGCGCCGCGAATGCCGCCACCGAAGGCAACAGCGTTGGCCACGGCATCGATCCGCTGGCGTGCTGCCACCGTGCTGATGGTGCCGCCCGGTGACAGCTGCACGATGCCGAGGGGCAGATCCCAGGTCCGCCAGTCGGACGGGCTGCGGAAGCGGATCGTCTCGGCGCTGACATCGGCACACAGGCACGCGATGGCGATAGCCGGGCCCACACCTTTCCACAGAGACCGGGTTGAGTTGTCGAAGATGATCGCCTCCTGGTTTCGACGCGTACTGCTCCGACAGAACGCAGAAGTAAGGTGATAGACCTTCGTGGTCAACTGTCCCGGCCGACGACGTGGACGCGCGCAGAGGCGTCAGATCGTCGGCATGACATTCCCGCCGGCCACCGGGAGATAGACACCGCTGATGAAAGCAGCCAGATCCGAGGCGAGGAAGCAGACGGCATTGGCTATGTCCTGATCCTCGCCGCGCCGCCGCAGCGGCACGTTCTTAACGTACCCGGAATCGTCGATTGGGTCCCCTGTTGTGGTATGGGCCGTGCCATCCTCCCGGAACTTGTCGCTGATCATCCAGCCAGGTGCTACCTGATTGACCGTGATCCCATGGTGCCCGACTTCCCTGGCCAGCACGCGCAGCAGACGGTCCTGGCCGCCCTTGCCGGAGACATAGGCCGATTGAGATGGTGCGCACTGCATGGTGCACTCCGTATTCGTGGCAATAACACGGCCGGATTTCTTCTCGATCATGTCCGGAACAAAGGCCTTTGCCATCAGCAGGTTGTGCAGAACACAGGTCCGGAACTGGCTCTCGTAGTCCCCTTCTTCCTGCTCCAGGACCGAGGTCCACTCGTACTGCTGCACCGCATTGTTGACGATGATGTCGGCAGGACCGAGTTCTGCCCGTACTGCATCCCGCATCCCGTCGACCGAGTCTCTCTCGCCCACGTCGGCCTGTGCGATCATGGCCTTGCCGCCGGCCGCGTTGATGGCCTCAGCTGTGGTCTGCGCCTTGCCTTCACTTCTGTAGTAGTGCAAGGCCACGGCGGCGCCGGCCTCGGCAAGGGTGCGACCGATCACGCGCCCGAGTTCGCCGCTGGCGCCGGTGACGACGGCGACTTTTCCGGTCAGATCCAGAGGTATCAAGGAAGTTCTCCCGTTGGGTTTGCTGTGATCCTTCTGCCGTCCCATCGTAGCAGGTTGACGACGAGATGCATAATATCGGGAATGAACTCGACCTGTAGACAGAGGACATCCACCCATGCGCGAGCTCCTACCCGGCCTGTATCACTGGCGTGTGTTCCATGACGACATCCAGGGCGACGTCGACTGCTACTACGGCGTCAGTGAGGGTGTGGGGTACGTCCTGGACCCACTGACCCCGGAGGGTGGCCTTGACGTCTTGCGTCGACTGCCACAGCCACCCTCACACATCTACATGAGCAACCGCCTCCACGACCGCAGCTGCGCCGAATTCGCTGCCGCCTTCGACGCACCCATCTGGTGCAATCGCCGTGGCCTGCACGAGTATGCTGACGGCAGTCTCGATCTGACCGGCTTCGACGCTGGGCAAGACCTGCCTGGCGGGATAAGAACGATCGAAGTGGGCATCATCTGTGCCGACGAGACGGCGCTTCTGCTGCCCATCGATGTCGGCGTACTCGCCATCGCCGATTCTTTCATCCGCTACCCCGACTCGGACGGCAACCGGGCCATTGGCTTTGTCCCTGACGATCTGATCGGCGAGAACGCCGAGAGCGTCAAAGTGGAAACCAGGACACGCTTCCTGCAGTTGTGCGACGACCTCGATTTTGACCACCTTCTTTTCGCCCACGGCGAACCCGTCATCGGCGGTGGCAAACAGGATCTTCGAGCCTTCTGCGAAGCCTGATCCTTACCGCAAGTCGTCGCCTTTGCCGTCACCCTTGCCAGCCCTCGTGCTCAGGAGAGTTGTCATGCAGTCTCTGCCCACCGTACGCGAGTTCATGGACACCGACGTACCCACTCTTTCGCCGTCGACCCTCGGGCTCGACGCCGTCGATTTCCTCCTGAAAAACCGCGTCACTGGCGCCCCCGTGGTCGACGAAGAGGGTGCCCTGCTGGGCATCTTCACCGAGAAGAACTGCCTGAATCTTGTCGCCCGCTCAGCGGAGCCGGAAAGCGTGCAGGTATGCGTCTCCGACCTCATGACCCGTGAAGTCAGGACCATCCCACCTTCGATGGACATCTACTTCGCTGCAGGACTGTTCCTGAAGGTGGCGTTTCGTCGCTTCCCGGTCGTCGAGGAGGGTCGTATCGTCGGGGCCATCACCCGGTTCGACATCTTGCGCGCCATTCAGGCCAATCGTGAGTACCTGACGGCCAGATGAAGCGACCTGGGTGTACGGTGCCGGTCTTGACATTGCTCAGTGCCATCCCGGATCCTTTTCTGCATGGGACGCTCCGGACCTTCCGTGCCTCCGCCTCCTGCCGTGTTGGCTGCCTTTGGCTGCACAGCAGAGCCCATCCTCATGGCCGGAGGACAACGCCAGACATATCAATCTGGTGGCATCGTCCTCAAGCCCGTGCCCGACGGCCCTGAAACGGCGTGGATCTCGGAGGTCATGTCGGCCGTCAAGGAAGATGGCTTCCGCATCCCGCCTCCAGTTCCAACAGAGGCAGGTGAGTGGGTCTACAGTGGCTGGGCAGCGTGGCAGTTTGTGGAAGGGAAGATGGCAGAGGGATGCTGGCAGGAGGAAATAGAAACCTGTATCCGTTTCCACCGGGCCCTCACCGACTGCCCGCCTCCCACTCTCGACCCCGCCTGCCCCTGGGTGATAGCCGATGCGGTATGCTGGGGTGAGTCTTTCACATCCACCCCACGATCGCGGACCAGGTTGGCCGCCTGCGGTCACTTCTCCGTCCCGTCGATGCCCGGTCTCAGTTGATCCACGGTGATTTTGGGGGCTCCAACCTGCTGTTTCACGAACAGCTGCCGCCGGTGATTAGCGACAATTATTTCTCCCGGCTGACGACAGTCATATTTCCCGGATAGCCGCGTCGGTGATATTCTGTCTAACCCTTTGTAATCGCGAGAGGTTAGATGGTCACCGACGCCCAGGTGAAGAGACTGATGAGATTGATGCAGACGGAAGAGACGTTGGCCATCGCTGCCACCAAGGCGGGGATGGATGAGAAGACGGCGCGCAAGTATCGCGACGCGGAGCAGTTGCCCAGTCAGATGAAGACGGAGCATACCTGGCGTACCCGCCCGGATCCCTTCGAGCAGGTGTGGCCTGGTCTCGAGCAGATGCTCGGCGTGAATGACGGTCTGGAGGCCAAGACGCTGTTTGAATTCCTGCAGCGGGAGCACCCCGGCCGCTTCCCGGACGGCCAGTTGCGTACGCTACAGCGGCGCGTCAAAGTGTGGCGGGCGCTGGAAGGCCCGTCCAAGGAGGTCTACTTCGCGCAGGTCCACGAGCCTGGGCAGTTGTGTCAGTCCGACTTCACTCACATGTCATCTCTCGGGGTCACGATCCAGCGTCAGCCCTTCGAGCACATGGTCTACCACTTCGTGCTGACCGACTCCAACTGGGAGACGGCACGGATCTGTTTTTCCGAGAGCTTCGAGTCGTTGACCGCCGGTCTGCAAGATGCACTATGGGAGCTGGGCGGGGTACCGGTGGCGCATCAGACCGACTGCCTCACGGCGGCCGTGCAAAAGCTTGATCACCCCGAGGACTTCACGCGCCGCTACAGTGGTCTGCTGGACCACTATGGTCTCGAAGGCCGCAAGACCAACCCGAGCAGCCCGCACGAAAACGGCGACGTCGAGCAGCGCCACTATCGTTTCTTCCGGGCGGTCGAGCAAAGCCTGATGCTGCGTGGCAGCTGCGACTTCGCCACGCGAGACGACTACGCCGCCTTCCTGCGCAAGGTCCTGGAGCAGCTCAATGCTGGGCGTCAGGATAAGCTGGCCGAAGAGCTGCAGGTCTTGCGCACATTGCCCGCCCGACGCCTGGAGGACTACACGCGTCTGCAGGTACGGGTCAGCCGCTTCAGTACCATCCGCGTGAGTGACAACACCTACTCCATCCACAGTCGCCTCCGGGACGAGCGGGTGGCGGACCCGGTACGATCTGCGCCCGGTCGGTCGCGTTGGGCGCCAGCACACCATGGTACCGCACCAGGTTGAGGCGGGGCGGCGGCACGAGGGCGGCCAGTTTCTCCAGCAACTCCTGTGGGGACAGCAAGATCTGGCACGTCCCGTCCGCCACATCACATCGTACTGAAACACTCTGGCCAGCAAACATCTGAGATAAGTCAATGAAGACAAATTGCTTACGAGAGTTGACGGGAGATTCTACGAACAGGCCGCCAAGTTGTGGTAAATACACGACTTACGTGGTGCTC
>PVBE011125122.1_pt1 | contig 11348 bp, 9 predicted proteins | sample 1631181 | NCBI WGS metagenome assembly PVBE01 (sample SAMN08397723, study PRJNA350692) | Marine metagenome, whole genome shotgun sequencing project. | isolation source: water | place: Pacific Ocean | collected 2012-04 | reverse complement strand
CGACATCACCGTGGTGAGCGTTCCCAAGGACGAGTTTCTCAAGGCGTTCGGGCCGTCCAACTCGATCGCGCTGCCCATTCTGCGCATGCTTTGCGAGCGTTTACGTAACGTGGACGGCCAGCTCCTGGATCATCTGAACCGGGAGCGCGCGCAAGCCAAGAAGATGACGCGGATCGTCGTCCACGCGGACACCCAAGAGCTCATGACCCAGATCGGCGTCGATGGAATCGAGGTTTCGAGCCTGCCGTTCGTCGTCGGCCGGCGCGCCCACAAGAACGATCCGCCGAGTGCGTCGCCGTCGTCCCTTATGCTGCGGCCCTACGAAGCCTACCAGATCGATCTCCAGCACTTCGCGATCGAGCAACATGACGGACATATCTATGTTCGCGACCTCGGCAGTCACCTCGGCACCTGCGTCAATGGCCATCGGATCGCGAGCTTCGAGCATAACGACCTCGCGGAACTCGGATTTGGCGCCAACATCATACAGGCGGGCGGAGTCTATTCGCCCTATCGGTTCCGCGTCGTCGTCGACCAGGCCTGATCACGCCTCCCGCGGTGAATGAACCGGCGGTGAAATACCAACAGCCCTGAATGCCGCCCTTTTTCATGAACGGTGGGCGGTCGTTTACCTAGATCAAGGTATGCGATGACGCGCGTTCCTATCGTCTGATTCGTCGGGAGTGTTGTGAAGGAGCTTACGCTGCAGGGCCATCGCATTTTTGCAATTCCAAAGAACGCCCAGCCGCCGCCTCTAGAGCCCGTCATCGCGCTCTGGCGGAGCAGCAAGCAACCATGACCTATTGCAACATCATCGTCGAAAGCGACAAGAACACGGCTCGCGTCACGCTCGACCGGCCGGAGCACATGAATCCGCTCGACGGGGACACCATCGGCGAGCTGATGGCGTGCTTCCGAGAGCTCGAGCGGGACGACGCCATGCGCATCGTGCGCATCACCGGCGCGGGCCGCGCCTTCTCGGCTGGCGGCGACCTGCAGGGCTATGTCGACCTCTACCGCAAGCCGGATGAATACCGGATATGTCTCGGCGACTTCTTCGATCTGTTCGACCTCATGGAGAGGTCGGCCATGGTGTTCGTCGCCGAGGTCAACGGGTTCTGCGTTGCCGGCGGGCTCGAGCTCATGCTCGCCTGCGACCTCGCCGTCGCCAGCGAGGACGCCCGGATCGGCGACGGCCATCTCAATTTCGGCCAGCTTCCCGGAGCCGGCGGCTCGCAGCGGCTGCCGCGCGCCATCGGCGCGACCCGGGCCAAGCAGCTCATCTATACCGGCCGGCTGATCGACGGGCGCGAGGCCGAGCGCATCGGGCTGGTGGCCGAGGCGGTGCCGAGCGACGCCCTCGCGGCCACGGTCGACACGCTGATCGAGACCATGCTCGAGAAGAGCCCGCTCGGGCTCGCCCGCGCCAAGCTGCTGGTCAACGAGGGCATGCGGTGCGATCTCGCCGCCGCCCTCGAATTGGAGATCGACCTCGTCCATGACTACGCCACCACAAGCGAGGACGCGATCGAGGGGCTGATGGCGTTCAAGGACAAGCGCAAGCCGAAATTCACCGGACGTTGAGGCGGCGCGTCGTCGCGGGGAGACGGTAGCGGTGGGCGCGGGAAACGGAGGACAGGGAAAGTGTGGACCCTGAGGGACAAATACGCCGTCGCCGGAATCGGCTGCACCGCGTATTCGACCGCCTCGGGCACCTCAGTCCTCAACCTGGCGCTGGAGGCGTGCCGCAACGCCACCGCCGACGCGGGCATGGAGATGGCCGAGATCGACGGCGTGGTCAGCTTCCACTTCGGCGATTCGGTGCCGTCGATGGCTGTCGCCACCGGGCTTGGCCTGCCTGCCGCACGCTATGCCGTCGAGTTCTCGTCGGGCGGCAACGCGGCGGCGCTGATCATCCAGACCGCGGCGGCAGCGATTGAGGCCGGGCTCGCGACCAACGTGCTGTGCTACCGAGCCATGAACGGGCGCTCGGGCTTCCGTCTTGGTGGCGGGCGCGAGCTCGCTTCGCGCGGAATCACGCAATACACCGCGCCGTTCGGCTGGATCACCTATCCCCAAGCCATGGCCATGTGGTGCCGCCGCCACATGATCGAATACGGCACTACCTCAGAGCAGCTCGGCGCCGTCGCCGTGGCCTGTCGGCGGAACGCCGCCAAGAACCCGCGCGCGATGATGCGCGAGCCGATCACCCTGGCCGACCACCAGGCGTCGCGCATGATCGTCGAGCCTTTCCATCTGCTCGACATTTGTCTTGAGACCGACGGCGCCTGCGCCGTCTTGGTGACCTCGGCGGAGCGCGCGCGCGACCTGCGCCAGCCGCCGGTCTATGTGATGGGCGCGGCCTATGGCGGCGGTCCCGACCAGGGCGACGACCTGTTCGACGCCATCCGTTGGCCCGACCACTCGCACAACTACAGCCGCTACATCGCCGACGATCTGTGGCGCGGCGCCGGCATCGGCCCGGCCGACGTCGACGTGGCCGAGCTCTATGACTGCTTCACCTACAGCGTCATCATGCAGCTCGAAGGCTTCGGCTTCTGCGCGCCCGGCGAGGGCGGCGGCTTCGTCGAGGACGGCGGCATCGACGGCGACGGCGGCCTGCCCGTCAACACCCATGGCGGGCTGCTGTCGGAGGGTTACATCCACGGGCTCAACCACGTCTTCGAGGCGGTCGAGCAGCTGCGCGGCGACGCCGGAGAGCGCCAGGTCGAGGACGCCGAGATCGCGCTGACCACGGCCGGCGCCATGACCTGCGGCGGCGCCCTGGTGCTGCGCCGATGACCGAGTACGGAAAACCGGTACCCGTTGCGGACGCGGACTCGGCGCCGTTCTGGGAAGGTTGCACGCGCGGCCAGCTATTGCTGCAGCGCTGCGCCGATTGCGGCGCCATCCGCTTCCCTGCCGCCGGCATCTGCCCCCATTGCCGCGCCACCGGCGCCGAATGGATCACCGCCTCGGGGCGAGCGCGGGTCTATAGCTGGATCGTCGTTACCCATCCGGTGCCCAGGGAGATCTATGCCGACGACGTCCCTTACGTGGTTGCCCTGGTCGAGCTCGAGGAGGGGGTGCGGATGGCGACCAACATCGTCGGCTGCGACGCCGGCGAGGTGCGGGCCGACATGGAGGTCGAGGTGACCTTCGACGAGGTCGCCCCCGATGTGGTGCTGCCCCGGTTTCGGCCCCGCGGCGGCTGAGCGGAGGGCACGGCGCGGTGACCCACGCGACATCCGAATCGGCGACCCTGGCGCGCTACGAGAGCATGTCGCGCGCCGACCTCGCCGGCCTCCAGCTCGCCAAGCTCAAGCGCCAGCTCGAGCGCGCCTACGCCACCAACCCGTTCTACCGGGCGCGGTTCGACGACGCCGGCATCGTTCCCGACGACATCGCCTCGCTCGATGACTATCGCCGCCGCCTGCCCGCCGTCACAAAGGCCGATTTCCTGCGTGACCAGGAGGAGCACCCGCCTTTCGGGCGCCGCCTCGGCGTGCCGCGCGAGCGGGTCGTGCTGGTGACGCTGACCGGCGGCACCTCGGGGCTGGGCCAGGAGGTCTACGGCCGCACCGCCACCGATGCCAAGCTGCAGGCCCATCTCCATTTTCTGCCCTACTACACCGCCGGGCTGAGGCCTGGCGACATGGTGTTCAACTGCGCCCCCTCGGGCGGGCTGATGACCGGTGGCTGGGGTCCGCCCGACGGCTTCCGCCTGGCCGGCGCCACGACCTTCAATGTCGGCGGGGTGCTGAGCACCGATGCCAAGGTCGAGATGATGTGCCGGTTCGGCGAGGTCCATTTCATCTACGCCTCGACCAATTACCTGCACACGCTGACCGAGGCCTTCCGACGCCACGGCATCTCACCCCGGGACCGCTTCCCCATGCTGCACTCGATCTATTTTGCCGCCGAGGGCTCGTCGCTGGAATGGGCCCGCGCGACCGAGGAATTCTGGGGCTGCGACCTGTTCGAAGGCTACGGCAGCACCCAGGCCACCGGCTTCGCCTATACCGGCTGCTTTCCGAGGGAGCCCGGCGGCGCCCGCAACCGCGCCATCCTGCACGCGCTCGAATGGCACAATCTGGTCGAGGTCATCGATCCTGCCACCGGCGAGCCCGCGGCAGCGGGCGAGGAGGGCGAGATCGTGCTCACCAATCTCGATATCGAGGGCTCGCCGGTGATCCGCTTCGCCACCGGCGACAAGGCGCGCTACATGCCCCATGGGGACTGCGTTTGCGGCCGGGCGTGGGACGGCATCGAGGCCGGCAGCGTCGGCCGCTACGACGACATGCTGAAGATCCGCGGCAACAATGTATGGCCGGTGGCGGTCGATGCGGCGGTGTTCGCCAACCCCGAGATCGCCGAGTTCGCCGGGCGCGTCTACGTCGACGAGCGCGGGCGCACCGGAGCGCAGGTTCGTCTGGCGCTGAAGCCCGAATACGCCAAGGCCGACGCGGAGACGAGGGCGGCGGTGCTGGCCCGGGTGCGTGACGACATCAAGGTCAAGACCAACGTCACCATGGAGGTGGTCGAGGTGCCGCGCGACGAGCTGCCGACCTTCACCTACAAGGCCCGGCGCTGGGTCGATGCGCGGCGCGAGGGCTACGACCGGACGGTGCGCGCGGCGCAACGAGAGACGGCGAAGGAGGTGGGAGACCATGACCGGAAGCGATGACGAAGTGAGACTGCTGCGCGCCATGCACCGGGACGCGGTCGCCCTGGCGCAGTCGGGCGACCGGCTGCTGTGCAGCCAGTACGCGCAGCTCGCCGGCCAGATCGAAGCGTTGCTGATCATCAACGGAACCGAACCGGATGCGGCGTCGCCGGAAACGAGTGAGCCAAGCGTAGCGAAAGGCATGTGACAATGGAATTCGGCTATTCACCCAAGGTAATGGAGCTGCAACGCAGGATCGACGACTTCATGGATCGCTTCGTGATCCCGGCGATTCCGGACTGGATCGACGCGGTCGAGGCCGGCGAGTACCCGCCGCAGATGGTCGACGACATGAAGGCGCTGGCCAAGGACGAGGGGTTGTGGAACCTGTTCCTACCCAGCCTCGGGGACGACGAGCCCGGCACCCGGCTGAGCAACCTGGAATATGCGCCGCTGGCCGAGATCATGGGGCGCGTGGCGTGGGCCTCGGAAGTCTTCAACTGCAACGCGCCCGACACCGGCAACATGGAGCTGCTGCACATGTTTGCCACGCCGGAGCAGAGTGAACGCTGGCTAAAGCCGTTGCTCGAGGGCGAGATCCGCTCCTGCTTCGCCATGACCGAGCCTGACGTCGCCTCCTCCGACGCGACCAATATCCGTACCGAGATCCGCCGCGACGGCGACGACTACGTCATCAACGGCCGCAAGTGGTTCATCACCAATGCCGCCCATCCGCACTGCCGCATCGCCATCGTCCTCGGTCTCACCGACCCCGACGGCGAGCGTCACCGCGGCCACTCGATGGTGCTGGTGCCGATGGACACCCCGGGGCTCGAGGTGGTGCGCAACATCCCCATCATGCACCACCACGCCCCCGAGGGGCATTGCGAGATCACCTTCCGCGACGTGCGGGTGCCGCGCACCAACCTGCTGTCAGAGGAGGGCAGCGGGTTCGCCCTCGCCCAAGCGCGCCTCGGGCCGGGCCGCATCCACCACTGCATGCGCTCGATCGGCCAGTGCGAGCTGGCGCTCGAGCTCATTTGCGACCGCGCCATGGAGCGCCGGACCTTCGGCAAGTACCTGCACGAGCACGGGACGGTGGCGGAATGGATCGCGCTGTCGCGCATCGAGATCGACCAGGCTCGGCTATTGGTTCTGCGCACCGCCTGGTTGCTCGACACCGTAGGCAACAAGGCGGCGCGCAAGGAGGTCTCGATGATCAAGGCCGTGGTGCCGCGGCTGCAGACGCGGGTCTTCGACCGCGCCATCCAGACCTTCGGCGCCATGGGGCTGACCCCCGACACGCCGCTGTCCTATTTCTGGACTCTGGGCCGGGCGCTGCAGATCGTCGACGGGCCCGACGAGGTGCACCTGCGCGGTGTCGCCCGAATGGAGATCAAGGCGGCGCGGGAAAGGCTTGGCCATACGGCCGCCTATTTCACCCCGCCGGAACGATCGCCTCGGCGGTCGGGATAGCTCTTCCGACCGCTTCCTTGGGCATCCCGGCGGCTGTCAAAGCGTGACGAAGATGGCCCATGGTTGGCGATTGATCTGGATTAATTGGCAACCGGGTCTTTGGTGCGTCAAATCGAATCCTCCAGCAATGCCAACTTGGAGGGACGGCAAGGGAACCAATGGCGTATTTAAGGCGATTGCCAAAGTTCGAGTACCTCGCACCCCGCACGGTTGATGATGTGTGTTCCATGCTTTCCGCCCATGGCGGGAACGCCAGACTACTTGCTGGCGGCACCGATCTCCTTCTCCAGATGCGACGGAGGGAGACGGTTCCGGATTACGTCATCGGACTGAAAGGCGTTGCCGAGTTGGCCTACGTTCGCGAGCTCGACGGGGGCGGACTCGCCATCGGCGCAATGACGCCGATCCAGACCGTGGTGACATCCCCTGTCATTCGAAAGAGCTACGGCGTGCTCGCGGAGGCTGCCGCGGGGATGGGTGGGCCCGAGCTACGCCATGTGGCAACCATCGGCGGCAATATCGCCGGCGCCCTTCCGTGCGCCGACTTTCCGCCTGCCCTGATCACCCTGGGCGCGCAGGCGAAGCTCAAGAGCGGCGACGGCGAACGGGTGCTGCCGATCGAGGAGCTGTTCCCGACCTTCGGCAAGACCGTCGCCCGCCCGGACGAGCTGTTCACGGAAATCCAGATCCCCGGCCCGCCCGTTCCCAGCGGCGGCACCTATCTGAAATTCCACGATCGTCATTCGATGGACATGACGACATTGGGCGTCAGCGCCGTCGTGTCTTGGGACGAGGAAAACCAGGTGCTTCGAGATGTAAGGATCGCCCTCGCCAGTAGCGCGCCCGTTCCGATCCGAGCCAGGAAAGCCGAAGCCGTCTTGCGCGGGCGTGGCCTCGCCGAGGATGCGCTCGAAGATGCCGCGCACGCCGTCTGCGAGGACGCCGAGCCTCGCGGCTCGTGGCGTGCCACGCGGGAGTTCCGTTTCGAGCTGTTGCGAGCCTTGACCAAGCGCGCGGTTCGCGGTGCCCAGGAGAGGGCCGCCACGTCGATGGGAGAAAATACGTGAACAACCTGACGCCGATCTCCTTGCGCATCAATGGCGAGAGCTACGATCTGCTGGCGCCGCCGTGGCGTACGCTTCTCGAAGTGGTGCGGGAGAACGTCGGTCTCACGGGAACCAAGCGCTCGTGCCAGGAAGGTCAATGCGGCACCTGCACGGTTCTGATCGACGACAAACCGATCAACTCGTGTCTCTATCTCGCCATCGAGGCGCAGGACAAGGAGATCCTGACCATCGAGGGGCTCGCCAGAGGGGGCGACGACCTCCACCAGATCCAGAAATCGTTCGTGCACAAGGGCGGCGTCCAGTGCGGGTTCTGCACGCCGGGAATGATCCTCGCCACGAAGGCGCTGCTGAGTGACAATCCGGCTCCGAGCGAAGACGAGATCCGCGAGGCGCTGGTCGGCCATATATGCCGCTGCACCGGGTATTTTCAAATTGTCGAGGCGGTCCAGGACGCCGCGAGCGAACTCGCACGGCAGGGGAGTTGAGGCGATGGATGACTCCATCGGCAACGAATACGACATCCTCGGCCGGCCGGTTCCGAAGAAGGATGGTTGGGTAAAGGCGAGCGGACAGGCGGAATACGCCGACGACATCTTCATGCCGGGGATGCTGCATGGTAAGCTGCTGCGCAGTCCCCATCCCAACGCGAGAATCTTGAATGTGGACATCAGCGAGGCCGCGGCCTTGCCCGGGGTTCGCGCGGTCATCACGGGACGGGATTTCCCCGGCATCAAGTACGGCAATATGCCGCAGACCCGGGACTATTTGCCGCTCGCCATCGACCGGGTTCGCTACATCGGCGAAGAGGTCGCCGCCGTCGCGGCAATCGACGAGGATACCGCCGAGGAAGCACTCGACCTCATTCATGTCGAGTACGAGAAGCTGAGCGCGGTTTTCGATCCCGATGAAGCGACGAAACCGGGCGCTCCCCTGGTCCACGACCACGTGCCTGGAAACATCGGCGCCGAGACCGCTTACCATTTCGGTGACGTGGAGGCCGGGTTCGAGGCGTCCGACTATATCAGAGAGGACCTCTTCGAGACCCAGCCGATGAAACACGGCATGCTCGAGCCCCATGCCTGCGTCGGCCAGTGGGACAGCACCGGCAAGATCACGCTATGGGCCAGCAAGATGAGCCCCTACGTGGTCTGGCGCCAGCTTGCCATGGGACTCGGTATCGAGCAGGGCAAGATACGCGTCGTTCAGACGTTCGTGGGCGGAGGGTTTTCCGGCGGCAAGCAGGAAGCCATGCCGATGGACTTCTGCGCCGTCCTGCTGTCGAAGAAAACCGGGCGGCCGGTCAAATTCGTTCACACGATGGAAGAAGTACTGACCATCGGCCATATGCGCCATCCCATGAAGATCTGGGTGCGGACCGGCGTGAAGAACGACGGCACGCTGATGGCGCAGCACTGCAAAGTTATCGCGAACGGCGGCGCCTATACAAGCATCGGCCAGTTCAGCATGTATCTCGGCGGCGCGATGCTCAATCTGCCGTACCGTTTGCCCAACATCAAATACGATGCGCAACGGATCTATACCAATAACGGGTTTTGCGGCGCCCTCCGTGGCCACACTATTCCCCAGTTGTGTTACGCCCGTGACGCCCAGCTCGACATGATCGCCGAGCATCTCGGCATGGATCCGGTCGAGATCAGGCGGATGAACTCCATCCAGCCGAACGACGAGACGACAAACGGCTTTCGAGTCACGACCTTTGGCTTCGAGGAATGCCTCGAGCGGGTCAAAGAGCTTTCCGGTTGGACGGAGAAGTTCGGCAAACTATCGAAATACAGGGGCATCGGCATCGGCTGCGGCGTCCACCTCTCCGGCGCACGGCTGATGGGTCATTCGGCATCGACCGCCGAGATCAGAGTACAGGAAGACGGCAGCGTCCAGCTGACGACCGGGTCGACCGATGTCGGCCAGGGGGCCGATACCGTCCTGTCGATGATTGCGGCCGAGGTGCTCGGGATCGAAGTGGACGATGTTTCGTTTGCGCGGGTGGACACCGAGTTGACGCCGGTCGACCCCGGAACATTCGGCTCTCGGGTCACGTTTTGGACCGGCAACGCCGTGAAATTCGCGGCGGAGGATGCGCGAAAGCAGCTTACCGAAATGGCCGCCCGGAAACTCGGCATCGATCCGGAAGACTTGGTTTTCCGCAATCGACAGGTGTTCAGCCGGAAGGATCAGCGACAGAGCATAGGCCTAGGTAAGCTCGTCCGTTGGGGCGAGTTCGAGCTGGGCAAGGTCGTCTCGGGCCGGGGGGCCTATGCGGCCGGAGAAGAACTGATCGACTTTCGCACCGGCTACGGAAACATTTCTCCGGCATACACGCCGTCGGCGTGCGTCGTCGAGGTGGAGGTCGACCCCGAGACCGGCCATGTGACCGTTACCGGTTTCTGGGGCGCCGACGACAGCGGCTTTCCGCTCAATCCGTTGGGGGTCAAGGGGCAGGTGTTCGGCTCGACCGTCATGCATATCGGCCAGGCGCTCTACGAGGACCTGATCCGGGTCGAGGGCAAGGTCATGAATCCATCACTGCGCGACTACAAGATGCCGCTGACGACGGACATCCCGAAACTCACCGACGTCGAGCATGTCAATGTCATTACCTGGGACCCGGAGGGACCGTTCGGCGCCAAGGAGGCCGGAGAGGGAGCGGGAACCGGAGTGCTGGCCGCCGTCGCCAACGCCGTCTACGACGCGATCGGCGTTCGGATGAACGCGCTACCGATCTCTCCCCCTCGCGTCCGTTTCGCGATCAAGCAGCTTCAAGAAGAAACGGCGCGGGCCGAAATGGGTGGCGCCGGGCTAAAGGGCGCGACGGCGGAGAAACCATAGGCGGGAGCGCCATGCGCGAGGGTTGCACGCCGTGGCCGGAACGGTTCGCCCAGGACTACGTCAGACGCGGGATCTGGCAAGCCGATAGCCTTGCGGATCTGCTGGAGGCGCGCGCCGGCGCTTTCGCCGACCGCGGCTTCGTCTCCGACGCCTTCGGCGAGCTCACATTCCGAGAGGTTGATCGCCTTGCCAATCGGGTCGCGTTTCGCCTGTTTGATCTCGGCTTGAGGCCGGGCGACGTCGTTCTCTTCCAGTTGCCCAATGTCCGGGAATTCATCGTCGTCTTCTTCGCCCTGCAGAAGATCGGCGTGGTTCCCGTGATGTGCATTCCGCCGCTTCGTGGCGCGGAGCTGAGCTTCATCGCCGAGCTGACCGCCGCCCGAGCGTACATCTTCCCGCAACAATTCCGCAATTTCGATTACCCCGCGTTGGCGAAAGAAATCCAGACCGCCACGCCGACGCTGCGATACCTGATCGCCACCGGTGACGGCTCGGAAGCGGGCGTTTCCTACCTCGACCCGTGGATCACCGAGACGGTTGGTCCCGGCGACTTGGCCGCAACGCTCGCACCCTGTCGCCCCGATCCGTTCGATGTGGCGTTCTTTCTGCTGTCGGGCGGGACGACCGGGTTTCCCAAGCTGATACCGCGGACCCACGCCGACTACATGTGCAATGTCAGGGAGTGCGTGCGTTCCTTGCGATGGGGTCCGGACACCGCGTTCGTGGTCGCGCTGCCGGCAGCACACAATTTCGCGTTGGGAGCTCCCGGAATGCTGGCCGTGCTGGCCGCGGGCGGCCGTGTCGCATTGTGCGCCACGACGGATGAGGACGTGGTGTTCGAAGCGATCGAGAAGCAGAGGGGTACGTTTCTCGGCGTCAGTCCCGCATTGCTGATCAGGCTGTTGGATTCGCCCGCGCGGGGCAATTACGATTTGAGCTCGTTGCGTTTCGTCTATGCGGGTGGCCAAAAGATGCTGCCCGAGTTGGTCGATCGAACCCGAGCGACATGGAGCTTCGCCATTCCAGGCCAAGCCTTCGGCATGGCCGAGGGCTTGACCAATCTGACGCGTTCCGACGATCCGTATGAAATCATTCGCGAGACCCAGGGGCGACCCGTGTCGGCGGCCGATGAGATCCGGATCGTCGATGACGACGGCAACGATGTGCAAGCGGGCGCCGTGGGAGAACTGATAACGCGCGGCCCCTACACGATTCGCGGCTATTTCAAGTCCGAACAGCACAATCGGACCGCCTTTACCGATGACGGATTCTACCGCACCGGCGACATGGTT
>PVBE010599341.1_pt1 | contig 11348 bp, 11 predicted proteins | sample 1631181 | NCBI WGS metagenome assembly PVBE01 (sample SAMN08397723, study PRJNA350692) | Marine metagenome, whole genome shotgun sequencing project. | isolation source: water | place: Pacific Ocean | collected 2012-04 | reverse complement strand
GGTCCAATGGTGCCAGATCTCCCAAACCAACTCCTGACCCTCACTCTGTATATGGTGAGAACCAGCCCAGCGCTCACGATATACAGACTATCAACACCAATCTCCAACGCCCCACCAAACCACCACCTGATCATCCCTGGCGTAGGCCACTACTGACATTTTCCCTGGACAACGACACAAAGGTCCCGTCATCTCCCGCTGCGGCGATCTCGCGATCGGATCATCGACTATCGGCGCCGACGCGGTGGTTTGGCGAGGCCTCCGGCTGCGAGTATACTTAGGCTAGGCTGGGTATCTACAAGACTTCCCCCTGGGCCGGTGGCAGCGAAATGTTTCCAGAACGCACCAGTCATCCTCCAGACGATGTAGCGGAGCGCGTTCCCAGCGTGGGCACGGCGATACCGGTCGGTGTGGTCATAGCCGCCCTGGCACTGGGTCTGCTGATCGGCTACGGCATGGGTTGGATTTCTTTCAGTCCTCCTTGGGCGGACGGCTCCGAGAGAGCGCTGTACGACGAGGACGTAGTCAAGTCCGTCTTCGACAGGGCAAGCCCAGCGGTCGTCGAGATCAAAGTGCTAACTCCGCAGTCGACGTCGGTAGATGACAAGGGGGTCGGCTCCGGCTTCCTGATAGACGACGCCGGACACATCGTTACCAACTACCACGTCATCGCCGACGCGGTAGCGATAACGGTCCGGCTGCACAACGGCGAGGAGCTGAGGGCCACGACGCTGGGCACGAGCCCGGCAGACGACCTGGCGGTGCTCCAGGTCGATCCCGCCGCCGTGTCCGACATCCGCCCCCTGCGGCTGGCGGACCCGGACGACGTCCACCCCGGGCAGTTGGCCATAGCCATCGGCAGCCCGTTCGAGGAGCTCAACTCCATCTCGGTCGGGGTCGTAAGCGGGATCGGAAGAAGCCGTCGCAGCGTCCTCAACCGGCCGATCCCGAACCTGATCCAGACCGACGCCGCGCTGAACCCCGGCAACTCGGGCGGCCCGCTTCTCAACTCTTCCGGCCACGTGATCGGCGTCAACTCGTCGGTCCAGATCGTGTCTTCCTTGCAGATAGGCGTCGGCTTCGCCATCTCCACCAAGACTCTCACCGGCATCCTCCCCGATCTAATGAGATCGGCGGAGATAAAGCGCGCCTGGATCGGGATAGCCGGCGACGGACTCGACAAGGACAAAGCCCAGTTTCTTGGCGTGGCGACAGAAGAGGGCATATACGTCACAAATGTATGCCAGGGGAGCCCCGCCGACGCGGCGCGGCTGCTGGGCGCCAACCAGTTCCCCCGCGCCGGCATGGGCGACATCATCACCGAGGTCGACGGCCGGCCCACAGGGTCAATGGGCGCTCTGGTCAGCTACCTCAACAACTTCCGGCCCGGCGACCGCGTCACGCTGACGGTGGTGCGCAGGACCCGGGAGTACCACGTCGACGTCGGCCTCGACGAGTGGAGAGAGTGCGAGTAGCATGACCGCCTCCCGCACCGCGGACGTCGTTGTCGTCGGCGGCGGGATAGTCGGCGTGTCGACCGCGTACTTCCTCGGCGACGCCGGCCTCAAGACGCTGATCGTCGAACGAGACTCCATCGGGAGCCACGCCTCGGGTTTCGCCTACGGCGGGTTGAGCTCATTAGCCGGCCCTGGACCTACCGAGGCGCTGGCCGCCGAAGGGATGCGAATCCACCGCGAGCTGGCGCAGTCCCTCCCCGAGCAGACCGGCACGAACACCGAGTTCAGATACCGGCCCTCTCTGGCGCTCGCCTTGAGCGAAGAGGACGTCGAGGCGGCAAGGGACGGGCTGGCCTGGAGAAGAGCCCAGAAGGGCTACAAGGTCCGCTGGGTCGAACCAGGCGAGGTCCAGTCCATCGAGCCGCGCGTCACCGGGCAAACCTTCGGCGGCATGTACGTCGAGGGCGGTGCGGACCTGGAGCCATACCGCCTGATGCTCGCGCTGACCCAGGCCGCCGAGCAGAAAGGTGCCACCGTCGTCGGGGGTCGCGTCACCGGCCTGAGACGTGACAACGACCGTGTCACCGGTGTGACGCTGGAGAACGGCGATGTTGCCGCGGACCACGTGGTGCTGGCGATGGGCCCCTGGTCCGAAGCTGCATCACCCTGGCTGGGGTGGACTGTGCCTATCCGGCCATTGAAGGGCCAGATACTGCGCCTCAGGGCGCCGGGGCCGCCGATTCGGTGCTCGATCGGCTGGGACGGGCACTACGCCGTCACCAAACCCGACGGCCTGGCCTGGACCGGCACGACCGAGGAAGAGGTGGGGTTCGACGAACGCCCTACAGGAGATGCGAGAGACCAGATAACCCGGTCGTTCTTGCAGGTGCTGCCGTCCCTCAGCAACGCCGCGCTCGTCCGCCAGACCGCGTGCCTCCGGCCTATCACGCCGGACCGGCAGCCGCTCCTGGGCAAGGCGCCCGAGCTTGAGGGCGTGTACATCGCCACCGGCGGCGGCCGTTCTGGAATCCTGCTGGGACCGGCCATGGGCCGCGTGATCGCCGACCTGATCACACAAGGCGAGCCCAGCATCCCGATCGACGCCCTGGACACTCGCCGGTTCTCCGTATAGCGGTATAGCGCGGGCCCGTGAGGTGCCCGCCTGCACTGGCAAGCTTCGCCACCTCATGGTTGACACCCATCTAAAGGCGTAACTACAATCGCCACGGCCACGGCCCGGCTGTCTCGCGGTGCCGAGTCCATCACCTCGACGGAGTGGAGCCTGGGTATTGGACGGACCGGACCTAAACGTACTCAACGTCGTGCTCTCCGCCGCGCCGATCCTGGTACTGATAGTAGCCATCCTCGCACTCAAGTGGAGCGCTCCCAGGGCCGGGGCCGTAGCCTGGCTCGTCGTCGTCGCGCTGGCCCTCCTCCACTTCGGCGCCGACGCCGAGCTCCTGGCCATCGGCAGCTCCAAGGGCCTGAGCCTGAGCCTCTTCGTCCTCTTCATCATCTGGACGGCGGTGCTGCTGTACAACGTCATTGACCAGATGGGCGGAATCGAGGTGATCGGGACGACCATGACCCGCCTCGTGCGGGACCCACTGGCGCAGGCGCTGGTAGTGGGCTGGGCGTTCTCCGGCTTCATGCAGGGCGTCGCCGGCTTCGGTGTCCCCGTCGCCGTGGTCGCGCCGCTGATGGTGCTCATGGGATTCCGCCCCGTTCAGGCCGCGGCCGTGGTGCTCGTCGGACACGCCTGGGCCGTGACTTTCGGCTCCCTAGGCTCGTCCTACTACACGATCCAGCTCGTCACCGGAATCGAGGGAGACGTCATAGGACCGCACATGGCCGCGATGTTCGCCCTGCCCATCGTGACTACGGGATTCGCGGTCGCGCACTTGCAGGGCGGAATGGCGTCGGTCCGGCGTGGCGCACCGATCATCCTGGTGATGGGCGCAGCGATGGCCGCCAGCGTATGGGTCGTGGCCGTGATAGGCGCGCACCAGATCGCGGCAATCGCCTCGGGCCTGGTGGGCTGCGCCGTTGGGTGGGCGGTTGCCAGGACCTGGCTGCTACCAGGCCGAAAGCCTTCCGAGTCCATCGAGGACACCGGCGGGTCTTCGCAGCCGCGGATCGGCTTCCACCTCGCGTTCTTGCCCTACTACCTTCTGATACTTCTGAACATCGCGTGTCAGGTCCCGGCGATCAAGGAAATAGGCGCGAACTGGATCTGGGGCCTAGACTACCCCGCCACTGTGACGGACCTCGGCTTTGAGGTCGACGCCCAAGACAATTACGCCAAGATCAGGCTGCTGCGCCATCCGGCGCCGCTGATCCTGGCGTCGCTGCTGCTGAGCTACATCATCTACCGTTTCACCGGCTCCTGGCGCAGGAACGTGGCCGTCGTCGCCTCGCGGCGCACATACGACCAGTGTGTCTCCACTAGCGTGGGCGTGGCCACCATGGTTATGATGGCGCTGCTCATGACCGACACTGGCATGATCGAGCTGCTCGGGCGGACGATCGCGGACGGTACCGGCGTTTTCTTCCCGGTCTTCTCGCCGTACATCGGAGTCCTGGGAACGTTCATGACCGGCAGCAACACCAACTCCAACGTGATGTTCGGCGCGCTGCAGCTCGAGACCGCCAAGGCGTTGGACATCGGGCAGGTGACGGTGGCGAGCACCCAGTCCATCGGCGGCTCCCTGGGCAGCTCCATCGCGCCGGCCAAGGTCCTGGTGGGCACCACAATCGTGGGGCTCTCGGGACGCGTCAACGAGGTCATGCGACGCACCATCGCCTACTGCCTGATAATCGTCCTCCTGGTAGGCATACAGGCATGGATCCTGACGAACCTGTTCAACGCAAAGTGAACCCATGAACCGAGAGAGGGCAAAGCAGATCGCGCTCGGGGTGATGGCGGCGGACTTCCCGCTGCTGTACGTCGGCGCCGTCACGTTGGAAAACGCCGCCGTATCGGTCGCGGCGCTCGTCATTATGGCGTTCGCGGCGGTCGTAGCCGCACGAGTATACTAGCTGCCGTGGCGAACCTGCTGGTCATGCAGTCCGGCGGCAGCACCCCCGTGCTGAACCGGAGCTTGCACGGCGTCGTGCGCGAGGCCGAGGACAGCGGCGCCTTCGGCCGCATCCTCGGCGCACGCCACGCCATTGACGGCGTCCTGGAAAGGTGGCTGGTCGACCTGGGCCGGTACGGCGGGACCTGGTGGCGCCGAGTAGACGGGACACCGGGGGGCGTGCTGGGATCGTCACGCCGCAAAGTCCGCGACGAGGACGTGCCTGCGATTCTCAGTGTCCTCCGGGAAAACGACGTAGGATACTGGCTCACCATAGGCGGCAACGACTCGGCCGAGACCGCCCACCGGGTGGCTACGGAGGCCCGCGCCGCCGGTCGGGAGCTGACCGTCGTAAACGTGCCCAAGACCATCGACAACGACCTGGTGCTGACAGACCACACGCCCGGCTACGGCAGCGCCGGCCGCTTCGTTGCCCTGGCCGTCATGGGCGCCGGCAGAGACGCCGAGACAATGGGCCGGGCGGCGCCCGTTACGATCATCGAGGTGATGGGCCGCGACGCCGGGTGGCTCGCGGCATCGGCAGCCCTGGCGAAACGCGAGGAGCGGGACGGGCCCCACCTGGTCTGCGTTCCCGAGGTGGCGATAGACGTCGAGCGGTTTCTGGACGGCGTTGAGGACGCCTACGGACGGTTCGGCTTCGCGGTGGCCGTGGTGGCCGAAAACGCGCGCGGCCCAGACGGGCCGCTGAACGCCCGACAGCCGCCGTCCCACGTCGACGACTTCGGGCACGCCTACTACGAGGGACCGGCACGCTACCTGGCCGCCCAGGCGGAAAAGCGGCTGGGAGTGCGGGTCAGGGCCGAGAAGCCGGGGACCATACAGCGCTCGATGGCGGCCTGCGTGTCGAGCACCGACTCCGCCGAGGCGGAGATGGCGGGCAGAGCCGCCGTCAAATACGCCCTCGACGGCGCCACCGACAAGATGGTGACGCTGGTGCGGGGCGACGGCAACGAGTACGCCTGCACCACCGGACTGGCGCCACTGGCGGAGGTGGCCGGCAAGGTTCGCCCGATGCCGTCCGGCTATCTCGACCCGACGTGCTACGGGGTCACGGCGGACTTCATACGATACGCCCGTCCCCTCATCGGCGCACCGCTTCCCCACTTCGAGCGACTATCCGAATAGCGGCGCATTTCTCGAAGACTACGGGCTGTCATCCTGGGCAGCCGAATCGAGGTCAAGAATCGAGGTCAAAGGGAGGGCAGGATGGACTCGCCCATGGAAGACGCGATGCCCCACCGCATGGCCAAGGCCGTCGCGCTCAAGACCGGGCAGTTCAAGGACGCCGACCGGGCGCACGGGGGCAGCGGGACCGCCACAATCTACCGTTTGCCCGACGGCTCCCACTTGCTGCGCCTCGAGATCCTCAAGGTCACCAACGGCCCTGCACTCGTGGTTATACTGAACCCTCACCCGGACCCGGACAACAGCGGCCAGGTCAGGCAGGAAGGCCACGTCGAACTGGCGAAGCTGAAGGGCAACATTGGCAACCAGAACTACCCGCTGCCCGATGGCGTAGACCCGTGCTCGTTCAACTCGGTGATCATCTACTGCAAGCCGTTCAAGGTCATCTTCAGCATCGCACCTCTAAGCTAGGACAATTCCATGACCGATATCAGCCTGTTCGACGCCATCCACACCCAGAGGGCAATCCGCCGTTTTTCCTCCGAGCCGGTCGCGGACGGCCTGATCGGCCGGATGATCGACGCGGCCATCCGCGCGCCCAGCGGGACCAATCGCCAGCCCTGGGCGTTCCTCGTCATCCGCGACGCCGAGACGAAACGGCGGATCGCCGGCTACTACCGCCAGGCCTGGGAAGCGGCGTTCGGCCACCGCGGACCGGGTGACGGCATCTCACCGCAGGTCTACCGGTCGGCTCGGCACCTCGCCGACAACATGGCGGACGTGCCGGTGCTGGTCATGGTCTGCATGATCCACGGCGAGGGAGAGCGGCCAGGTGCAGCGTCCATCACCCAGGGCAGCTCCATCTACCCGGCAGTCCAGAACCTCATGCTGGCGGCGCGCGCCCTTGGCCTGGGCACCGCGCTGACTTCGCTGCATCGCCGCTACGAGCCGGAGATCAAGTCCCTACTGGGGATCCCCGATCACGTCGAAACGGCGGCGCTGATCCCGGTCGGCTACCCCGGACACGGCGACCACTTCGGGGGCAGCGTCCGCAGGCCGGCAACCGAGGTCACCTTTTACGAGACGTGGGAAGGGCCCAGGCCGGGCCACGTCCAGGGCGCCAGCGCATAGGCCATCACCCGCCTGCGAGCGGACGCCGCGCCATTGACGTTAATCCTGGGCACATAGTACGATTATCCCGTCCCATCCGGCGCCTAGTGGCACGTATGTGGTCAAGAAACGGCCCCGCGTGGGGCACAAAAACCTCACTCGTAAGGGGAGGTTTTCGTCCGAAAGGGGCCATTGACGACCGTCGAAACCACCATCATGAGACCCATCGCCTGGCGTGACGGCAAGGTCGTGCTTCTCGACCAGACACGCCTCCCGCTGGAGGAGGTCTGGCTGGAGCTAGACGACTACCGCGGCGTGATCGAGGCGATACAGAGCATGCGCATCCGGGGCGCGCCCGCCATAGGCGTCGCCGGGGCGTACGCGGTCGCGCTGGCCGCCATAGAGATCGCTGGCCAGGCCGATCGTGGCCGTGAACGGCTCGAGCAGGCCGCCGCCGAGATCGCAGACGCGCGCCCGACTGGCGCCAACCTCGACTGGGCCGTCCGCCGCATGATGGCGGCGGCCGACCGCGGCGAGAGCCCTGAATCGCTGGCCGCGGAGGCGACGTGCATTCAGGACGAAGACGAGAGCGCCAACTTCTCCATCGGCCGCCATGGCGCCGACCTGATTCCGCACGGCGGCAACGTTCTGACACACTGCAATGCGGGTGCGCTGGCCACGGGCGGCTACGGGACCGCACTGGGGGTCATCAAGACCGCCTGGGCCGACGGCAAGATCGCCCACGTGTTCGCCACCGAGACGCGTCCTCTACTGCAGGGGGCTCGCCTAACTGCCTGGGAGCTCAAGCGAGACGAGATCGACTCGACCGTGCTGCCGGACTCGGCCGCCGGGCAGCTTATTCGGCGGGGACAGGTGCAGACAATCGTCGTAGGCGCCGACAGAATCGCCGCCAACGGAGACGTCGCCAACAAGGTGGGGACGTACAGCCTGTCCGTACTCGCTCGGGAGAACGGCGTCCCCTTCTACGTCGCGGCGCCGACCAGCACCATCGATCTCAGCCTTGCGTCCGGGGACTCTATCCCAATCGAAGAGCGCTCCCCAGACGAGGTCACCCACGTCGGCGGGCGGAGAGTCGTGCCACACGGCATGAACGTACTTAACGTCGCCTTCGACGTGACGCCCAGCAAGTACATCGCCACCATCATCACGGAGCAAGGCGCGGTCAGCGCACCGTTCTCCGAGGGACTTGCCAGCGCGGTGGAGGCGGTCGGTGGATGAAGCCCAGATCGGCTTCATCGGAGGCTCCGGACTCTACCGGATGGAGGGCCTGAGCGACGCGGAGGAGCGGCAGGTCGATACGCCCTTTGGCTCTCCCAGCGACGCAGTCGTGCTGGGCACGTTCGAGGGCCGGCGTGTCGCTTTCCTGCCCCGCCACGGCCGGGGGCACCGCTTCTCGCCGACCCGGATACCCGCGCGGGCCAACATCTACGCGCTGAAGTCGCTGGGCGTGGAACGCATCGTCTCTGTCAGCGCCGTAGGCAGCCTTCAGGAGGACATCCACCCACTGGAGATTGTGGTCCCCGACCAGATCATCGACAGGACTAGAAGCCGAGTCAACACCTTTTTCGATGACGGCATCGTGGCCCACGTCGGCTTCGCCGATCCATTCTGCGGCGACCTCAGCTCCGCCCTGGTCTCCGCGGCCCGGGGCGGGCAGGCCAATACCCACGTCGGCGGGACCTACGTGGTCATGGAGGGCCCGCAGTTCTCGACCCGCGCCGAGTCGGAGCTGTACCGCTCCTGGGGCGCCAGCATCGTCGGCATGACGGCCATTCCCGAAGCCAAGCTGGCGCGCGAGGCCGAGATCTGCTACACCACCATGGCCATGGTCACGGACTACGACTGCTGGCATGAGTCCGAGGAGGAGGTGTCGGTCGAGATGATCGTCGCCAACCTCAACAAGAACGCGGCGGTCTCGGCGAGCGTGCTGCGCGCGCTGGTCCGTACCCTGGGTCCCGAACGCAACTGCGGCTGCGGCTCAAGCCTCGAGAACGCGATCATCACCGGCCGCGAGCACATAGGCGAGGAGACGAGGACCCGCCTCGCGGTGATCATCGGCAAATACGTGTAGCCAGACCCAGACGGACGGAGGTGGATCTGATGCCAAGGCAGGACCCGGGCGAGCCTTACTACAGGATATCGATAGACGAAGCCGCCGAGATGTACGGCAAAGACGACGTCGCCACCGTCGATGTGCGCCGCCCCGATGAGTACACCGAGGGCCACATCAAGGGCGCCATATTCATCCCGGTAGACGACGTGCTGGCCCGGATAGACGAGTTGCCCGCCTACAAGAAGCTGCTCTTCATTTGCGCCCAGGGCGTCAGGAGCGGGCTGGCCTGCGAGATGGCCGCGGCTATGGGCGTAGAGGCGGAGCGGCTGTTCAACATCGAGGACGGCACGGCCGCGTGGATCGACAAGGGCAATGCCACGAGCTACGGGGCGGACGAGTAGGACAGGATAGAGGGTAGGACAAGATGTCTGTTCTGGTTGTGGGATCGGTGGCGTACGACACCGTGGTCACGGCGATGGGCAGCCGCTCGGACGCGCTGGGTGGGTCGGCGACCTACCTCTCGGTTTCGTGCAGCTACTTCACCCCGGTGAGCGTCGTCGCGGTCGTCGGCACCGATTTTCAGCCCGACCACGTCGAGCTGCTGAAATCGCACGACGTCGACATGGCGGGCCTCGAGACGCGCCCCGGGAAGACATTCCGTTGGTCCGGGGTCTACAGCGCCGAGGAGGTCAATACGCGCACCACTCTGGACACCCAGCTCAACGTTTTCGCCGATTTCGCGCCGTCGCTGACCTCCGATCAGCGGCAGCAGCCTTACCTGTTCTTGGCGAACATCGACCCGGATCTCCAACACGGAGTGCTGGACCAGATGGTGCCGCGGCCGAAGCTGGTCTGCCTCGACAGCATGAACTTCTGGATCGAGCACAAGAACAGCAGCCTCAGAAGCGTGCTTTCAGGGGTCGATGTACTGTTCATGGATGAGGGAGAGGCCCGTGCCCTGGCCAGCGACGTCAACTTGGTCAAGTCCGCACGCAGGATGATGGACTTCGGCCCCGAGGTAGTGGTGATCAAGCGCGGCGAGCACGGCGTCATGATGCTCCACGGCGACTCGCTGTTCGTGGCGCCCGCCATGCCACTGGAGAACGTCGTCGACCCCACCGGCGCCGGAGACGCCTTCGCCGGCGGCTTCATCGGCTACCTCGGCGCAACCGGGGACATCAGCGCCGACGGCTTTCGCAGAGCCGCAGTGGTCGGTTCCGTGATGGGGTCGTTCGCGGTCGAGAGCTTCAGCCTCGATCGCCTCGGCTCACTCACCCGGGAAGATATCGAAGGGCGGTTCAGGGAGTTCACCACCCTCCTAGAGTTCGCGTCAATCGAAGACGGCGGCCCTCTGCCCTTTCGCGGCGACCGCTAGTCGCATGGATCGATAAGGAGACTTAGTTGGCAACAAGGACAAACAAAGGTGACGTAAAGGACCTGGGTCTGGCCCGCGAGGGCGCACGCCGAATCGAGTGGGCCGCCCGGGAGATGCCGGTCGTGAACCAGATCAGAGAGCGGTTCGCACGCGAGCGCCCGCTGAAGGGCCTGCGGGTGACGGGCTGCCTGCACGTCACCTCTGAGACGGCGAACCTGGCACTGGCTCTCCGAGACGGGGGCGCCGAGGTCGTGCTGTGCGCCAGCAATCCGCTCAGCACCCAGGACGAGGTCGCGGCGGCGCTGGTGTCGGAGTACGGCATCGCCACCTACTCGGTCCGGGGTGAGGACGACGACACCTACTACAGCCACATAAACGCCGCCCTGGACAGCAAGCCCGACATCACCATGGACGACGGCGCCGATCTCGTTACTACTCTGCACACCAGCCGCACCGAGCTGCTGGACGGCGTGATGGCCGGGACCGAGGAGACCACCACCGGGGTAATCAGGCTGACCAGCCTGGCCAAGGCCGGCAAGCTCAAGTACCCGATTATCGCGGTCAACGACGCCGACACCAAGCACTTCTTCGACAACCGGTACGGCACCGGACAGAGCACCCTGGACGGCATCACCCGCGCCACCAACATCCTGTGGGCGGGCAAGACCGTTGTGATATGCGGCTACGGCTGGTGCGGCCGCGGCGTAGCGCTGAGGGCCCGTGGCATGGGCGCACACACCATCGTCACCGAGGTCGACCCGATAAGGGCGCTGGAGGCGGCGATGGACGGCCACATGGTCATGAGCATGAAGGACGCCGCCCCGATCGCAGACATAGCCATCACGCTCACCGGCGGGATGTCAGCCATCGGCCGCGAGCACCTCGAAGTGCTCAAGGACGGCGCGGTCTTGGCCAACAGCGGACACTTCAACGTCGAGATCGACATCGCCGCGCTGGAGGAGATGTCGGAGGCCAAGCAGCAGGCCCGCGAGAATGTCGAAGAGTACCTGCTGGAGGACGGCCGAAAGATATATCTGCTCGGGGAGGGCAGGCTCATCAACCTAGCAGCGGCCGAGGGGCATCCGTCGGCCGGGAGGGACATGAGCTTC
>PVBE011449154.1_pt1 | contig 11349 bp, 8 predicted proteins | sample 1631181 | NCBI WGS metagenome assembly PVBE01 (sample SAMN08397723, study PRJNA350692) | Marine metagenome, whole genome shotgun sequencing project. | isolation source: water | place: Pacific Ocean | collected 2012-04 | reverse complement strand
CTGGCACATGCTCGATGAGTTCAGCGACAGCCTCCAGTGACACTTCCTCCACTCGCTGCGATTGCGGCAGCAATTCCTGTAACTCTGAAATGGAGCCCGGCTTGATCGTCATGCAGGAATTTGTTTCTTCTGGGCGAACTCAGCGCAGCGCTTGGCGCCGGGGAACATTTTGTGAGGGTTAGAGCGTCTGTTCGGATCAAAAACGTGACGCAACTGTTGCATGGCGTCTAAGTCGTCCCCGCTGTATTGCTTCGCCATGAAGTCGATTTTTTCGGCACCGATGCCGTGCTCGCCGGTGACGCTGCCGCCGAGTTCGATGCATTTTCCCAGAATGTCGTGCCCCGCCTGCAATGCCCGTTTCACTTGGTCGGGATCGCGTTCATCGTATAGGATCAGCGGGTGAATATTGCCGTCGCCGGCGTGGAAGACGTTGGGGATTCGCAGTTCGTATTTGTCACTCACGGAGCTGATGAAACGCATGATTTCCGGCAGTTTGCTTCGCGGCACGACGCCGTCCTGCGTGACGTAGTTGGGGCTCAGGCGACCGATCGCACCGAAGGCGCGTTTGCGGCATTTCCACAGGGCGGTGCGCTCGGCATCGTCCTTGGCCAAACGCACTTCGCTGGCGTTGTTTTGGCGGCAAACCTCCTCGACCCGCTTGGCCTGTTGCTCCACGCCCTTGGTCAAGCCGTCCAGCTCAACGATCAGCACCGCACCGGCATCGAGCGGGAAGCCGAAGTGATACGCCTCCTCAAGCGCCTGCGTGATAAGTTGATCCATCATCTCCAGTGCAGCTGGCACAATCCCCGCGGCAATAATGCCGCTCACAGCCTGGCTGGCCTCGTCCACACTTTCGAAAACACAGAGGAAGGTCTTGAACGCCGGCGGCGTTTTCATGAGGCGAACCAACACCCTCGTCACGACACCGAACATCCCCTCCGAGCCGATCGCCGCGCCGCGCAAATCGAACCCGGCCACCTCCTCACCGCCATCGGGTTCAACGCCAAGCCATTCAATTGCACCGTCCGGCAACACCATCTCGTAGCCGAGCACGTGATTGGTAGTGACCCCGTTTTTCAGCGTGTGCGGCCCGCCGGAGTTGGTAGCGATGTTGCCGCCGATCGTGCAGGCCGTCTGGCTCGATGGATCCGGCGCATAAAACAATCCGTGCGCCGACGCGTTACGGGTTATCCACGCGTTGACGCAGCCGGCCTCGACGAGTGCCCGGCGGTTGCGCGGATCGATGTTTAGCACCCGGTTCATCCGGGTGAGCGCGATCATCACGCCACCATCGACCGCAAGTACTGCACCGCTGAGACTGGTGCCGGCTCCGCGCGGGATGACGGGCACGCCCATCTCGGCGCAAAGGCGGACGACCGCCGCCACTTCCTGTGTGGATCGGGGCAGCACAACTGCAGTTGGGGGGTTCCTTTGGAGCGTGTAGGCGTCGCACTCGTACACCACGAGTTCCCGCTCGTCGTCAAGCACGGCATCTTTGCCAACGATCTCGGCCAAACGGCGGGTGAGCTGTCTTTTGTCTGCCTTACAGTTCATGCCCATTTACCCAAACGCACGACCGATTGCATTAAGGGACTGAACTGAGCCGACTCAACCAAGCTCGGCTACTCCGCCCCGCCCAAGCTCTCGATCATGACAATCAAAGGCAGGAACATGGCGATCACGATACCGCCAACGATTACGGCGAGGAAAACAATCATGATGGGCTCGATCAACGATGTGAGAGATTCCACGGCGCGATCAACCTCCTCATCGTAGGTGTCGGCGATTTTCTCGAGCATCTGTGGCATATCACCGGTTTTTTCGCCGACATCCACCATGCTTATAACCATCGGAGGGAACACGCGGGAAGCATCCAGCGGTGCGACGATGGTTTCACCCTCCTTCACGCTGTCGTGGACATCCTGAACCGCACGCGACACGACCACGTTGCCTGAAGTGTCCTTGACGATATTGAGCGCCTGGAGAATCGGCACACCGGAATTGATTAGAGTGCCAAGCGTCCGTGCAAAACGGGCAATCGCCACCCGCTCCACCACGGGGCCAATGACAGGGAAAACAAGGCTCATTTTATCGAGAATGTAACGGCCAAAGTTTGTCCGGCCAATCATCGAAAACGTGAAAAAACAGGCGAAAACACCGCACATTGTCCCCATGGCGTTCAAGCGAACCGTGTCACTAATGGATAACACGAATTCGGTAAAATCCGGCAACCCGTCCTTACCCAGCATGTCAGAAAACACGTCCTTGAATTTAGGGATGACGAACACCAAAAGGATGCCCATGATCACCACCGCAACCACCAACACCGCTATCGGATAAAACATGGCAGCTTTGACCTTGCCTTTAATTTTCATGGCTTTTTCCATGAACATGGCCAAGCGGTCGAGGACCACCTCAAGGACACCACCCAACTCACCCGCTTTGACCATGCTGACAAACAGCTTGTTGAAAACCTTGGGGTGCTGGGCCAAACCCTCGGAGAACGTGCCGCCGCCCTCGATCACCTCGGACATTTCACCCAAGACGCGCCTTAATGTGGCGTCCTTTTCCTGTTTCTGAAGCACCTTTAGACCGGTGAGAAGAGGCAAGCCGGCGGAAGTCAACTGGGCCAACTGCCGGGTGAAGATCGTGAGAATCTTTTCCTTAACCCTGCCCCCAAGGCCAGGGATGTTGATCTCCATCTGCCCGACACCCTTTTTGGCACCCTTTTTACCTTTCCCCGGTTTGGTTCTCTTTGAGGCGGCCTTGGCTTGCTCCACCTTGGTGGGATGCAACCCCATCTCCTGCAACCGAGCCAACGCCTCGGGCTGACTGGCGGCGGGTAGTTCGCCCTTCTCAGTCTTACCACTCTTGTTATTGACGGCTTCGTATTGGAAGGTGGCCATAAATGAGTCCTAATATCTTATGATGTGTAACGGAGCACCTCTTCCACGGTCGTATCACCATCGTAGATGCCGCGCAAGCCATCTTGTCGGAGAGTGCTCATCCCCAACTCAATGGCTTTTTGACGGATGACGATAGTGGGGGCACTTATGTTAATCAACTCGCGGACCGGTTCGGCTATGACTAAAAACTCAAAAATACCGCGTCGGCCGGAATAACCGGTGTCATGACACGAGGAACAACCACGGCCATAATAAAACTTACTGTCGCTTGTATCTGTTTGCTTCAAGCCAAGCGACTCCAACTGGCTGTCCGTCGGCTCGAACGGACTCTTGCACTTTTTGCAAACGGTCCGGATCAGGCGCTGGGCCAGCACACACAAGAGGGATGAGGAGATCAGGAAAGGCTCGACCCCCATGTCCAAAAGACGGGTGACGGCTCCCGCTGCGTCGTTTGTGTGGAGGGTGCTGAGTACCAAGTGACCCGTCAGCGATGCTTGAATGGAAATCTGTGCAGTCTCGAGATCGCGCATCTCCCCGACCATGATAATGTCCGGATCCTGCCGCAGGAATGAGCGCAAGCCGGCGGCAAACGTCATCCCGGTAGCTTCCCTGACAGGAACCTGCATGATTCCATCGATGTCAAACTCGACCGGATCCTCGACTGACAAAATCTTGTCGCCGATGGAGTTCACCTCGTGAAGCGTGGAATATAGGGTGGTGGTTTTCCCGGAACCGGTCGGTCCTGTTACGATAAAAATCCCGTTGGGAGTTTTTGCGATATCCTTGATCTGGGTCAGCATGTCATCCGGAAAGCCAAGGGCATCGAGATCCAGCGTGATAGCTTCACGGTCCAGCACACGCAACACAACCGATTCTCCAAATTGTGTCGGCAAACAGGACACACGCAGGTCGATCTTTCGACCGTCAGGCATGATGCGAGGAATGCGACCGTCCTGTGGCCGACGACGCTCGTCCGGCTTGAGATCCGCCATGACCTTGATGCGACTGACCACATTGGTTGCAAGGCTCTTTGGGGGACTTGTTAACTCGTAGAGAGCTCCATCCACACGAGCCCGAATCTTGAAATCGTTCTCGAACGGCTCGAAGTGAATATCGCTCGCACGGTCACCAATGGCCGTTACCAACACAGCATCCACAAAAGCGGCGATATCCCTTTCATCACCTGTGACGTCGATTTTAACGATGTCCTCCTCTTCTATTCTGTCGTCGGAGGAGTCGGAGCCCATCTCCTTGAGAATTTCCTCAAACGCAGCGCCTCCAGCTACAGCATCCGCCTCGTCCTCGCCGTAGTGTTCCTTGACAGCAGCCACAACCTGGGCGGGATCAGCCACTACCACCTGGATGTCCAAGCTTGTTGTAAAGCCAATCTCATCGATCGCGGCGGGGTCAAGCGGATCCAGAAAAGCCACTTGCAACGTCGGGTCAAAATAGGACACCGGCATACACTTATGCTGCTTGGCCAAACCGGACGGCAAAAGCTTGATCAAATCCGGAGTGATCATGGCATCGTTGAGGTCCATCGACTCTGCCCCGAGGTGATCACACAAAGCTTGAATGATCCTGTCGGCATCCAGATAACCCAAGTCCACCAAGGCTTGAAACGCGGTCACGCCTTTGGCATCCACCTCACCGGCGGCCTCTTCGATCTGGAATTCGTCCAAAAGGTTCAAATCCGCAATCAACGATAAAAGTGGTATGGATAAATAGTCCGCCATCAAACGTCCTCTTCCTCCTCATCAGCCGCCATCCCCGCCTGCACGTTCCGAAGTTTCTCCATGATGGTCCCCGGATCTTGTGACTTGGTGATAACCTCATCCTCGACAATCAAACCAGCCTGATATTTTTCCAACAGGAATGAATCCAAGTTCACCATGCCGTACTTGGCGCCGGTTTGAATGTCAGAATTGATCCGGTAGGTTTTATTGTCACGAATCAGCGCGGAAATCGACGGGGTCAAGTTCATGATCTCAAATATCGCCACCCGACCCGGCCTGTCAGCGCGTGGACAGAGCAACTGTGAAATCACGGAAACTAATACAGTGGAAAGCTGGATACGGATGGTGTTCTGCTGGTTGGTCGGGAAGGCATTCACGATACGGTCGATGGTCTTGGCAGCACCTGTCGTATGAAGCGTCCCAAACACCAAGTGACCCGTCTCAGCAGCAGTGATGGCTGACTCGATGGTCTCCAAATCTCGCATCTCACCCACTAGAATAATGTCAGGGTCCTGCCGCAGGACACGCCGCAGCGCTTCACCGAAACTCGGCACATCCACATGCACCTCACGCTGGGTGATGAGGGCGTTCTTGTGGTTGTGATAAAACTCGATAGGATCCTCAACGGTGACGATATGGGCGTCATCCCGTTCCACGTTGATGATGTCGATCATCGAAGCCAGCGTGGTGCTTTTGCCAGAGCCGGTTGGGCCAGTCACCAAGCACATGCCGCGCGGCTTGTACAACAATTCCTTTACCGAGGGCGGCAGACCGATCTGTTCGAATGTCAGCAGGGTCGTCGGTATCTGCCGCAGCACGCACGCAAACCTCCCTTTTTCCTTGAACACACTGACTCGAAACCGAGCCATGTCTCCAAACGCAAAAGCAAAATCCGCCCCACCGCGCTCCCGCACCTCCTGGACATTTTCATCGGATGTGATAGAGCGCATCAACTCCTCGGACGATTCATCCGTGATGGCCGGGCCATCCACCTTTTGCAAAACCCCGTTTAGGCGGATCGCTGGCGGTACGCCAACTCGAACATGAAGGTCGGATGCGCCCTCCTTCACGACAAGGTGCAACAGGTCTGACATTGAGTATGACATTTCTATTTCAGGTAAAATTAATCCTCGTCGCCCACCGTGACGCGCAACACTTCATTTGCCGTGGTCATGCCGGCGACCGCCTTGCGGGCGCCATCTTCGCGCAGAGTGCGCATGCCAACTTCGCGGGCACGCCTGCGCAGCTCTGTTGTCGTGACCTTGTTTACGATCATCTTCCGGCTTTCATCATCCACGACGAATACCTCGAACAAACCAAACCGGCCCTTGTGCCCTGTGCCGTTGCACTTGTCACAACCTTTCCCAGCCAGAAAATTGGGATCCTTTATCTTGTCCGGATCGAGACCAAGCGCCAACAGATCACTTTTATCCGGAGTGGTCGGCACTTCGCATTTCGAGCAAATCTTCCGCACCAGTCGCTGCGCCATGAGACACCGCGTGGCAGATGCGATCAGGAACGGCTTCACACCGATATCCGTCAAGCGGGTCACCGCAGAGGGTGCATCGTTCGTGTGGAGTGTGGAGAAAACCAAATGGCCGGTCAACGAGGCATTAATGGCGATGGACGCCGTCTCGTAGTCACGAATCTCTCCCAACATCACCACGTTCGGCGCTTGGCGTAGCATCGCCCTTAGGGCGTTGGCAAATGTAAGATCCACCGCTGTGTTCACTTGCACCTGGTTGATCCCCTCGAGCAGGTACTCGACCGGATCCTCCACGGTGATGATCTTCCGATCCGGCTTGTTGATGTAATTCAGGCAGGAGTAAAGCGTGGTGGTTTTCCCCGAGCCGGTAGGGCCGGTCACCAGCAGAATGCCGTCGGGCAACTGGATCAATTTCTCGAAAGTCTGCTGGTCATCCGCCAAAAAACCTAACTGGCCGAGGCCAAGTTTCAGCCCCTCCTTGTCCAACAGCCGCATGACGATGCTCTCGCCGTGAGTCGTCGGGAGACAACTGACCCGCAAGTCAATCGATTTGCCGCCGACGTTGGCTTGGATGCGGCCGTCCTGCGGTACGCGTTTCTCGGCGATGTCCATCTCGGACATAATCTTCAAACGACTGATTACCGAGGCCTGCAACCGCCTTGGCGGCGATTTCTGCTCATGGCAAACCCCGTCAATACGGTAGCGCATCCGAAACCGCGCAGCCAGTGGCTCGAGGTGAATGTCCGACGCTCCCAAACGAAACGCCTCCACGATCATAGTATTCACCAACTTGATGATCGGGGTGTCCGCATCGACGGCACCCCCATCCTCCTCCACGCTCACTTCCCCAAGAGTGCTGATCTGCACGTCCCCCTCGGTTATGTCCTGAATCAGTTTGCTGACGCTATCATCCTTGGCCGCCCCGTAATACTGCTTCAGGGCATCCTCGATTTCATCCTCATCGGCAACACTGATCTTCACCTCCTTGTTGAGCGCTTGGCCAAGTGCATCAATCGCATCAAGGTCAGAGGGGTCAGACATCGCCACTGTGACACTCAAGTCATCCTGATACAGCGGTACCACTTTGTACTCGTGCGCCACGGACCGGGGAACCGAAGAAATCACGTCATCCTCAATCGTCTGCTCAGCGATTTCTACAAACTCCGCGCCGAATTGCGCCGCCTTGGCCTGGGACACCTGAATCGCCATGACCACTCCCTTGGTGATGAGGGTGTCAACGACCCCTTCCCCACTGGACATGGACTCGTCCTCGGCGAGGGCGCGCTCCTCGTCCGTCACCACACCCATCTCGGTCAGTGTTTCCAGTAAATAGTCGTCTCGTGCAGACACAGTCTTAAATCACAGGGTGTTCAACCCCGAAGAGCGGGGCAGCTTATCCTCTTTGAAAACAAAATAAAAGCAGACAAAAAACCTTCAGGCGAACCCCATCCGCCTTGAGTAGGGCGCAAAGGGCTACCCGAAGCGCCCCGGCCAGCCAAGTCTTAATTCATTTTTTTATCCTAAACCGAGGCAGCAAACCAAGCCCGCCCGATGCCGGAGACTACGTCCCGATTGCCTCCCGGAGCCATTTGCGCCACTCTCTCCGCAGTCGAACTTGGCCATGCGCTTGGCCAAGCCAGCGCATGGAGTCTCCTCTGCAACTAGTCATCGGAATTGATGGGGGTGCCACTTACAGCCACGGAGTGGCCGTAACGCACGACGGCCGGGTTCTCGCGGTCGTCCACTCCGCATCGATGAACTTCACCGGTTCCTACCAAAAGGAAGTCCGCCGCCGAGTCAATGAGATCCTCCGTGACCTCGAACTACAACTGCCCTTCGCCAACGAATTCAGCCATTACGCCGTCTCGGCTTCCGGCATTTTCAACGAAGCCACAGCCGACCAGAAAGAAAAGCTCTGCGGCAAAATCTACCCTTGGAAACGTACCCGCCTCGTGGGCGACTCCATCGCCGCTTTTCAAGGCGCAACACTTGGCAGGCCCGGCGTGCTCGCCATTTGCGGGACCGGCACAAGTATTATCGCCTGCAACAAGGAGGAGGAATTCACCCAATTAGGGGGATGGGGGCCGCTGCTCGATGATGTCGGCAGCGCCTACTGGATCGCTCTGAAATGCATCCTCGCCAGCATTGCGGAGTTCGAGCTAACAGGCCCTGAAACCGCGATCACACCAGCCCTTTGCGAGTGGTACGAAATCAAAAACGTGCAGGGATTGATCCCAGTAATTTACCATCCTGAATTCACCCGCGACAAATTCGCCATTCTCGCCGCCCGACTGGACAAGGAACTCGGCACAACCGACCCGGTTTACCGGCAGATTTGCCGCAGCGCCGGCGAAGCCGTCGGCAATCTCACCCTCCAAGCCGTCGAGAAATCAGGCCTGGACACTTCACCGCTGCCGCTCTTTTTTTCCGGCGGCGTCCTCCAGTTTAACCGGGAGGCGATGAAGTCATTCGAGTCCACCATCCGCAGCAAACACAAGGTCATGCTCAGTCAACCCCGGTTACCAACCGTGCTTGGTGCAGCCATGCTCGCCCTGCGGGATGCCGATGTTGAAATCACAGGCAACCTCGTGAGCCAACTCGAGACTACCTACAAAAACGTCAACGAGCTCCTCTCAAATTAATGCGAAGTGGTGCCTAAAAGCCGCTTCTCCCCTAGTCAACTTGCCTCCTCGTACGCGATTTCTTCCCCCCAATCCCCGATCTTCAGAATGTTCCGGATCTTCCGCCGCTCATAACGGTGCTGCTTCGCCTTACCTGGCTGGGTTTGCGCTTGATGAAAAGGATGCTCCTCGCTGACGAGGCCGGAAACGACTTCGGTGTTTTTTTTCATACGGTTAATGGGTGGAAGGAAGAAACCGTCAGGGAAAGAGTGGTCAAACCACGCTGACTTAATGCAAGCCACTCCCCCAGTATGTATCAGATTACACATAACAAACGGTTACAGCCTTTGACCCTGTCACCGCAAATGTGTTCAATCAAATCAGCAGGAAAATTGGAATGCACCCGAGCGCCACTCATCAAGCGTCTCCGTCGCAACAAGCTCCATCCCCAAGCCGCAAAATGCCGCCTCCACTTGAGCAAACTGTTCCAACAAAACCCCCGCCAAAACCAAGCGGCCAGTCGGTGCAAGCCACGACGCCAACTTGGATTTTTCAGCAACCAGCAATTCGGACATCAAATTGGCACAAACCACATCATACTGCCGACCGCCCGGCGGCATCTTCGTCAAGTCCCGATCCTCAAAAGCAAGCGCTTGACCAAGCCCATTTTGCTCCGCATTACGCCGGGCCACTCCCACCGCAACCGGGTCAAAATCCCACGCCTCCACCGGAGCATAACCCAGCTTGGCCGCCGAGATGGCCAAAATCCCCGACCCCGTACCCGCGTCAAGCAGGCTCTTCCCGCCACCAACCGGCATGCACTCCGCCAACTGTTTGAGACAAAACAACGTCGTCGCGTGGTGTCCCGTTCCAAAGCTCATCCCTGGATTCAATATGACCACCGCTTGGGCAAGTTTCGGCTCAATCTCCTCCCACTCCGGTTTTACCAGCAAACGGTCGCCCACCTCTATCGGGCTAAAATGTTTCTTCCACGACTCCGACCAATCTTCGCGCTTCACCCGCTCGACCGCCCAATTCCCCGCGCCCACATCCACCCCGGCGGCGCGCAAGATTTCCAGCCCTTGGCCAAGCAACGCCTCCTCCCCCGAGGCAACCGAATCGCGCTCAAGATATACCGTGACCTTGGCCTCGTTCGACCTGTCCTCCGACCAAACCGACGCCGTCGTCCCAAAGATCGATTCCAGCAACGCACCCACCGCCCCCCCCGCCGCCGGCGTCGTCAACACCCAAACCGAAACAATCTGTTCCAACTCCCCGCTCACACCTCGCCGTTCTTGCCGAGCCATAGCCACGGGGCGAAGTTGTGCAGTTTAATTTCTGCGCGGTTCGATCGGTGCTCGATGACGGTCAAACTGGCGAAGTCCACCTCGAAGCGGCCCATTTTTGAAAACGGCTCTTCGAGCAGCAGGGCCAGCAACATGCGAATCACGCCGCCGTGGCAGAGCACGAGCACGTCCTGCCCTGCCCCTTCGCGCATCATACGCTCCAAGCTGCCGCTAATGCGCGACCGGTACCCATCCATCGATTCGGCTTCGGCGACTTCGCCGTTCTCCAGGTGCACGAGCCAATCCTCAGCATCGACGCCGAATTTTTCCTGAATCTCGTGCCACTTGTGGCCGGTCCAAACGCCGAAATCGACCTCGCGCAAATCATCGATCACTTCGGCCTCCCGCTCAAGCGCATCGAGCAGCGGCTTGGCCGTCTGCCGCACCCGGATCATCGGACTGCGGTAAATGCGGTCGAAGTTGCGGCCGTTCAAAAAGTTGGCCAAGCCCTTGGCCTGCTCATGGCCAAGCAGCGACAGCTCCATGTCGATACTGCCCCCGAAAACCTGATGGTACGCCTCGTCGACTTCGCCGTGGCGGACGAGATGTAGGCGTGTCGGTTGTTCCCTGACGTACATGAGTGTCGCCAGTTTCAGCCCTCAGCGATCGCTGCTTTTTGCAACTCCAGCAGTTCGGCAACGCCCTTGCGTCCGTGTGCCAACATCGTGGTCAGTTCGACTTCGGTGAAAGTGTTCTTCTCGCCGGTGCCCTGCAACTCGATGAACTCGCCGTTGGCGTTCATGACGAGGTTCATATCCACCTCGGCGGCGACGTCCTCGACGTAAGGCAAATCCAAAATTGGCACGCCGCCCACCACGCCAACGCTCACGGCGGCAATCGGCGAAACGATCGGATCGCACTTCAGCAACCCGTCCGCCTGCAGCTTGACCAAGGCCAGTGATAACGCGACGTATCCGCCGGTGATCGACGCCGTGCGCGTCCCGCCGTCAGCTTGAAGCACGTCGCAGTCAATCCAGATCGTGCGCGAGCCGAGCTTGACCATGTCCAACGCAGCCCGCATCGAGCGGCCAATAAGGCGCTGGATTTCCTGCGATCGCCCGTCGATCTTGCCCTTGGTAATGTCGCGCCGTTTGCGGTCGAGCGTCGAGTACGGCAGCATCGAGTACTCGGCAGTGAGCCAGCCGCCCTCGACGTTCTGCATTTTCATCCAGCGCGGCACCGATTCCTCGACTGTGGCGCTGCAAATAACGCGAGTGTCGCCCCACTCGATCAGCGTCGAACCGGTGGCGTACG
>PVBE011257295.1_pt1 | contig 11350 bp, 7 predicted proteins | sample 1631181 | NCBI WGS metagenome assembly PVBE01 (sample SAMN08397723, study PRJNA350692) | Marine metagenome, whole genome shotgun sequencing project. | isolation source: water | place: Pacific Ocean | collected 2012-04 | reverse complement strand
TATTAATTTAATAAAAAAATATAAAATAAAGGTGTTATGTAGACTTAGTTGTATTGATAAAAGTAATTCATAGGCAAGCTTGTATAGCTATTGTGTTTCCTTTTTAATTCATTCATTTTTAATAAATTAAGGAAAGGGTTTATTTTTTTTCTAATTTTAAAGATGTTAATACTATATTATATCCTAACCCCACAATTAAGATGAAAAAAGTATCATTTATTTTATTTTTTATGTGTTTTGCTTTTGTCAAAGCACAAACACTTCAATGGTCTTCTTATACTGATTCAATTGTAGTGATATCTTCCCCTAGAGTTGCAGATTTAAATAGTGATGGAGTATTGGATATAGTTATAGGTGGAGGAACAGATTCTTACCAAAGCAATTATGGCATTATGGCTTTTGATGGCTTAAATGGTAATAATTTATGGACAGTTTCATCATCAGATGAGATTTTTGGTAGTGCTATTTTTAATGATATTTCTGGAGATGGCATCCCTGATGTGTTTATTGGAGGTAGACATGCTCAATTTTATGCAATTAATGGAGCAAATGGTAATATTCTTTGGGAAGCCTTTCCTCAAACGCCTGGGATTAATCCATCTGATAGTGGGATGTATAATTATTATTCTGGGCAGATTATACCTGATCAAAATAATGATCAGATTGAAGATATCTTAATAGCAAATGGTGGAGATCATTATGCAGCACCTTGGGATCCAAGACCACCTGGTCATTTAATGGTGTTAGATGGGTTAAGTGGTTCAGTATTAGCAAAAGCTGTTATGCCAGATAGTAATGAAACATATTGCTCTCCTATTGTTACAGATTTAAAAAATAATGGTGTTTTGCATGTCATATATGGGTCGGGAGGTGAGCATCATGGGGGTTCAGTTTGGGTTGCAGAGCTAGTAAATGATTTAATGAATAATGACTTGAGTGGTTCAATTCAACTTGCAACAACTCCAAATAGGGGGTTTATTGCTCCAGCATCAATAGCTGACTTTTCTAGTGATAATGTTCTTGATATAGTAATACAAGGTTTTGATGGTACAATTTATTTATTTGATGGGAATAATTTTCAGCAGAAATGGAGTGTTAATATTCCTAATTCAGAATCAAGTTCTGCTCCTGTTATAGGTAACTTCACAGGTGGGTCTTTAATTCCAGATATTTTTGCTGTTACTTATAATGGTGCTGCTCCTTCTTATTTTGATTACTATCAAGTTATGATTGATGGCGCTACTGGTAGTATTGAATGGATGGATAGTATAGGAGATATGCATTTTGCATCTGCAAATGCTTTTGATTCTAATGGTGATGGAAGAGATGAAGTGCTGGTTTCATTGAACAATAATAATGGTTACTTTGAACATGAACTTATGATGATTGATTTTCAGAATGATCAGGTTTTTTCCTATTATCCTTCATATGGTGGTGTTAATTTAGCAAGCACCCCTTATATAGGAGATATAGACAGTGATAATAACTTAGATATTATATATACTTATAGAGCAGACAGTGTTAATATAGGAGCTTGGAATGGAATGTATACTGAGCGAATAGCTACTCAAATCACAATGCCTTTCACAGGTCTTGCGTGGGGTAGTTATATGGGTACAAATTATGATGGTCATTATAATTATACAAGTGTAAATTGTGGTGCAGGTAGCCTAGTTAGTTCCTTAAGTATTACCAATCCTAGCTGTAACCTATTCTCAGATGGTAATGTTGCTGTAGTTGTTCAAAATAGTGCAGCAGATTATACTTATTTGTGGTCTGATGGTTCAGTTAATGATAGTTTGATCAATGCAACTGCAGGAACTTATAGTGTCATAGTTACAGATACTTCAGGATGTTATGAGGTTAGATCATTAACGCTTAATGACCCTTATACTATATTATTTGGTAATATACAGAATAATCCATGTCAAGGAGATTCATTAGGATCTGCTACATTGAGTAGTTCGGGATGTCCATGTATGTTCAGCACTTGCTCATATGATTGGGAGAATGGAGATAGCACTAAACTTGCTACAGGATTAAGTGCTGGTTATTGGAGTGTGATAATTACTCATATGGATGGATGTGTTGTTGTAGATTCTGTTGAGATATTAGATGGTGGACCTGTTATTGATAGCTCCTTGGTTGTACAACAGCATTGTTACAATCTTAATGATGCAAGTATTCAGTTGTTTCCCAATGATACTGCCTTTACAGAATACAATTGGAATACAGGGGAGCATATCGATATGATCAGTAATCTGCAGCCTGGCAACTATTCAGTTTCAGTAAATACTTTGAATTGCTATGATTCTTTGTTTTTTACTATAAATCCAGCTGATAGTATTTTTATTTCAGAAATTCATTCAGATGTGCTTTGTCATGGTTATTCAGATGGCACTATTACGGTGAGCGCTACCGGTGGAGCGCAAGGTTTTACTTATGTTTTAAATGGCGCTAGTTATAATGTAAACAATTTTAATGCTCCTGCAGGTAGTTATTCAATTTATGTAATTGATTCTTTAGGTTGTTTGTCTGATACTTTAGGTGTTACTATTAATGAGCCGACACAATTAACAGGTCTTGTGTACTCCTCTCCTGAAACTGATAATGGGTGGAATGATGGTACTGCCTCTATAACAGCTTCAGGAGGAGTGTCACCTTATAGTTTTTTATGGAATGATTCTTTAGGGCAAACTAGCTCAACTGCTATAGCTTTAAGTACAGGTGATTATATAGTAGTTGTAACTGATAGTAATGGATGTAGTTATTCTGATACTGTTAATGTGGGTACAACGACATCTATTGATGATTTAGTAAATCATGTATATATCCATGTATATCCCAATCCTGTTATTGAAAACTTCATCATTGAGACTAATTTTTCAAAGGAATATCAATTGAGTATCTATAATTCATCAGGTAAATTAATAAGAGAGCTTAATAATTTAAAAGGTAATATTAGGATTGAAAGAGGGATGTTGCCTTTAGGTTTATATATTTTATCTATTGATATAGGTAAGAAAGTGTTTAATTATCCAATAATAATTGAGTAAACATTAGATGCTATTGATGAAATCAATACGAGCTATAATTTTTCTATTTTCTTTAGTTGCTGTACTTTTATCTTGTGAGGTAGTAAAAGAAACAAAAAACAATGTTTCTAATCTTGGAGTTATTACAGATTCATGTATGGTAGTTTCAGCTCATCCTTTATCAAGTAAAGTTGGTGCTGATATTATGAGAAAAGGAGGTAATGCTGTTGATGCAGCTATAGCTGTTCAGTTTGCATTAGCTGTGGTTCACCCAAGTGCTGGTAATATTGGTGGTGGAGGGTTTATGGTTATACGTACAAAAGATGGATATTGTAACACCCTTGATTTTAGAGAAACTGCTCCAATTTTAGCTCATAGAGATCTTTATTTAGATGAAAATGGAGAGGTGATTGACAGGTTGAGTTTAGATGGTCATTTGGCGGCAGGCGTTCCAGGTACAGTTGATGGAATGTGGGAAGCTCATAGGAAATATGGAAATTTACCATGGAGAACGCTTATCCAACCTTCTATTGATCTAGCTAAAAATGGGTTTATTCTTACTGAAAAAGATGCAGTAGGTTTAAATAGATATGTTTTAAATAAAGCTGAACTTAATACAGTTCAACCAAAATATATTACTTCTGAAACTTGGAACAAAGGAGATACTATTATTCTTAGCGATCTTTCCTTAACATTAGAATTAATCAGAGATCAAAATCGAAATGGTTTTTATGCAGGTGTTGTTGCAGATAAAATAGTTAAAGAAATGGTTAGAGGGGGTGGTATTATTTCTTATGAAGACCTTAATTCTTACAAAAGTGTTTGGAGAGATCCTGTTATAGGGAAATATAAAAGCTATGATTTCATATCTATGCCTCCTCCGTCAAGTGGAGGTGTTTGTTTGTTTCAAATGTTAAAAATGGTTGAATCTTACCCTTTAAGTGATTGGGAGTTTCATTCTGTAAAAGCTATCCATTTAATGGTTGAGGCAGAAAGAAGATCCTTTGCTGATAGGGCAGAGCATTTAGGAGATCCAGATTTTGTTAATATTTTACCAGGGTTACTTGATTCAGTCTATTTATTTGATAGAATGAAAACCTTTAGCTATGATGGTGCAAGTGCTAGTGAAAAGATTTATCCAGGTGACCCAATACCTTACGAGAGTGATGAAACTACTCATTTTTCTATAGTGGATCCATATGGGAATGCTGTTTCTGTAACTACCACATTAAATGCTTCATATGGATCTGGAGTTATGGTAGGAGATGCTGGTTTTTTGTTGAATAATGAGATGGATGATTTTAGTTCAAAGCCGGGTGTTCCTAATTTATTTGGTTTGGTTGGAGGGGAAGCTAATTCCATTCAGCCAAACAAAAGAATGCTGAGCTCTATGACGCCTACTATAATAGAAAAAAAAGGACAGCTTTATATGGTTCTAGGTACTCCTGGTGGTTCAACAATTATTACAGGAGTTTTTCAGACAATTATCAATGTGATTGAATTTGGATTGACTATGCAGCAATCAGTTGCAGAAGGTAGATTTCATCATCAATGGCTGCCAGATCAAATTAAAATTGAAAAAGGTCGTTTTGATGAGGCTGATATTAATGCCTTAATAAAAATGGGACATAAAATCAAAGAAGTTAACTCTATGAACAGGGTAGATGCAATACTTGTGCTTCCAGATGGGAAGTATGAAGGGGGTGCAGACCCTAGGGGTGATGATAAAGCAATAGGGTTTTAAATGAGGCAAAATAAAATAGCACTTTGGTCAGGGCCTAGGAATATTTCTACAGCAATGATGTATTCATTTGGAAATAGAAATGATACTTCTATTGTAGATGAACCATTATTTGGTTATTTCCTCAATCATACGGGTGTTTGGCGACCATCTAGAGATGAGGTCCTTGCCTCTATGGAAACAGATCCTAATGAGGTGTTAACTAAGCTTTGTGATCCTAAAATAGATACACCTATTTATTTTATAAAGAATATGGCCAATCATTTAATAGACCTTGATTGGTCAATTTTAAAAGAATTCAAAAATATTATATTAACAAGGGATCCTAAAAAAGTACTTCTGTCTTTTGATGTAAATGTTAAATCCCCTACATTGTTAGATGTTGCTTATCAGATTCAGCTCGAGTTATTGAATTTTCTAAAGAAGAATAATTTGCATTATATTGTTATGGATGCTGACCAGGTGCTAGCAAATCCAGAAATGTCGATTAAAAACTTATGCATAGATCTTTCCATACCATTTGACAAAAAAATGCTTTCTTGGAATCCTGGTCCTAGAAGAGAAGATGGAGTTTGGGCCAAGTATTGGTATGATAATGTTCATGAAAGTACAGGCTTTAAAAGAATGAATAGTAAAGATCTCGAATTACCTCAACATCTTGAAGGCCTTTATATGGAATGTTTGAATTATTATAATAATATTTTAATAAAATAATTATGGCTAAATATAATCAACCTGACCCACGAAATGCAGAGACTTATGTTCATGTAAATGGAGAATTAGTAAAACGAGAAGAAGCTAAGGTGTCTGTGCTGGATAGTTTGGTTCAAGGGGGAGATGGAGTTTGGGAAGGTTTAAGAGTTTATGATGGTAAGATCTTTCAGTTTGAGGAACATTTGGAAAGATTGTATGCTTCGGCAAAAGCAATGAGTTTTAAGAATATGCCAAAAAAGAATGAAATTAAAAAAGCAGTTTTTGAATGTTTGAAAGCAAATGATATGAATGACGGGGTTCATGTAAGATTAACTTTGTCTAGGGGTTTAAAAACAACTTCAGGAATGAACCCTGAACTCAATATATATGGTTGTACACTAATTGTTCTTCCTGAATACAAACCACCTGTTTATGGTAAAGAGGGAGTAAAATTAATTACATCATCAATAAGAAGAAATACACCCCAATGTTTAGACTCTAAAATTCATCATAATAATTTGATCAATAATATCTTAGCAAAGATTGAAGCAAATTTAGCTGGTGTAGATGATGCATTAATGCTTGATGTAGATGGCTTTGTTTCTGAAACCAATGCTACAAATGTTTTTTATGTTAAAGGTGGGGTTTTATACACTCCGTATCCCGATAGCTGCTTACCAGGACTTACTAGAGCTAAAGTTTTAGAGCTAACCAAAGAGTTAGGTTATTCTGCTTTTGAAAAAAGATGTTCTCTTACTGAATTCTATTCAGCTGATGAGGTTTTCACTACTGGAACAATGGGTGAATTGTCTTTTGTTTTAGATATTGATGGAAGGGTAATAGGAAATGGGAAGCTGGGTTCAATAACTAAGCAGTTGCAAAAAAAATATTATGCTTATACAATGGAAAATGGATGTAAGATAGTGTGATTCTAGATTTTTAATCCAACAATACTAATGTCATCTATCTGTTCATAGTATTGATCCTGACTATTTTGCCAATTTTCAAGAGAATCTTTTAGCTTTATTTTTTGCTCTTTCATAGGTAGATGATGAATGGAAAGAAGTAACTCTCTAAACCTTCTGTATTTGAATTTTTTACCTAATTCTCCTCCAAATTGATCGGGGAATCCGTCAGAAAACAAATAAAAGACATCACCTTTTTGAACTTTTATTTCTTTGAAATCAAAAGACACATTTTCTATTTTAGATCCTAGTGTATGGGTGTCAGTTCTGTAAGTTTGAAGCTCATTGTTTCTTATAAGGTAGAATTGATGTTTGCAGCCAGTATACTTTATAGCATTAGTCTTTTTATCGTAACATATCAAAGTTACATCCATAGTGTCACCTATTCTTAGGTCATTTTCATTATTTTTTTGAAAATCATAAAAGTAACTATTTAGAGAAGTTAAAATATCACCAATATTACTTACCTTAATATATTTAATAATATTATTTAATGCATCGTGTCCTATAATGCTCATTAATGCTCCCGGAACACCGTGTCCTGTGCAGTCACATAGGCAAAATAATAGCTTAGTATCAAATTTTTTAGACCAGTAAAAATCTCCACTTACAACATCTTTAGGTTTGTAAAAAATAAAATTATCATTATAAAAACCTTCAAAAATTGATAAGTCAGGTAAGATTGATTTCTGGATCCTTAAAGCGTAATTAAGACTGTCATAAATAGAGTCATGTTGTTCTTTAAGTTGAGCCTGCATATTTTTTATTTCTGTAACATCATTTAGATAAAGGCGCAGGATCTTAAATTCATTATCAATATAGAGGTTAAAGTCATAATGTTTATTATTTATTCTGAATCCTTCTGGAATAATATAAACTCCTGTTTTTTTACCAAATATTGTTTTTTCTAAAAGCTTTCTGTATTTATCGGTTAATGGATTATCGTGGTTATTGTTTAATAAAGGCGTGTTGCTAAAATGTTTTTTAGCACCTTCATTTGAGTATTGAACTTTGAGATTAAAATCTAGCTCTATTACTGGATTGGGATTATGCTTTGGGAATAATGAAAGCATTTTTAATTTTACATTTTGATTTTCAATTTTTATGGATTTTTGTTCTAACTCATTTGTTCTTATTTTAACAAGGTTTTCTAATTCAAGGTGATGCTTTTTTAATTCATCATTGTACTTAACCTGCATTAATTTGGTTGCGGTAATTGAGGCTACGGTATTAAGTAGCTCTAGATGCTCTTTAGGGTAAAAGTTTTTTTCTGTATGTTCAGAATCTATGACCCCAATTAGTTGGTTATCATTGATTATAGGTACACTTATTTCTGATAATCTTGAGAGATCATCTAAAATATATCTTTTGTCTTTACTAGTATCAGATATAATTTCTCCTTTTCTTGATGCTGCTACACTTCCAACTATCCCATGTCCAATTTTAATTTTAATTGGATCTAAAATAGCCCTTGAATCTGGATTTTTATTTCCATGTGCAGCTCGTTGTATAAGGTATTCGCCTGCTTCATCAAGGATGTATATTACACAGTCGGTATATCCTAATTCTGCAATAACACTTTTTGCTACAGACCAGACTACATCATCAACGCTTTCACCTTTATGTATGACATTAGCAAAGGTGTTTATTATATTGAGATTTTTTGTTAATTGAAGATTTGCTTGATGCTGTTCTTTGTTTTTGAGTTCTTTATTTATTGTTATAATGCGCATTGCTACCATTGCACCCACTAATGATAGTATTTTAATATCATATTCACTGAATTTATCTTTAGTAGAACTTGCTAGACCAAAAGTGCCGACACATTTATTTTCAATTAGTAATGGTATATAAAGGCGTGAAAGGATTTTAAAGCTTCGTTCACTGCTGGAAGAATCCTTACTCTTGGTTGTGTCGTTTATTAATAAATGTTTTTTTGTTTTATAAACAAGTCCGGGGTGTCTGTCCATTGCGGATTTTTCAGCCTCAATTTTTTCCTTTTCACTAAAGTTTTTTGCATAAATTAATTTAAGAATTTTACTTTTTTCATCATAAAAGTATAAGCCGTTATATTCTACTTTCATGAAATGTTCTAGGAAATTTTGGACATTAGATGCCAGCTGCTCATTGGTCATTGAGAAAGAGATTTTATTAGCAATACTGCTGATAATCTCAAATGATTCATCTAAGCTTGGGCTATGCATATTTATAAATTATTTAGCGCAGCATTCACACATTCTTCATCTTGTTTATAGTGGCCACCGCTCACTCCTATAGCTCCTACAAGAATTTCATTTATAATTATTGGACTTCCACCACCTAGCAGTGTGAAGTCTTTAAGGCTGCTAGCCCCATTCATAAGAATTGGATCATCTTTTATGAACCCGTACCAAGTATCACCTGTAGGCATTCCAAATCCTAAAGCTGTAAAAGCTTTTTTATGAGATGCGCTGTTAGCTATTAATACAGCTCCATCCATTCTGTGAAAAGCTTTTAAGTTTCCACCTTCATCTAAAATTGTGATAGCTATATTAAGATTAATTTCTTTGGCCTTTTTACAGGCATTTAAAATTATTTTTTGAGCAGCTTCTGCGCTAATTCCTTGTTTAGTTATTGTGTTGTTCCCCATTTTATGATTATAATTTTTATTCTAAATAATATGCTTTATTAAGCATACTTCTCTAAGTTAAGCAGAATTTTTTATTCATCATTATTTAAAGTCTGATTTTAGTGATGTTTTTATAGAAGTTAATTCTAAATCAGTTTATAAGCAGTTAATGGTTTGGTTTAAAAAGAATGTCATTAAAACAAAATAGCCATCCTTAGATGGCTATTTAATGCAAAATAGAGTTATAAAAATTATTGAATTATAATCCTTTTCAGAATGCTTTTGTTGTTGTTGTTAACAGATAAAGTGTAGATCCCAGCAGGTAAATCAAATTGATAATCAAATGTTGATTGATCAGTAATAAAAGTATTGTTGTTAAATACAACTTTACCAGAAACATCTATAAGTTGAACATCATAATAGTCGGTTTCAATATTATTAAATATTGCACTGAAGCTACCATTTGAAGGATTTGGAAAAAGCGCTAATTCCATAGCTTTTGTTTCTTCAACTCCAACACCCGTAACATCAACAAGCATAACGTCATCAAAGTAATACTCGGCATCTTCTATAGCAGAGCTTGTGCCTCCATATGCAAAAAAGTTGATGCCTCCAAATGCAGCACTTGATCCAGCTCCATCAGTCCCTGTTGAAAAAGTATAAGTATGTTCAAGATTATTATTGATATACACATCGCCTTTGTCAGTGTCAAGATCAATAATAACTTTTATATCAGTCCAGGCGCCTGGAGTGTAAGTTGCAGTACCTGGAGTACTTCCACCTAAAATTTCAACACCACCAAGTGAGCTAAAAAACAGGTCTAATTTCCAAGCAACACCAGCAGTTGTAGATTCTTGAATATTGAAATACCCTCCTTTACCTACAGATACAAGGAACTTCATTGAAAATTCATATTTCCCAGAAGTATAAGTGTTAGGGAAAGCTAAAATAACATCAGTAGGACCTGCATTGCCAGCAATGTGAACTGAATTACTAGGACTACTTGAAATAGTGTCTGTAATTAAGGCGTCTTCAGCTGTGCCTGGTGCATTTGACCAAGTATTAAAGTTGGAAGATTCATTTCCTATGTAATTTCCAGCCGTGTAGCTGTCAAAATTTTCATCAATAATAGTAGTTTGAGAAAATACCATCATTGGAATAAAAGAGCTTAAAAGTAGTAGATGTTTTTTCATGATAATTTTTTTTGATTTAAGCTATAAAATTAATGTAAAATTCTAAAAAGTAAATAATTATTGTTATATTATTTTGTGGTATTAAATGAATTAGCTTGGTTTGTTTTAAAGTTGCTTAATCTTATTTAATTTGTATTAATTAATAGTTGCTAATGGAAATTCCAATTGATAAAATTGCTCAGAATTGTAATGTTTTAGAAAATCAAGTTCTTGAAGTTATGTCTTTGCTAGATAATGGTTCTACTGTTCCTTTTATTGCAAGATATCGAAAAGAAGTAACAGGAGGATTAAATGAAGTATTGCTTGAAAAAATAGATATTAATATATTGAAATACAATAATATAAAGAAAAGAAAGTTATCTATTATTAATCAGTTGAAAGAAAATGAATCTGTCCATGATTCTGTTTTTAATACATTAAGAATGAGTTGGGATCTTAATGAAATTGAAGATGCTTTTCTGCCATTTAAAAAAACAAGAAAAAGCAAGGTGGATCTTGCATTTAAAGCGGGACTAGGTGGTCTGGCAAAACAAATATATAATCAAAAACAGTCTATTTCAAAGACTCAAATCAATTCTTATAAATGTGATATTTATATAACAAATGAAGAAATAATTGGAGGTGTAATTACAATTTTAGCTAAATGGATATCAGAGAATAGAAATGTAAGAACGAGATTAAGAAAATCTATTTGGAATGATGGTCTTATTAGATCAAAAAAAAGAAATTCATTAGACCCTTTAAAGGATATAGATAAATTTTGTGATTATTTTTCATATGAAGAGCCTTTAAAAAAGATAAAATCACACAGGTTCCTCGCTATTCAAAGAGGGAAAAAAGAAGAGATACTTAGTGTTCATTTAGTGTTTGATAAAGAAAAGGCTATTCAGCAAATTAAATCAATTGTTCTTAATTCAAATGTCAACAATGAAATATTGGTGAAAGCGATAGCTGAATCCTGGGTGAAATACATTAAGCCATCTATTGAAAATGAATTTTTCAATAAATTAAAAGAAAATAGTGACGAGCAGGCAATTGCTGTTTTTTCTGAAAATCTTAGGCAATTATTACTACAGCCCCCAGTTCATGGTAAACGTATTTTGGCTATAGATCCT
>PVBE011021256.1_pt1 | contig 11350 bp, 7 predicted proteins | sample 1631181 | NCBI WGS metagenome assembly PVBE01 (sample SAMN08397723, study PRJNA350692) | Marine metagenome, whole genome shotgun sequencing project. | isolation source: water | place: Pacific Ocean | collected 2012-04 | reverse complement strand
GCGTTTTATCTCGCTGTCGCGCTCGATCGAGCTTTTTTCATCGACTACAAGTCTCCTTTCCCTTTGACGGAAACGCTCATTCCGAAAACTGTGCGGTGGGACTACAAAGTCAACCGCAAATGTACTGCTGCGAGTAGTTTTAGATCGAAAGAGAATGAGATTTTCATGGTTGATTCCGAAAACCCTGAAAAGGTGTTGCGAAGAATTGAGCAGTTGCACGAAAGCGGAACGAGCACGATTCGGCTCCACGTCAATCGATATTACGTCGGCGTACTTTTATGGACGGCGCCCTCATCGTCGAAGCATTCTGAGCGCACCCGCGCCGTTTTTGAAAGTAAGATGGTACGTAAACTCGATGTTTACTGCCGCGATAGGAATGCGATCGAAAATACCGCGGGATATACGTTTAGTTTTGCGTTTACACACCTGTTTGATTTCGCCTCAGAGGTGAAAGATCGAGCCTCGCAGATGACCCAAGAGCTCGCGCTCGGCGCCGACGCTGAGTTCATCGCGGTTCATATACGACTCGGAGGGAGACCGAAACAGTCCAATCGCGTCGTGGGGTGGGTGGATCCAAAGCGCCACGAAATGGAAGACGCGGCGTCGTTCTTTGACTGCGCTGATGCAAAACGCCGCCATACCGGTACAATATCTAGATCTTCTCCGATAGTCTTATTTTCAGATAACGAAGAAGTGAAACGAGCGCCAATCGTGGCGGCTCGCAGCGTGCGAGTTGTGGAGAGTACTCACATTTCCCACACCGATCGAAGCTGGAGCTTCTCCAAGAAAAGCATGCGAAGAGGAAATATCGATACGTTTGCGGAACTTTACCTCATGTCTCGAGCATCTTGTATCGTTGGGTCAAATAGCACGTACAGCGGATTGGCTTCGTCATTGACGTTTCCGCCGCATGCCTGTTTTTCGTATTTTGGGAACTGTACCGAGTCGAGATGGGACTTCTGGACTGAAACAGAGCCGCGCGTACTGCGGTTGTAAGAATTCTGCGAGGTCTTCGGCGCGCGACGACGTGCGGAGGCGACGCAACGGAACCATCTCGAAACCTTCGCGCGCGTCCGCGGGTGGCCGCGGCTGCACCGCGCAGTGGCGGGCGCGCGAGTCGCAACGGTGGCGGCCATCGCGACTTGCCGAGCCACGTTCAACAAACACGTGTCCAATTTCGCTAAATTTGAGCCCCATACATGATAGGCGGTGGATGTAATTATATACGACAGAGAGGAAGATTCCTTAATGCAATGGGTCTATTACCGCTGCCCGACAGGCGCGAGATAACTCGGGCTCGTACGTCAACCTGCGTCGCTCGACGTCTCTGGGTGCGAGTCAACGCAAGACGGTAGCGTGGGTCATACAAAGTCGACACGACGAACGCGTGGTTTCCGCGAGAATGACTGCCGTCGAAATGACAGTGCCTCTCTTCAAGGTTTTCATGGCCCCAGAAGCCTCCGAGCGCGTGAAGACCGTGCTTGAATCTGGTTTCATCACTCAGGGCCCTGTCGTGGAGGCGTTCGAGGCTGAAATGCGCGCTTACCTAGTCAACGAACACGTGCTGACGACGAATAGTGCGACGAGCGCGACACATATCGCAATTCACTTACTCAAACGCGCGCACGGAGCTTGGCCTGGTCTCGAACCAGACGATGAGGTCCTCACCACGGCGCTGACATGCACGGCGACGAACTTTCCCATATTGGCAAACGGTTTGCGCATCAAGTGGGTAGACGTCGACCCTGCTACGGCGAACATCTCCATTGTAGACTTGGCGCGAAAACTTTCCCCGAAGACAAAAATAATCACTTTTGTGCACTGGGGAGGTAATCCCGTGGATTTAGACGCCATCAGAGAAGTTCAAGAGCTCGCATACACGAGATTTGGGTTCCGTCCGATGGTGATTGAAGACTGCGCACACGCGATGGGTGCGACGTGGAAAGGTAAACCGGTCGGTTGCGCGGAATACGGCAATATTTGCACGTTTTCGCTTCAAGCGATCAAGCACCTCACGGCGGGCGACGGTGGTTTGCTTTGTTTGCCGAACGCGGATTTGTATGAGCGCGCCAAACTCGCGCGTTGGTACGGAATCGATCGCGAGAAACGTAATTTCAAAGGGAAAGATTTTCGTTTGGAGAGTGACGTGACCGAGTACGGATTCAAAATGCACATGAATGACATCTCGGCGTCGATCGCGTCGTCAAACTTTCCTTACTTGGAAAAGAATCTCGCGATCATTCGAGAAAACGCCCAGTTCTATCTAGATCAATTGCACGATGTAAACGGGGTCGAGCTACTCGATATTCACGAGTCGGCGGCGAGCGCGCACTGGATATTTTCATTTTACATCGAGAACAAGGAAGAGTTCATAATTTTCATGAAATCGAAGGGCATCGTCGCCAGTCAAGTGCACGCGAGAAACGACACGCACACGGTTTGTGCACCGTTTCGAACGCATCTGCCAAACTTGGATCGCGTCGAGAAGAAGTTTGTCAGCATTCCCGTAGGATGGTGGGTCACTCCGGCGGATCGCGAGCGTGTCGTCTCCTGCATTCGAGAATTTTGCAGCTCCCTTTCGATCCCTCGTAGTGTGTCGCGAAGAAAAATATTAATTACCGGTGGTTGTGGTTTCATAGGACACCACGTCGTCGAGCACTTCGCCAAGACAACGGATTGCAACATCGTCGTCATCGACAAGTTGTCGTACGCGTCTTTGGGGTACGACAGATTACGCGACACAGGCGTCATGGAACGCGTGAAAGCGTTCGCTTGTGACTTGGTGCAACCTATTCCGGAAGGCATTATTTACGAACTCGGGAACAAAATCGATTTCATCGTGCACATGGCTGCCGAGACGCATGTGGACAACTCGATCGCGGATCCCGTACCATTCATACGCAACAACGTGGACAGCACGATTTCAATTCTCGAATACACGAGAAAGCTCAAGCAGCAAGGCTGTGATCTGAAGGCGTTTTTCTACTTCAGTACGGATGAAGTCTTCGGTCCTGCTCTCGGGTCGACGTTATTCGAAGAATGGGATCGCCACAAGCCGACGAACCCGTATTCATCTTCGAAATCTGCAGCGGAGAACATTTGCATCGCTTACGAAAACACGTACAAGATTCCATTGATGATCGTGAACGTCATGAATGCGTTCGGTGAGCGTCAGCATCCCGAGAAGTTTATTCCGAAGTGCATTCGTAAAGTCATGAAAGGTGAGAAAGTACACATTCATTCGTATCCAGATAAAAAGCGTGCCGGGACTCGGTTTTACATTCACGCGCGAAACATCGCCGCCGCCGTGCAATTCTTATTGAATAACGGCTCTATTGGCGAAAAATACAACATAACTGGTGAACGCGAAGTTGACAACTTGGAACTTGCGCAATTCGTCGCCGAGGTTTGCGGGAAACCACTCGAGTACGAAATGGTAAACCACCACGAGACGCGACCGGGGCATGATTTACGTTACGGTTTAGATGGAACGAAAATGTCCAAGATGGGTTGGAAACTTCCTCTTGGTTTCAAAGAGTCGTTACGAAATACTATTACGTGGACGTTGGCAAATCCGCAATGGCTCAACTTGAAGAAATGGGCGGACGACCCTGAATCGGCCGCGTACGCGTCAGATTCAGAATCTGTTTGAGCAGACCTCTCGGAAAGGTCACTTCACGAACACGTGGACTCGTTGCTCTCCTGTGCTCTCGCGATGGACCTGAAGCCAGTTTGAAGCTAGATATGGCCAACGTAATTCTCCGTACACGCGGTGCGCGTTGTATTGTAACTCATCTGAACCACACATCACAGCCACAACGAGCGATCCTCCAGGCTTGCACGCGGCACAATTCTCCAACAAACTTGGGACAGTCTCGAAAGGTACTCTCCAAAAAAGTTTCGCCACAACGACGGCGTATCTCGACCAAAAGACGCGCGCAGACATATTCCAAGAAAGATGCACACGATCGCGAAACGTGTGATCTTACGCGTGATACAGGACGTTTGCGTTTTTTCTCTCATGTTGAGTACATGGGCAGTCGGCGTACGCCGAGTACTGCGGCTAAACTCGAATGCGTAGACGGGTTGGACCAGTCGGGGAGTGAGACAACTTAGACGAGAGAAGAACGCATCGCAGACGGAATGGTATGTGATTGGTACTAAAGCGCCACATGATGACCAGTCAGGTTCGTAATCGTCTGCTATTTCAACTAGTATCCGTATTCCGTATTTTAAAATGCACCAATGAAAACTTGCCAGACATTCGCGGTCCGTCGCCTTCCGCAAAATGAATGACGTGCTCCTCTGCATCTTTATACTTTTGCAGCATGAATTTCTTGTTCTTCATATCCCGCGGCCACTGATGATCGAATCCGATCACTACGATACGTTCATGTGTTCGCGGAATCACACTAGAAAGTTGATGGCGCACGTGCGAAAGCCAAGCGTCGTTTTGATCATCAGCAACCATCGGCCACCAGAAGAAAACGTCGGGGATGTTTGACAGACTTGAGAAATCGAGTGTCGTAAAATCGCCGCACAGCACAGTCAAATTTCTTTGTCTGAGCTTTTCACAATACTCCGGTTGTATCTCTGCGCTGTACGCTACTTTTGCAAAACGCGAAACACAAGAAAGAATATCACCGTTGCGCGTGCCGACTTCAAAAATAATCTTATCTCTGACCAATTCGACGAGGTGATCCGCTACCAGTAGCGGTGAACGAACAGGGCACGAATCTATAGCATGAAAATCTGGTAACGACGAGCAAATTGACTGCTTGGGAGTCGGCAGACTTGTCGTCGAAAGATGCTCACGGGTGTCTCGAAACCAGGAAGGTGCCTTGTTGCTTGAAAATACTACAAGCATAGAAATGATGCACGCAGTAGTTCCCTTGTATCGATGCATGATACGCATAAAGATGGATAATCTTCGCGATGTTTCACAGTACTCACGCGGTACGTCGGCTCAGACGTCAACTCGATTTCACAAAGCTGTCCACTCTGTAGCGTTGACGTTTAAACGGCCGCACGACCGTCGACTGCGCGTTCAACTCCTTCGCGAGCACAGTGCGAGGACGATGCAAGCGCGCGTCGTCTCCCTGGCTCCCTCCATTCGATAGCGCTTTCGCGTCTTCCGGGACGCGCGGCGATTTTTGCCTCGACGTCGCGGGCGACGAAGGCTCCGCGGGTCACCTTCTGATGTGGCCCACATATTGTGGGCAAATGTCGTAGTCAAGTCAAAGTTCGCTTATACGTTTACAACATCTGCGTTTTTTATTGGAGGTGCATCGACAAGATTCATAGATGGATGAAAGAGAAAGAATATTCTGTTTGTCCGAACTTCATCAGAGAACTGTTCAGCGATTGTCTTTTCTGCTTGAACGAGAATTCGGCACTTCTGCGAACGTGCTGGCTCGTGAAATCCGACAGAAAGCACGATGATGTCGATGATGTGGCCATCGTACTCGGTCGAATGATTTCTTAAGATCTATTTCCGTTTCTCAAACGGTGCGGTGTCGTCGAACGCGTCAAACGATGTACGTGCTGTTTGGTGTACTCACCTCCGTCGCCTCTTCCACGGGCATCGTCCTACTCAATAAACTCCTTTTTGCACACGATGACTTTACTTTTCCGGCTACGCTGACTGGTTGGCATCTCCTCATCACGCATGGTGTTTTGAGCACCGCAATTCGACTCAACGTGTTTCAGAGCAAGAGATTAGCGCGAAAGTACGTCGTGTGGTTTTGTGTGTTCGACGCCGCGGCGATGGCTTTACAAAACCTAAGCCTCACATACAACACGATAAACTTTTATCAGACGTGCAAACTATTTACGATTCCTGTGACCGTGATCATTGAGCGATTCGCGGGCCAGGCTTTCCCGAAAGCCTCGAAGATGGTGTCTCTCGCGCTCATCACCTGTGGCGTGGCTCTGTGTACCGGAGCGAATTTCAACACAAATACAATCGGTGTTTGTGTGGGTTTGGGAGCGACAGTTGGCTCCGCGTTAGTACTTGTCTCGACCTCTTGGTTGCAAAAGTCACAAGGGCTCTCCTCAAGTCAATTGTTGCACAACGTCGCGGGTATCGATGGTTTGCTACTCGCCGCGCTGGGTCCATTTCTCGATTATCATTTATCGCATCGTATTTTGTACAAGCATTATGAGTGGAGCACGAGATCGCTCGTCCTCGTTGGATCTACGTGTGCGTTAGCCGTGATCGTGAATTACGTCACATTTTACTTGCTCGGCAAAATATCGCCGATTTCGTACCAAGTGCTCGGACAGACGAAGACGATGATGATTTACAGCGCGGGATACTATATTTTCGACAGGAAAGCATCTGCGGGCGTATCGGTGCCTGGAACATCTTTAGCATTCGCTGGGTGTATTATGTACGCGTGGACATCGTCGAAATCGTCGGGATAATAACCGACGAGAGTAGGCGTCGTTGACGTGATCAAGAGTGCCCTTGTACGGCAAAATATTTCTGCTTCACCGAGACCGACGATCGAATAGCATACAATATCCTTACCAGCATTTTCAACCGAGAAGAAGCGTTCGCATCGTGCGTCAAGCATCGGCTAAACACTCCGAGTTTTTCAGTTGTGGACAACCTTCAAAATCGATGTGATTTTTCAATCCGCATGGAAGTTTGCCAAATATTTGACCCGTCGCGCGAATCTTGACGAAATCCTTCAAAAAGTTTCCAAAACCTCGCAGTACGACTCGCGTGATGTTCAATCGGTCGCATGTCGCCTTGATTAGGGATTCATAATCTCGTTCGCGTAACGCTGAATCGAAATGTAAAGGCAAACGCTCAAACGTCGAAAGAACAGCTTTCATCGCATCTATGTGCCCGACGTAGAAGCCATCCGTGTAACCATCCAATCCGTCGTTATTTTGCGTCAGAAATACTTTATCATGAGAACATGCAGCGTGGATTATGTCTGCTTCTTGAAGAGGCTTGTTCAACATGATGTCTGCAGAGAGCGCAACGACGACGATGCGAGCGTGCGCGTCGGTATCGAACTGTTCCCGAAGCATGTTCGCAATACCAGATTCGCAATACATCGCCCGCATCGCGTGACGAATTTTGACTTTACCGTAATCGTATCGCCAGAAAGGCCGTTTACAGAGCTCGTGGAGACACACGTCTTCAGCTTTGCAATAAACGCCGTCGACAGCTGCGTCTATCGTGGCAACTTTTACAAACGAAAGCTGGCTGAGGTTTAACGCCGCGATGTGTTTGTTCGTTTCCGATCTGGAGATGCGCACTTTGTCGACGCGCTGGCCGTTCATGTCCATTCCGAAGCCGATGCGCACGTGCGGGATGGTATAGTTGAAAGTCGCGGCTCGAAAGACGTTCATTTCGTTCACAGAGGTGTGACAATTTCGCGCTCTCTCGAGGACACCATAAAGCGCGAAAACGATGAGTGACGGCTTGGCACCGCACTCGATCGTTCGATGTTGATTTCTTCCATCGATCGCCGCGTCGTCAGTTGCTCGACGCTCGAAGCAACTCAGTGGACGACTTCCGTTTCTGCTGGCTTGAAGAACTAGCACGACAAGCGCACACGTGCACAGAATCACCACTCGAATGCGGTGGAACGTGTTTTTCATCATTCATGTCATGCTTTTGGCTCGACGGCCGCACCGTGCGGCTGGTGCGGAAGAGAGGGCCGGCGACTAACAGTAAAGGGCGAGTAAAGTAAGGGCGACTACGATTAATGAATCGCCCAGTTTCTGAATATTATTCAGTGAACTCTCTGGCAACGTCGGCAGTGACAAGTCGCCATTGATTCATCAATGGGCGCGACCCGCGTTTTAGCATCTCACCAGAGGCAAGCTCGCAGACCATCAAAGGACCGTCGTATCACCGTCAGCGCTCTTTATTCTAAGACTCTATGTTGCGATCGATGCAACGTATCCCGATAGCTCATGCTTGTCTCCTTTGTGCATTTTGCTTCTCACTGGGGCGAATGACTTTGCAGTCAGCGCGAACCCTTACACCCGCGTTCCGTTCGCTGGATTCCTCAACTACGGGCATGGATGGTCACGCGCGCAGCTTGCAGTGCTATGCGCGCACGATGTGCCCTTCTGTACTACGAGGGTCGCGGTTCAGTGCAAATCATACCACTTTCTTCGATGCCTTCGGAGGGGATAAGACGCGATACTCTTTTCACACCTATCTGAGTCAGAACTCGTTGGTAATTGAAGTGGGTGGGTACACAGGTGTCGATATAAAGAAGATGAGGCAGATGCACGGGCCATTCAAAACTCTTTTATTCGAGCCAATTTTTTACGATGAAGCACGAATGAACTTTAAGGGCTTGGGTGTAGAAGTATATCCATATGGACTAGGAGCAAGTACACGCTCTGCTACGTTTGATATCAAAGGTGACTCCACAAGACCGACCAAAGACGGACAAGTGGCTCAAATACGGCGCTTTAGCGATGTCATCGAAGAGCTCAGTATCGTAAGGATCGATCTACTTTAGATAAACTGCGAAGGCTGTGAATGGGAAGTGCTTGAAAGTGTGATTGACGATAAACAGACTCAAATATTTCAACACATTCAAGTCCAATTCCACCCAAGTGCAGATTGGGTGGAAGATCGGCTCGATCGCTACGCCGCTATTCAGGATCGCCTCGCCGAGACACACGAATTACTGTACGACCACCCCTGGATTTGGCAGCTTTGGCAGGCGAAGTCCACCCGACCTTTGTAGCTTATTACAATGCCAAGTTGATGTCGAGCTGTGTGTTCGTGATCGCATTCGATGGATCGCACGTCGAAAGACGCGTTGTTGCGAGTACCTGAGAATGCGATTCGACTCGCAGTGCCTTCCGTACTGTACACCATACAAAATAACCTGCTGTCCGTGGGTATCCAGTTACTGAGTCTGACTGCGTATACGGCATGCTCACAAAGTACAATTCTCACGAGTGCGTTTTGGAGCGGCGTACTCTTGCGAACGCGAATCACGCGTACGCAATACATGGCGTTGATCGCGCTCGTATGCGGCATGATCATGGTAGAAGTCGGTGAAACTTTCACTGACAACGCGTCTGATGTTGACTCTGGTGTGTTCACTGGCAAGGCCGTGCGAGGATCAGTCGTATTCCTCGCTGCGGTGACGTCTGGTTTCGCAGGCGCATACTTGGAGAAAATGTATAAAGGAGAAGGTGGAGTGAGACGATCCATTTGGTTTACAAACGCACAGCTAGTGTGTTTTTCGCTTCCAATAGCGGTGATGGGAGCGTTGGGAAAGGATTGGAAACGTACGCGTGCGAGCGGTGGAACGTTTCAAGGATTCGATGAGAGTGAGTTTCTCATCATCGCGTTGCAAGCTCTCGGTGGCTTAATCGTCGCGATGGTCTTGCGATACGCCGGCAATGTACTGAAATGTTGCGCCGTGTCCATTTCCATATGTACCTGCGCAATCGCGATGCGCGTAGTTTCCGAGCGGAGTCACCACGATGTGTGTACGAGCACTGTACTCGTCGTCGCGCTCGTGATTGGGTCCACGTTTTCGTACTCGAACACTACAGTGGTCCGGGCTTGAGTCGTTCGTTTCTGAAGGATCCTCTACTGAATCATGATGTTATGTCGCCGCCACAGAATGCTCGCCGATCACGAGGTGTATGCGTTCAACAAGCGACGAGCCGCTAACCGACATGGTTCGCCTCAACCGCACTGAATCGTCTCGAACTCAGTACGAGTATTTGGAACGCGAATCGCGAAAACGAGAATACGCGTTAGCGATCATTGTGCCGCGCTCATGAGCAGCGTGCCGTGACAGCGGTGCACACCGAGCGCGTCGTCACATCAAAATATGATGGCTCGATACATCTCACCTCCGTCGCCTTCCGACGATCGCGCGACGCCGGTTTTGTAACAGTATCACACGTCTACCGTGGGCATGAGTATCGCTTAGCGTGTCATGCAATTATTGATTCACAACGCGCTGTTGGAGGTGTGTTGAAAATGATCTCACGTGCCAAGCATCAAACGCTGCCGCGCTTCGCTCCGTTATGGTTCGCTCTCAAATCACAGTTGGATGTGAGTACAACATCACATCATAAAACTCAGATATACTATTCAATCGAGTTCCCGTGTTTGCGAAGTCCCTAAACTTCGCCGTCCAACCTGACAACGCGCGCGTACTCAGCTCGATAGTAATTTCATGGCCACGTTTTAGCTTGTTTTAAAAAGTTGATGAGATTGCTAAAATACAAACAGAAGACTCCCGGTGCTCGAAGGCAAACGCGCATGCGAATCGAGTCATTGCGAGGAGCACGCGCGCTTCGTTACACCAACGCGATTCGACGGAGCCATCTCGACTCGGTTTCATCGACACTCAAATTTGTTACGAATTAGTAGGTGGAGTGACAGCGTACAGTTGATTCGGGTACACGAAAGATACAGGAGATGTCATAGACGAGACTGAACGACGTGGGTACTTTGATTTCGCATCTTGATCGGGATCAGGCTCTCAAAGACCTCCGTCATGGACAATAGTTGGAGATTCACGGACTATGCGTCAACTCTACGAACGAAAAGCACGTTCTTCCCATCGACCAAGCGCCGTATCTCATCAAACGTATTCATGCGCAAAGACGACGCCTCGTTCCCTCGTTTGCTGTAAGAGTCCAACTCGTATCCGTGATTCACCAGATGCATTAACACCGCGCGAATGTAATCGTCCCCTTGACGCCTAGAGCCGAACGCCGAATCCATGAGTGAGGAAACCATCTCCATAAAAACATATGTTGGGGCGTATTTAGACTGGAAGAACCGATTCCCTCCAAAGATGACGGATGGCTCGAACCCCTCGACGTCGATTTTCATCACGTCGACGCGCTCGACGTGATCGAACAGACCGGCGAGCAACGCATCGTCCAGGGTCGTCGTGTTCATCCACCCGAGAGATGCGTATCCGTTACCCAAAAAGTGCGCGCGAGTCTTGTCGTCGCACACCGAGTGCGTGTCTCCTATGTTGACGTGCCGTTGCTGAAACAATTCGCATCGACGTGGCTTGAAATCTAAACCGAGCTGATGCAGGTGGAAATTTTCACGAAGTGACGACGAAATTGTGTCACCGAGTGACGCGCATATCAACTCAACGTTACTATCGAACGGCTCGAACGCGATGACCTCGTGGCCGAGGTTCAGCGCCACCATAGAAAACCATCCAACGTTGGCACCCACGTCAAGGAACACTCCCTTTTTACGCGCAGATCCATCTATTTTCTCATTATGCAACTCTACATCACCATGCGGCAACAATGACATTATTAACTTTTCGGCATCTTGTCCTCCCATGATCCAGTGTTCGATATGGACTCT
>PVBE011747876.1_pt1 | contig 11352 bp, 11 predicted proteins | sample 1631181 | NCBI WGS metagenome assembly PVBE01 (sample SAMN08397723, study PRJNA350692) | Marine metagenome, whole genome shotgun sequencing project. | isolation source: water | place: Pacific Ocean | collected 2012-04 | reverse complement strand
GGTGTTCCACGATCTTGAAGTCCGCCGCTTCCAGCGTGGACAGGATCTCCTCTGATCGAACCGCTTCCGACGGATCCTCCGCGATGATCACGGCCAGGGGAATCGGCTCGACGCGGTCGTGGTGGACCTTGTGTTCGGCGGGAACGTGCTCGCGCAATAACGCGGTCCCTATCTCGCACTGGACATCCGTCCACTGGAAACGGTTGGGTCCTACGTACTCCTGCCCGACGACGATGCCGCCCGGTCGGAGCGTGTGTCGACACTGAGCCCAGAACCCCTCGAGGTTTTCGATGTGGTGGATGGCTCCCGAGCCGAGCACCACGTCGAAGTCGTTCGCGTCGAGACTCAGGTCATTGAAGTCTCCGGACACCAACTCGAGGTTCTTGACGCCGTTCACTTCAATCTTCTGGCGGGCGCGCTCGAGCGCCGACTCCGCGAGGTCCAGCCCGACGAAGTGCCGATCCGGCAGATCGTTCACGAAGTGCATCTCCTTCTCAGCGCCGCCGCACCCAACGGAGAGGATCCGCGAGCCCGGTCGCGTGCGAGAGCGAATGGCTTCCACGGCGAGCGCCTGGTGTGACGTCAGATCGCCGCACGAGCGAATCGCGACGTAGGCCTGGATCATCGGATGATCGAGAAACGTGTCCGGGTCGCCGTCCTCGTGTTGGCTCTCCCAGTACCGCTTGACTTGTTCCCGAGACTTGTCGCTCATGCATTCCCCGCGCTCTCAGCCGCGCGTTTCTTCCACGCGTGCGCTTCACGTTCGCAGGTGTCGCTGTGCAAATGCTCGAGTTCGAGGTGGCCGAGGAGATCGAACCGGTCCGCGTTCGGAGTCGGTCCACGTTCTGAGGCTCTGGCGTATTCTGCCTCCACGAACCGCAAGCAGTTGTTGAACGTTTCCGGGGCGGTCACCGACTGCCGCATCCGGTCGAGTTCAGCAGGGTCTTCGATGAGTCGGTCGATGCGGGCGGCGAGATCCTGGGCATCGCCGGTGCGGAACGCCTGGCCACCGTTCTCGATGTGCTCGGGGTACGCGCCACGGTCAGCCACGAGCGCGGGCAATCCGAGCATCCGGACTTCGTCGAGCACGAGGCCGTAGCTCTCGTGGCTGAGCGAGGGGAGGACCGCGAGATGGAACGGCGCTTGTTCGAGATCTTCGTACTCGTACGAACCATGACGAATGACGCGGAGTCCCTCCGACAAGGTGTCCAGCGCGGCGCTGTATTCGGAGGAATCCGAAGTCCCGTAGATGTGCAGTTCGATCCGGTCGCGGTGCTGCGAACGACGCAGAGCTTCGAGCAGGACGTGTTGGCCTTTGTGTTTCGAGATCTGGCCGAGTGTCATGATCCGGAACGGCGACGCCGCAGCCGGAACTGGGGAGCGCTGCATGCTCTCGTTGCTCACGAACGGTTGCGTGTCGATCCTCGGCGCGTCGTCTCCGAGGACGGACCGCAGTCGGTCCGCCTGGCTGTGCGACAGTGCGTAGACCCGCGAAGCAAGCTGGAGTTCGTTCGCAAGATCCCGCCGTCGCATTTCGAGAAGGGAGGAGACCTGACTGTCGCGAATTCGGATGATCAAGTCGTCGGCGATGCACGAGGTGCACGGTGCCTTGTCGGTCGGCGCGTTGCACCAACTGTCGTCGGGGAGCACGCGGTGAAGCGTTGGGCACGAGGCGATGAAGTCGTGCATCGTCAACAGGACCGGGACTCCTCGCTGCGCGCCCTGTCTCACGAGATCGTTGGTCAACCGCAGCCAGTGATGGACATGCATGACGTCGGGTCGCACTTCCTCGATCAACTCGGCGACGAGCCGGGAGACTCCGGGGTGATACATGCGTTCCCAGCGCTCGTAGCGGTAGTCGTCGCGGTGGATCTTCACGAGTCGGATGCCGTCCACGTCTCGCGAGGAACGGCGCAAGCTCTCGCTCCACTCGAGGGTTCCTGCCAGCACGGTGACGTCGTGTCCACGACCGGCGAGCCCCTTCGCGAGCCCTCGCACGTGCCGCTCCGTCCCACCCCCGAGCTCCGGTGGATAGCCGTGTACGGCGAGCAAGATCTTCATGGGGTGCGAGTTCTCATGGTTCCCGTGGGTTACCTGGACGACATCATATCGATTCCACGCCCCCCGGAGTGCTATCTGGAGCGTCAGCGGTGCAGTATAGGTCCGCGAGAATAGATCGTCGAGTTCTCGGTATGAGCGCGTCGGATCCGCAGGAATCGAACCCTTGGGTGGCCGCAATCGAAATTCACGGTTCGCGCGCCCGCCTTTCCTTGACCCGCCCGACCGCGGGCAGAACACTGCTTCTCATGGGATTGTTTTCAAAGCTACGTGGCGAGTTCGTCGACATCATCGAGTGGCTCGATGACACGCACCGAACTCTCGTCTGGCGCTTCCCGCGCTACCACAATCAGATCAAGAACGGAGCACAGCTCGTTGTGCGACCGGGTCAGACAGCGGTCTTCGTCCACGAAGGACAGATCGCCGACGTGTTCGGACCGGGCATGCACGTGCTCGAGACGAACAACATTCCGATCCTGAGCACCCTGCAGGGCTGGAAGCACGGCTTCGACAGCCCGTTCAAGTGCGAGGTGTATTTCGTCAGCACGACGGTGATCACGGATCTCAAGTGGGGGACGCCGAGCCCGGTGATGCTGCGCGATCCGGAGTTCGGCCCGATTCGCCTGCGCGCGTTCGGAACCTACACCCTGCGCGCCGTCGACCCGAAGGCGCTGATCAACGAACTCGTCGGCACAGATGGCGTCTTCGAGACGGACGAATTGGAGACGTTGATGCGCGGCGTGATCGGCTCGACGTTCGCCGACGTGCTCGCTAGTTCGGAGATTGCTGCGCTCGATCTCGCGAGCAACTACATCGAGATCGGCGAGCAACTGCGGCTCGCAGTGTGCGAGCGGATCGACGATGAGTACGGACTCGATGTCCCGCAGATGTTCCTCGTCAACGTCTCACTTCCTGAAGCCGTGGAAAAGGCGCTCGACAAGCGCTCGTCGATGAGCGTGATCGGCGACATCGGTCGCTATCAACAGTTCCAGATGGCCGAAGCGATGACCGCTGCAGCGGAGAACCCGAGTGGCGGCGCCGGCGAAGGCCTCGGCCTCGGCATGGGCTTCGCGATGGCCAACCAGATGGCGCAGGGCTTCGGTCAGCGACAGCAACCGGTCGGCGCGGCACCGCCGCCGTTGCCCGCGTCCGCTCAGTGGTATTTTGCCGACAACGGGCAGTCGATGGGGCCGATGTCCCAGGCGCAGCTGCACGGCGCGATCGGCAGTGGTCAGGTCACCGGAGAGACAATGGTCTGGTGCGCCGGCATGGCCGGGTGGCAGTCCGCCGGGCAGGTGCCGCAGCTCGCCGCCGCGTTCGGTCCGCCGCCCCCGCCGCCGGCCCCGTAGTGCCACTCCTGCATCCCTGAACTGAGTCCCGAAGCGGAGTTCGCCCATGACTGATGCTCCCTCTCCTCCTCCGGTCGACACCACAGGCGCTGGACGCGAAGTCGAGCAGGGAAACCCGCGGGTGTTTCCGTGCGGAGGCTGCGGTGCGGACTTCGAGTTCGCCATCGACGCCCAGAGTCTGAAGTGTCCCTACTGCGGTTTCGTGAAAGACCTCTCGGTCGACGCCGACAAGAAGGTCGAGGAGCAGGATCTGCGCGATGCGATCGAGGTCCAGGCCGAGCGGCGTTCTGGTGGGAAGAACGTCATGGAAGGGATCTCCGAGGTGGGATGCCGTGACTGCGGCGCGAAGGTGAGATTCCAGGGCACACTGACGAGTCAGGAGTGTCCGTACTGCGGCACGCCGATCCAGTTGGACGGCGTGTACGACGCAGAGGACCGCATCGCCGTGGACGGTGTCTTGCCGTTCAAGATCAAGCGGGAGACCGCGCGGTCCAACCTGAAAGAGTGGGTGGGGTCACGTTGGTTCGCGCCGAACGAGTTCAAGCAGCGCGGCGTCCAGGGTCGCTTCGCCGGCGTCTACATGCCGTACTGGACCTACGACGCCCTCACCCTCAACGACTACGTGGGTGAACGCGGGGAACACTACTACGTTACCGTCAAGCGCGGCGATGACAAGGGCCGGGAACAGAGGACGCGCTGGTACCACACGTCGGGTTCTTTCCGGCGGTTCTTCGACGACATGCTGGTCGTTGCTGGCAAGGGATTGCCGAGCGAGGTCGTGCGGTCGCTCGAGCCATGGCCCTTGCACGAGTGCCTGCCGTTCAACCAACAGGTGTTGGCTGGCTACATGGCTCGGACGTACGACGTGTCGCTGCGAGCCGGATTCAAGGAGGCCGAGAACCGGATGGAAGCGGAGATCCGTTGTGACGTTCGCAGAAGAATCGGCGGCGACGAGCAGCGGATTCACCGGGTCGCGACCGAGTACGGTGCGATGACGTACAAGCACCTGCTGCTTCCAGTATGGATTCTCGCCTACAAGTACGGCGAAAAGACCTACCAGGTGGTCGTCAATGCCGCGACCGGCGAGGTCCAGGGGGAGCGACCCTACAGCTGGATCAAGATCACCCTGTTCGTAATGATGATCGCCGCGGTGGTCGCGACGATCGTCTTCTTCGTGAATCGGTAGCCTATTGCGCGACGATCCAGAACTGGTCGTCCTGGCCCGAAGTGTTCGCCGCGATGGTGGATCCCATCGCGTTCCCCGCGCCCTTCAGGAACGCGGCGGTGTAGGCCGGCACCTTGGTGGCGCCGCCGTAGCGTTGGCCGAGGTTCTTCGTCCTGAGGATGTCGCCGGACTGGTTGACGAAGAACGTCTTATTGCCGCTGTTGCCGAACGAGCTCGGCCACGCGTAGCAGCACCAGAGCAGTTCTGATTGCGTAGCGTCAGGGGCCGTCGTGCCAACTCCGCCCGTGTCCGCTTCAGGCACGCCGATGCGTGTCGAGCTCGGGAGATACATCTGGAACTGGTATCCCGATCGCGTTACGACGCCGCCGGTGATCCCCGTCTGGGTCACGACGTTCGCGAACGCCCCGGAGAGGATCGGAGGCGCGATGCGATCGGTGCTCGCGGTTCCGCCGCTGTTGCGGACGCCGACCCCGCCGCTGAGTTCGGCGAAGTACCCGTACTCGCCCGCGCCGTTGTTGTTGGTGTCGATGGCGCCGGACGCCTGGCACTGTGCCTGCGCCGAGGCGATGTTCTTCAGCGTCGCCGTCGCCGCGGACTCGTTCGCCGCGAGTCGCGCTCCGATGAGATTAGGTATCGCGATCGACGCGATGATTGCGATGATCGCGACCACGATCATCAGTTCAATGAGAGTGAAACCAGTCTCCCTGTTGTTCATCATCTTCTCCAAACAGCAGTGACATGGCGCTGCCTGCACGCAGCAAGGCGCGTCACGTCGTCCCCAAATAACGGCATCCGACAACGTGGTCGGTGCCACACCAAGCAAGCGTGAGAGCCCGCCAGAAGACGACCGAGGCCCAACTCGGGGCGCCTGACCGGATCAAGTGATCCGAGGTGCCGTGTCTACTCGCGCAACACTCTGCTTGTGCTCGATGTCGGATGATTCGACACTCGGCTTGAGCAGGTATTACGCAATCGAACGCGACCGGTTCTTGGTGCGGTTGCTACCGCTTCCGGGTCGGGCGCGAAGTTGGGCGAGACGTCGGGCGTTTCTTCTTGCCCTTCTCCTGCGGCCTCTTGGCCTTGTAGGCCCTCTTGCCCGTCATCGAGGCCTTCGACTTCTGTTCCTTCGGCTTCTTGCCGTAGTACTCGTCGACGCGCTGGTTGTTGTCGTAGTACTTGCGACCGTAGTCGACGAACATTGCCGTGTCGAAACGGCTGAACCGGACGAACGGTCGCGCCGCCATCCGCTCGTGGACGACCGTGCTCGTCGGCTTGATGCGGGTCGGTTTGCCGTCCTTGTAGAAGAACGTGTCACGTGTCCTGCCCGTCTTGAGCATCTTGAGTCGGTTGCGCTCGTTGGCGGCGTCGAAGCCCTGCCATCCGCTGCGGGTCACCATGGCCCGGGGAAGGTTGCGCATGGTCTGCAGTTGGATGCGCTTGAACATCGTGCGCTTGGCCTTCGTGCTGCTCTTGGACTTCCACAGACGGTGGAGGACGCGCCCCATCTGGAGTTCATGCTCCAGGTCTTCCGGATGCCAGAAGCCGGGCAGGCAGTGCAGCACGATGCCATCAGGGGACAGCATGAACATCTGCATGTTCCCTGGCCCCGCGCCGTTGGTCATGCCGACAGCCGGTTGGTCGCACCCGTAGGAGGTGCCGACCCACTTTTTGCCATTGATGTTCTTCCAGCCGACGACGTAGTGGTCTTTGAGGACGGAGAAGGCAGGATCGAGTGAGAGGGACACGCCCCTCAGGCTTTGGCCCGCGCTTCAAAGGAAGCCCTTGAGATCACCGAGGGCGTGGATCCACAGCACCGGCTTGCCCTGGGAGCGTCCAGCGGCGAGGGCGCTGCCGAGACTGGAGTACCAGTGCATCTCCTTGGTCAGGCGCTTGACGTTCTCCTCGACCTTCTTGCCGGGGACCGTGAGACCGCGGAACTCCCGACTGGACATCCGTTCCGGAACGGATGTCGCCGCGGCGGTCTGCCCTGGCGGTTCGGTTTGTCCCTGTGCCTGGAGGGTGGGGATCAGGAGGGAACAAGCAGCCAGAATCAGTGCCGAGTTTCGCATCATGGATCCCCCCTGGGTAACCGATCCCCCCTAGGCTAACCGGATGGTAGCAAAGCACCTCCGGCGCTGGCGGTCTTCCTGGCATATCGGCGCGGGGATTCGTGGTTGTTTAGGCATTTCGGGGATGTCTCGGTGGGATGAGCGCGGGTTGTCTTCCCGACCGTCCTACCCCATGGAAGACCCCGAATCCGTCCTTCGACCGCTTCTCGCTGGCCATCCGGATGGGTACGAGACACCCCCCTCGCGACCTGCGCGGCGGTCCGCAAGGCCGCGCCGGGGGTCACCGAGTTGATCTTCCTCTCGTACGTGGTGGGGGACGTGTTCACCTTTACAGGTGGATCGGGCACCGGGTTCATCCACGTGGTGGCGTACGCCAACCACGTCAACCTGGGCTTTCTCCTAGGTGCCGGACTCGACGATCCGAAGGCCCTGCTGGAGGGGTCCGGGAAGAAGATCCGCCACATCCGCATCGAGGCGAGCGCCGAGCTGTGCCGGAAACCGGTGCGCGACGGGATCCAGCCGCGCTCAGTCAAGGTCTCGGCGAAGGCGAGGCTGGCGACGAGGGCCCAGAAGAAGAAGACGCAGCAGAAGTCCGAGAAGAAGACCAAGACGGCAGCCGCCAACAGGCCCCAGAAGAAGGTCGCGAAGAGAGCCACGAAGAAGGTGCGAAAGAAGCGCTGAGTTCACCTACCGTGCCGATCGATGTTCACCTACGAAACCTACAAGCTCCTTCATCTGGTCGGCTTGATCCTCGTATTCCTCGGGTTCGGCGGATTGCTGTTGGGTTCGCGGGACGCGGACGCGGACGCGCCGCCGAGTCGCATGGCGATGATCCTCCACGGAGTCGGGATGTTGGTGATGCTCGTCGCAGGCTTCGGTGTGCTCGCCCGCATGTCGATCAGCTGGTCGTGGCCGTGGCCGGGGTGGGTCTTCGCCAAGTTCGGGGCGTGGCTCCTGATCGGCGCGCTGCCTGTCCTCTACAAGCGCCGGCTCGTGCCGCCCATCGTCGTCCTGGTGATCGCGATCGCGATTGGCGTGACCGCCGCGTGGATCGCCATCAACAAGCCGTTCTGATCCCGCCTCTCTGCGATCTGGCTAGGGGTTCAGGCGCTCTTCGTCCTCGGGCCAGACGACCAGGAACTCCTCGGTGAACTCCTCTACGGACGAGTGGAAGTCGTCGTCGATGATCAATGGCTCGTCCGCAGTCGGGAGCGCCACGGCCACGGCGGCCCGCGAGCCGTAGAGTGCTGCCGTGACACATGTCCGCCGCCCTGTGGGGATCGGGAGCCCGCGCTCGAGATTCCCGGTGCCGACAAGTACCTGGACCGCTCGCTCCTTCTGATCGTCGAAGGTCGGCGCGTCGCCTGAAGCGGAGCACACTCCGCTAGTTCTTTGGCTTCGCCGACTTCTCGTCTTCCGGCTTCTTCTTTTTCGCCTTCTCGAGGGGTCGCAGTTCCACCTTCCGGAACTCGCATTCCGCGCCCTCGGCTTGGATCGCGATCTGTCCCCTGTCCACCGTGCAGTCGAAGCCGTTGTTGACGTGGTCGTCGTTGACCCACACGTCAATCTTGTTGCCGCGGCATTCGATCACCATCCGGTTCCACTCCTTCAACGGCTTCTCGGAGTTGTCGGTCAGGTTGCGGATTCGGCGGGCCTTGCCTTCGACCACGCCCCATCGCTTCTTCGGGCCGCGCCGCTTCAACATGTCCGGCACCTTGATGTCCTCTCCGATGCACCAGAAGTCGCCGGCGTGGCCGTGGTTCATCTGGCACTCGATCGACTGGGGGAACATCTTGTAGAGCATCCGCGGTTTCGACGCGTGGACGAGAATCCCGCAGTTGCCGGGTCGACCTGGCCACCGGTATTCGACGACGAGCCGGTAGTCCTGGTACGACTTGTCCGTGATCAGGTGCCCCTGCGGCATGCCGAGGCTGACGAGCAAACCATCGCGGACGATGAACGTCTTCTTGATGTCCGGGTTCTTGTCCTTCTTGGGGATGTCCGAGTGCCAGCCGGTGAGGTCCTCGCCGTTGAATAGCGCGAACTTCGTGTCCTTGTCGAGCACGACGGGCCAGGGTTCCTTCGGTGACGTGTCACCTCGGTACGTAATGTCGGACGGGCCGTACCAGGACAGCACCTTGACCTTGAACAGGCCCGCCTTGATCGACGGATCGGACTGGCAAAGCTCGAGCGCCTCCTCCTTCGTTTTCACGTCGAGAAGGAACAGCCCGGCGTACGTGTCCTTTGGGGCGTCCTTCGGCTGTCCGAACGGGCCGGCGAGCCGCAGCTGCCCGAACTTCGCCAACCGGACCATGTTCGCCTTGTGGCCCTGCATGGCCTTGGTCCGGGCCTCGCCTTTCAGCGTGTCGTACGCGGGTCCCTGTTGCAGCAAGACGAGCTGCCACAGGCGCATCCCGTACGGACCGTTCGGCTTGGGATCATCTTGCGCTGCTGGCGAACCGGTGAACACGAGGAGACAAGTAATGGCGAGGGGGGAGAGTCTGTGCATCATGGTTCTCGGGGTTGTCGGCACTCTAACCGGCGAGTTCAATGGTGGGTGCGTCGCAACCGCAGTTTCCTCGAGAGCACACATGATCCACCACTGGCCCCGTTCCGAATGCACGCGATCGCTCGTCGCGCTCGTCCTGGCGACCGCGTCCGTCGCGCCCGCCCAGGATCCTCCGAAGGTCGTCCGACTGGAACCCGGGAACCGTGCCGTCGAAGTCGATGCGAAGGGAGCGACGAAGCTCGTCATCGAGTTCGACCAGCCGATGAAGAGAAGTGGGTTCTCGATCTGCGGTGGGGGGCCCCAGTTCCCCAAGATCACCAAGCGACCGAAGTGGAAGAGCAAGACGACGCTCGTGATCGAAGCCGAACTGAAGCCGGCCCACTCGTATCGGATGTCCTTGAACTGTCCGTCGGCCAAGAATTTCCGCAGCGCGAAGGGCGTACCGCTCGTTCCGGTGTCCTGGACGTTCACGACGCAGCCGACGAAGCTGCGATCGATCAAGGAGCAGCGCGCGCGGAACGAAGCAGGGTTCGTGGCGCTGCAGGACGCGCTGGCTGAAAAGTACTCGTACTACGAGCACAAGAAGATCGACTGGAAGGCCCTGTTCAAGAAGCACCGCAAGGCGATTTTCGCCGCGCGCACCGATCGGGGCTGGGCTTTTGTGGTCGGTCAGATGCTCTCCATCGCGAACGACCTCCATATGTACCTGCGAGTCGGCGGCCAGACGATCGGCACCGGGAGTCGCAGCGTCGACCCTCTCTATCGACCACAGCTCATTGGCAAGTACGTCGGCAGTCTGAGCCAACCCACGCCAGGAATCTCGACGGCAATGACGAAGGACGGCATCGCGTATCTGCTGATCAGCGGCTGGAGTCGCAACATCGATTTCGACGACGTGAACGAGTGGATTGTCGCGATGAAGGACGCCAAGGCGATGGTGATCGATGTGCGACCGAACAGCGGCGGCGTGGAGACGCTGGCCCGGCAGGTCGCCCAGTGGTTTGTCCCGGGGACGAAGACCTACGCGAAGCACGCGACGCGCAAGGGCAAGGGCGCGACCAATTTCTACAACGTCAGCCATCGGAAGATCCGGGGCAAGCCGAAGAAGGAACGCTTCGGCAAACCGGTCGTCGTCCTCATGAGCAAGTACTGCATGAGCAGCAACGAGGCGTTCCTCTTGATGATGCGCCAAGCGGAGAAGTGCCAGCTGGTCGGGCAGACGTCGTACGGGAGCAGCGGCAATCCGAGGAGCAAGGCGCTCCCCAACGGCGTCGAGATCGTGCTCCCCTCGTGGAAGGTCATGCGCCTGGACGGGACGGTCTTCGAGGGAGAGGGGTTGAAGCCCGACGTCGAGGTCGTCCCGACCGCCAAGGAACTCGAGAAGCGGGATCCCATCCTCGAGAAGGCGCTGGAACTCCTTCGCAAGTGAGGGGCGTGCCCCGGGATGGGGGCATTCTCGAAAACCCGCAAGTGCCGCGTGATTCGTCGGTGGCGAGGGCCCTCCTTCGGGAAATCGTCCTCTTCCAGCGGACGAGTATTCGCGAGGCCGCTTCCCAAGCGGCAGGCGTCGGATCGCCCAGCCCAGTACGAGTCGCGCTGGAGATGAGGTGCGGTGTGACAACGACCCAACCGGCGTCCGCCGCCTCAACCCGCGCCGTCAGGCTCACCGCCTGCGGCGCTTCTTTTCTCCCACGAGCACGGCATCGGGATCCCGCTCCGGGACCTTCGCGCGTTCGAGTAGCTGCTTCTCGCGCTCGTAGTGCGCCGCCATCTTCCTCTTGAGCTTGCGTTCATCGACTTCGACCTTTTTGAGCGTCGTCTTCGCGGACGAATCCACGCGGTCGCCGATGCGGACCCGCTTGGCCTCGAGGATCTTCTGGTGCGCGATCATGTTTTTCGTGTCGCGCACGAACTTGCCGTACTCGCGCACCCAGTTGTCCCAGCCCGGCCGGTTGTAGCCAATGGTCGCGACCTTGAGGATTCGCACGAGCTTCGCGGGCACCGCCTTGTATCGCTTCATCGGCACCTGAGCGATCTTCTCGCCCGTCTTGCCGAAGACCACGAACGTGGGCACGACCTTCACGAGCTTCTTGCGCGCCGGAAGGTTGTTGGCCAGGTCGACGCGTCCACACTTGAACAACCGCAGGCCGGGGTTGACCTTGTTGTGGTTGAAGATCGTCT
>PVBE010245287.1_pt1 | contig 11353 bp, 10 predicted proteins | sample 1631181 | NCBI WGS metagenome assembly PVBE01 (sample SAMN08397723, study PRJNA350692) | Marine metagenome, whole genome shotgun sequencing project. | isolation source: water | place: Pacific Ocean | collected 2012-04 | reverse complement strand
ATCAGGTAGAGGATCGAAAAGCCGCCCGGGATCCGGATCGGGCCGACCAGCTGACCGGGGCTCATTTCCGCGGCCACCGTTTCCAGCTGCGGGTTCTTGAGCTGCGCCAGCTGGATCCAGCCCAGATCGCCGCCAACGGCAGCGGTGGAGGCTTCGGAGAACTGCCGCGCATAGGCCACGAAACTGCCGCCCTGGCGGAGCTGTTCGACGATCTTGCTCGCATTGGCCTCGACCGCAGCTTCGGTTTCGGGCGTCGCCGAAAGATAGATTTCGCCGAGCCGGAATTCCTCGGTCCCGCGCGAGGCCTCGAGCCGTTCGATCAGTTCGGTCACTTCGTCCGACGAGACGTTGACGAAGGGGGCGATATTGCGGCGCAGCAGGCGGTTCCACGCCAGTTCGCCGGTGATCTGCCGCTTGAGCGAGGCGGGCGAGGAGCCGATGGACCGCAGATATTCGTCCATCTGCTCGGCGGCCTGACCGAAATTGCGGGTCGCGACGCTGGTATAGGTCTGCTCGACTTCTGCTGCAGGGACTTCGAGCTCCTGCGCTTCCGCAGCCTGAATCTGCAGCGTTTCGTCGATCAGATTGCGCAGCACCTGCATGCGTAGGCGGACCAGCTCTTCTTCGCTGACCGGCGTCTGGTTGGCCGCCAGCAGCAACGCCGCCCGCTGGTCGACATCGGTTTCGGTCACGACATAGCCATTGACGACGGCGGTGGCGACGCGGTGGTTGGGATCGCTGTCCTGCAGCATGCTGAGGTCGCTGGGCAGGCCGAGCAAATTGCCCTGGCCCATGGTCTGCTGGGCCTGGCCCGCAATCGGTGCGGCGACGAGGCCGGCCGCTGCGGCAAAGGAGAGCAATCGGGAAATCATGTGTGCAGTCACCTGTCGAACCTGTCTTGCGGCATCGCCGGGATGCCCGAATATGCCGGGCGTCTTGCAGCGGCGCGGCTTAACCAAAGCTGATGATTGCGCGCCGGATAGCGCGTTTGGGCCGGGGTGCCAATAAGCGCAGCCTAGCGGAAACCCAGATTTCTCAGGCTGAAGTAGAACTGGAAGGTATCGCCGCGTTCGGCATCGCCCGCGGTGATGTAATCGCGCCGCCAGGTAACGCCCAGTTCGAGGCAGTCGTCCTGATAGGCGATGCCCAGCCGGGTACGGATCGGATCGAACCCGTCCGATGCCAGCGTGGGGTCCTCCTCGCGGTCGGTCAGGTTGAACACGCCCGAGCCGAACAGCGACCAGTAATTGGCAAAAGCCACCCGCACCGCGCCGCGCAATTCCTCGCGGTCCTGCAAATCCTCTACCTGCGTGATATCGCGGTCGAGCCGGACGTAACCGATCTCGGCATAGGTCCGGCTCGACCCGACGGTGGCGTCGATCTCGTTCCGGCGGATCGCCAGATTGTCCTTGTCCAGCCGGAAGCGGTGGGTGAACTTCAGGCAGTTCTTGTACCGCACCTCGGTCCGGCCGACGAAATCGGAGAACCGTTCGGACAGGCCGGTCCCCACCGGCAGGATGTCGCGGTCGCTGTCGAGACGGTAGGATTGCCCCACATTGGTCTTCAGTTCCCAGTCCGGAATTCGCAGTGACCAGTCGAATCCGTAGGTGACCCGCGCGCCGTCCTCGACCCGGTCGTAGCCGGGGAAGCGGTTGAGCGCGAAGAGGTTGGAATCCTCGAGGTCGATCGCACGGGCATCCTCGTTGGGGATGGCCAGATTCTTGATTGGCGGGGTGGCGACGAATTGCACGCGAGGGGTGAACACCTGCGTGCCGCCGAAGGCTTCGCCGACGAAGGGCCATTGCACGTCGAGCGCGCCCAGCGCTACGCCGCGGTATTCCCAGCCGGGATTCCCGCGATAGCTCGGCGTGGTGGTGAGGTAGTTCTCGTCCGAATGGTAGACGTCACCGCGCAGCATGCCGGTGAGCGTGACGACCTGGCCAAGCGCGGTCACGCGGCGCAGGTCCCATTGCGCGCGGGCGAAGGCGCGCTGCGTGTCCTGCCCGATATCGCGCATGATCGCGAGCGTGTTGCCCTGCAGTTCGAGCTGTCCGCCGAGGATCTTGGCATCGGGCCGCCAGCGTACATCGAGCACGGGCAGCGCGATCGGCACTTCGCCTTGCGGCTGGTCAAGCCGCAGGGTCTGTGTGGCCCAGCCGGCCAGCGAGAAATAGGTGTTGCCGGCAATCCGCTCCAGCTCGAGCGTGGAGCGCAGCCGGTCGTCGCGGCTGATGTCGTAGCGGCGCAGGAAGGTGCGGTCGGTGGTGCGGCGGACCGATCCGGTCAGGCTCCAGTCGGGCGTCAGCTGGAACCTGCCATTGGCGAACAGGTAGCCGCGGAATTCCTCCGCGCTGTCGGCCACGCCGGTGAAAGTGGAAATTCGCTGCGAATGGGTGGCGTAACCGGTGATCTGGTAGGCGCCAGCTTCGGTCAGGTGGCGCCACTGACCCGCGACCATCGGTGCCGCCCCGGTATAGACATGGGTGGTCAGCGTAAGGTCTTTGTTGTCGCCGAAGCGCAGGTAATAGCTGCCCGATACCTCGACCCCGTTGCTTTCGGAAAAGCGCAGGTCGGGCACGAGGAAACCCGAAACCGCACCGCCATCGGTGCGGATCGTCAGCCCCGGCAGCGGCAGCAAACGCGCGCCGAACAATTCCAGATAGGCGCCCGAAAAATTGATCCGGCTGGTCTCGGGGTCGTAAACGACGCGCTCTGCGGTGATCCGCCAGCTCGGATCGCGCGGGCAGCCCTGCGGGTCGACGACGGCGCAGCCGCTATAGGCCGCTTCCTCCAGCGCGACGGTGCCGTCGCTTTCGCGAATGCCGCGATTGGCGGCGAGCCGCCCGCCCTGCCGCAGCGCGAGCAGCAGATCGTCCATCGCGCCGGCTTCGAATTCGTCGGTCAGCTCGACCCGTTCGGAAAACAGCTGGTTGCCGTTTTCATCGACGAACCGGACGCGCCCCGTGGCGAGGATTTCGCCGGTCTGCTCGTTCCAGCTGACCGAATCGGCGCGCAGCGACCGGTCGCCGCTGCGCAGCACGACGTTGCCGCTGGCGGTTACGACATCGCTGTCGGCACTGTATTCGAGGATATCGGCTTCGAAGTCGATCGCGCGGTTGCCGGCCGCATCCAGCCCGTCATCGCCGGTGGGGGCGGGCGGCGGGTCCAGCCCGGCGCCGGGATCGGGTACGGTGAGCAGATCGTCGGCGCCGGCGCCCTCGTCCAGCGTGGGCCGGTCGGGCTGCGGGTCGCCGGGCTCGCCCTGCGGGTCGATGACGTTGCCGACATTGTCGGCCGCGCGCTGCGCAGCGACCGGGCTGGCCGCACACAGCGCCAGCGCAATGGCAGTCAGAGTCGCGGGACGGATGGCCTCCCGGATGGCGTGCGGGGCTGTCTCGGCAGGCGGGAGCATCCCTTGCCTATCGCACCGGCCACGCCTAATCGCAATCGCCATCCTCGATGGGCGTGCGCACAGCGTATCGGCCCTGACCAAAGACAATTCCGGAGATCCCATGCACATTCAGTTCAGCCAGTCCCGCCCGCAGGTTGCGCGCCTTGTTGCGCAAGTTACCGACAAGGACAAGGTTCCCGCTGGGCTGGAAAAGCCGTTCGCCGAAGGCATGGAAGCCGCCCGGTTCAAGGGCAAGGCGGGGCAGGTGTTCGACGGCTTCGTCGAACGCGATGGCCAGGTCCTCCGGCTGGCGCTGGCCGGCCTCGGCGACAAGAGCGATGAAGCCCGGCTCGCCAATTGCGAGAAAGCGGGCGCGGCGCTGGCTGCCAAGTACCAGTCGAGCGGCGACGAGGAACTCGTCCTCGACCTCGCGGACAGCGGCCTGACCGCCGAACAGGCAGCCAGCGTCCTGCTCGGCCTGCGGCTGCGCAACTGGCGCTACGATGTCTATCGCACCAAGATGAAGGACGAGCAGAAGATCACGCTCGCCACTGTCACCGTGATCGGCGCTCCCGAGGGGAGTGAGGCCGCGTGGGACGACATGGCGCATGTCGCCGAGGGCGTCGAGTTCACCCGCGTGCTGATCACCGAACCGGCGAATATCCTGTACCCGGAAAGCTTCGTCGAGCGCTGCCGCGAACGCTTCGAAGGCACCGGCGCCGAGCTGATCGTGCTGGACGAGGCGCAGATGGAAGAGCTCGGCATGGGGTCGCTGCTGGGCGTCGGTCTCGGGTCGGAGCGCGAATCGCGCATCCTCGCGATCCGCTGGGACGGCGGCGAACCGGGGGCGGCCCCGACCGCCTTCGTCGGCAAGGGCGTGACCTTCGACACCGGCGGCATCTCGATCAAGCCGGGCCCGGGCATGGAAGACATGAAGTGGGACATGGGCGGCGCAGGCGCCGTGGCGGGCGCGATGCTGGCGCTGGTCGGGCGCAAGGCCAAGGCCAATCTCGTCGGCGTGGTCGGGCTGGTCGAGAACATGCCCGATGGCAAGGCGCAGCGCCCCGGCGACGTGGTCACGAGCATGAGCGGACAGACCATCGAGGTGCTCAACACCGATGCCGAAGGGCGACTGGTGCTGGCCGATGCGCTTCACTGGACGCAGGAAGAATTCAAACCCGCGCGCATCCTCGATTTCGCAACGCTGACCGGCGCCATGATCATCGCGCTCGGCCACGAGTTCGCGGGCGTCTTCTCGAACGATGACGCGCTTGCCAGCCAGCTGCACGATGCGGGCGAGGTGACCGGCGATCGCAACTGGCGCCTGCCGATCGGCCCGGCCTACGACAAGCTGATCAATTCGCCGATCGCCGACATGAAGAACATCGGCGGGCGCGCGGCCGGATCGATCACCGCCGCGCAGTTCCTGCAGCGCTTCATCGCCGACGGGACGCCGTGGGCGCATGTCGACGTGGCGGGGATGGTCTGGTCGGACAAGCCGGGCCGGACCTGGGGCAAGGGCGCGACCGGTTACGGCGTGCGCCTGCTCGACCGGTTCGTTCGCGACACGCTGGAAGGCTGACGGATATCATGGCCAAGGGTACCGGCAAGATGCGGCGGATGGGCGACTTGCCCAGCAAGACGTGCCTGACCTGCGGCTTTCCGTTCACGTGGCGCAAGAAATGGGCGCGGGACTGGGAAGGGGTCAAATACTGCTCGGACAAATGCCGCCGCAACAAGCCATCCTCGTCGGGTGAGGCGGCGGGCCCCGAATGACCACGACCCGCGTCGATTTCTACCAGCTCAGCCGCGATCCGGTGGACGTGACGGTGGCCAAGCTGGCCCGCAAGGTGTTGCAGGCGGGCGAGCGGCTGGTGGTCGTCAGCGGTGACGACGCGCAGCGCACGCATCTGTCGCAACTGCTCTGGCAGCAGGGCGGGGCGGCCTTCCTCGCCAACGGCATGGCCGGCGGGGCGCATGAAGCGCGCCAGCCGATCCTGCTGTCGGGTACCTGCGGTTCGCCCAATGGCGCGCGCATGGCCCTGATCGCCGATGGAAGGTGGCGCGAAGAGGCGCTGGAATTCGACCGCGTCCTGCTGCTGTTCGATGCCGCCCAGCGCGACGCGGCTGCGGCTTTGTGGCGCCGCTTCGCGCAGGACGAGACGATCGACAACCGCATCAACAAACAGGATGAACACGGCAGCTGGCGCGAGGGACGCTGACGGAACCGTTGCGCGGTTCAAGCATCGATAGGGCATGACACGCAGCCCGCCCGCCGCCCGCCTCGCCGCTTTCACTGCCGCCGCGCTGGCAGTTGGGGCCTGCGGGGGCGAAGCCGAGAACGCGGGCGAGAATGGCGGTGACGGCGCCGAACCGCGCGGCTCCTATGATATCGATGCGGAAACGGGCGAAACCCGCGCGCGGCATACGGGCGACGACGGCACGGTCACGACCATGCGTTCGGGCGAGCGCGTCCCGGTCGAACTGCCCGCGGGGTTTGCCCTCTATCCCGGCGCACGGGTGACCAACAACACGCGGGTGGAACAGGCCGCTGGCGTGCTGGTCCTGCTGACGCTGGAGAGCGCCGCGCAACCGGCGGATATGGTGGCGTATTATCGTGAACAGGCAGCCAGCGCCGGGATCGACGTGGCGACGTCGCTCGACAGTGGGCCGATGACGATGATCGGCGGTGAAAACGCCGACGGCACCAGCTTCTCCTTCACCGCGACGCGCGAAGGCGAGGTCACCCGGGCGCAGCTGTCGATCGGACGTGGTCTCGAATGAAACTTGCCCGGGCGGGCCCGCGGCGCTAGGGGCGCGCGCGAGAATTTTCTCCCCCGCATACTCCACGCAAGGAAATCACCATGGCGGTTACCCGCACCTTTTCGATCATCAAGCCCGATGCCACGCGCCGCAACCTCACCGGTGCGGTCACCAAGATGCTGGAAGAAGCCGGCCTGCGCGTCGTCGCCTCGAAGCGCATCCAGATGACCCGCGAGCAGGCCGAAGGCTTCTACGCGGTGCACAAGGAACGTCCCTTCTTCGGTGAACTGGTCGACTTCATGATCTCGGGCCCGGTCGTCGTGCAGGTTCTCGAAGGCGAAGACGCGGTCAAGCGCAACCGCGACGTGATGGGCGCAACCAACCCGGCGGATGCCGATGAAGGCACCATCCGCAAGACCTATGCCGAATCGATCGAAGCCAATTCGGTTCACGGCTCGGACAGCGACGAAAACGCCAAGATCGAAATCGACTTCTTCTTCAACGAAGACGAAATCGTCGGCTAAAAGCCTCTGCGGCCATGTCTTTTGGCCGCACATCATTTGTTTATAGGCTCAGGGGGCGATCCGTTCTAGGATCGCCCCCACTATGGTCTTCGGCTTCTTGAACAAGCGCCTTTCGCGCAAGTCCCGCGCGAAGATGGTCGGCCAATTGGTCGATGCACTGAACAGGTTCGATTACGAAGCGGTCGAAAGGCTGATCTCGCCCGACATGAAGGTCGTCGATGCGGGTGGGTACCGGCTGGAAGGCGCCGCCGCGGTTATCGACGCCGACCGCACCTTCCGCGCGCAGGCCGACCGCCCGCAGATCATCGTCGATACGCTCGATCACTGGGGCAAGGGAATGCTCCTGCGGGGCCATCTGGAAAGTCCGATGGCGGAAATTGACGGGCCGCTGATGTGGCGGATCGAATTCACCGGCAATCGTATCGGCCTGATCGAAACCACCCGCCCGCTTGACCGGATGACAGCACCGATGTTTGCCTCCCGGCGCAGCGCCCAGGCGGCCCGCTAGGCGGCCTCGCCCGCGGCGAAATTCTCGATCTGCACCTTGTGCGCCGTATGGCTGCCCGCCGCGGCCTTGCGCTGTTCGCGCCGCATCGCGGCCAGTGCAGCGCCCGATAGCGGCATGTCCAATGCAGCATAGACGTGGCCGATCTCGGCTTCCCAGTCCGCATTCAGCCGATCGAAATCGACATGCGCAACCTGTCCGGCAAAGCCCGCCAGTGCGCGTTCGATCCGCTGCTGGCGCAGTGCCAGCTTGCGCTGCCATTCGGCGGTGATGGCGGACAGGTCGCGGCGTGTGCTCTGGGGCGCCATCTGGCTCGCCACTAGCGATACCGAACTCTCGACGATCGCGGCCGCGTCGCGGTGCGTCACCACCAGCCGCGCACCGGGGAAGTGCTGCAGCAGCGCGGGCAGGTCTTCGGCGAATTGCGGGCATTTCAGCACCCGCGGGCGGTCGGCATTACCCATCGTCGCCGCGTCCGTCCGCAGGATGCGTGCGAATTCGGCATAGACCGGACCGGGATCGCGCGCCTCGCTCCACGCCACGAAGGACGGGATGTGCCACTGTGCCTCGAAGGTCGCGGGCGATAGCGCTGTGGCAAGCCAGCCGATTTCTTCGTCGATACGGGTCGAACCGAACGGATGCAGGGCATCGAGCCAGGGATTGATCCGCCGCGCGATCGCCAGCGCCGCGGCGGCCTTGAGGGGGCGCCAGTCGGGCGTAACCGGAACCGGGTTGTGGCTGTCGCAGAACCGCGTACCGGCATGGTCCGGGTCCGCGGCCAGCAGCCGGTGCATTCGCGTGGTGCCCGCGCGCATCTGCCCGACGACGACGATCGGGGATGCGATGTCGCCTTGCGGCAAGCTCGGGTCGGTTCGCCATGCGCGGCCCAGTGCATGCCGCTTGCGGATGGCCGAGGTCAGCTGGCCGTAGGCCATCGTGTGGCCCAGCGCATTGAGTTCGGCTTCGCCGCGCAGGCTGGCGCACAGGCGTTCGAGGCGCAGGCGGAAGTCGGCAACTTCTGCCTCGCTGCGGCCCGCATGTTCGTCCTGCGCGGCAAAACCGCGGCTGCCCACCTGCCAGAGATATTCGGGGTCGAGCGGCGGCTTGGCGGTGATGCCCTTGCGCCACAGCGCGCCCACCGCGCGGTCGGCCCAATCGGCGGCGCGGGCGGTGGCCAGCGGATGGGGGCGCGGCGGCATGGCCATCGTGCTCAGGAAGCGTCCGCGGTGCCGAGCAGGCCGGCGATGCTCTTCGGGGCTACCTGCTGCCAGCTGCGCCGCAGCCAGTGGGCGGCATCGTCCCAGTCGAGGTCCGCCCGGTTGAGGATGACGCCGATCCATCCACTGGCGCCGTAATAGGCCGGCTTGTGATAGGCATGCGGCTGTGCCTCGACCAGGGTTTCCAGCTCGTCCAGCCCCGCGCATTTCACCAGCAGCGAGACGTGGGGGGCGCCGTGATGCCGGTCGGAGAAATGGGCGAAGAACTTGCCCGATTTCTCGGTCCCGACCCGAAAGCCCGGCGCACCGTGACTTTCGCGCTCATGTGTTTGCGGCAACGCCAGCGCCAGCGTGCGCACGCGGGCCAGCAGGTGTTGCGGGTCGTTCCAGCGCGAAACGTAATCGGCCAGAACGCGGGGATAGAGCTGGTGCTCGGCCAGCCGGACGCGGGCGGCCAGCGCAGCGGGTGTGTCGCCGGGCTGGATCGCAATCGCGATCTGGCCGAGGATTTCGCCCGCATCGAGCTCTTCGGTCACCAGGTGGACACTGGTCCCGCCGTGGCTATCGCCCGCCGCAATCGCGCGCGCATGCGTATCGAGCCCGGGATAGGCGGGCAGCAGCGAGGGGTGGATATTGAGCATGCGTCCCTCCCAGCGCCCGACGAAGCCGGGCGTCAGGATGCGCATGTAGCCCGCCAGCACGATATATTGCGCGCCGGCATCGCGCGCCGCCCGTTCCATGGCCGCATCGTGGTCTTCGCGGGCCATGCCCGCGTGTGCCAGCGCGAAGGTTGGGACTCCTTCGGCCCGGGCCAGCGCAAGCGCGGGGGCGGCGGGATCGTTGGCTGCGACAAGTGCGATTTCATAGGGCGAACCGGGCAGGCGGCTGGCATAAAGCAGCGCCGCCATATTGGTGCCCGTGCCCGACACGAACACGGCGACCTTGGCGGTGGCCGTCGCGTGCTCAGGCAAGATGCGCCGCCGACCAGTCCTCGCGCGCGGCCCAGGTGCCGGCCGTGCCGTGCACGCTGCATCCCTTGTCGCCCGCCTCGACGCGGCCCACAGCCAGCACGGTTTCGCCCGCGTCCTCGAGACGGGTGCGAACGATTTCGGCATTGGCGGGCTCGACCGCGAGCACCATGCCCACCCCGCAATTGAAGGTCCGCGCCATTTCGGCGGGTTCGATATTTCCCTGGGCCTGGAGGAACGCCATCAGGCCCGGTTGCTCCCAGCCATCGGCTTCGACATGGGCATGCGCACCCTCGGGCAGGACGCGGGGGATATTTTCCAGCAGGCCGCCGCCGGTGATATGCGCCATGGCGTCGACCAGTCCGTCGCGCACCAGCGGCAGCAGGCTGCGCACGTAGATCCGCGTCGGTTCGATCAGTGCGTCGATCAGCAGGCGGTCGCGATCGAACAGGGCCGGGCGGTCGAGTTTCCAGCCCTTGTCCTGCGCCAGCCGCCTCACCAGCGAATAACCGTTCGAGTGCACGCCCGAACTGGCGAGGCCAAGCAGCAGGTGGCCGGGCGCGACGCGTTCGCCGGTCAGCTGTTCGCCGCGCTCGACCGCGCCGACGCAAAACCCGGCGAGGTCGTAATCGCCCGCGGCGTACATGCCGGGCATTTCGGCGGTCTCGCCCCCGATTAGCGCGCAGCCGGCCTGTTTGCAGCCCTCGGCGATGCCCGCGATGACGCGCTCGGCAACGCCGTTCTCCAGCTTGCCGGTGGCGAAGTAGTCGAGGAAGAAAAGCGGTTCCGCCCCCTGGACGATCAGGTCGTTGACGCACATGGCGACGAGGTCGATGCCCACCGTGTCGTGGCGGTCGCTGTCGATGGCCAGCTTGAGCTTGGTGCCCACGCCGTCATTGCCTGCGACCAGCAAGGGATCCTTGTACCCGGCCGCCCTGGGGTCGAAAAAGCCGCCGAAACCGCCGATCTCGCCATCCGCACCGGGGCGCATCGTGGCCTTCACCAGCGGCCCGATCGCCTTGACCAGCGCATTGCCCGCCTCGATCGAAACACCCGCCTGTTCGTAGGTGTAGGAAGGGCTGCTGCTGCGCGGTTGGTCACTCATCTGACCCGCCTTACGCTTTCGCGCTTGGATTTCCAGAAGCCTTTCGGCAAAAGGCGCCCTGTTTTCCCCATGATCCGACCGATATCCTCCCCCTTCGCGTTCCGCCGCTTCGCCATCCTCGCCGTGGTCCTGGCCACGCTGTGCGCGCTCAGCGTGGTCGTATGGGCGCAAGTCGGCGGCGAACGCGGGATCGCCCCGGTTGCCTCGAGCAGCGATATCGAAGTGTCGGGAATCGAAGTCGATGTCCGTGCCGAAAGCGGCATCGCCGCGCGCGAACAGGCCTGGGAAGAGGCGCAGCGCAAGGCCTGGGACCGCCTCGAAGGCCCCAGCCTGAGTGATTCGCAGATCGCCGGCCTGGTTTCCGCCGTGGTCATCGAGCGCGAACGGCTGGGACCGAGGCGCTACATCGCCACGCTCGGTGTCGTGTTCGACCGGCAGCGCGCGTCGCGCTATCTTGGTTCAGAAGGCGAAGCGACGCGCTCGGCGCCGATGCTGCTGCTGCCGGTGACCGTGTCGGCAGGCACGCAGATGGTCTACGAACAGCGCAATCCCTGGCAGCGCGCTTGGGCCGGCTATCAGGCAGGACAAAGCCGGATCGATTATGTCCGCCCGGCGGGGGCCGGGGGGGATTCGCTGCTGCTGACCTATGGCCAGACCCAGCGGCGCAGCCGGTTGTGGTGGCGCACCATCCTCGACGAATTCGAAGCGGCCGATGTGCTGATCCCGATTGCCAATTTGCGCTATCAATATCCCGGCGGACCAGTGGAAGGCGAATTTACCGCCCGATATGGGCCGGATAATCGTTTCCTCGGCAGCTTCGCCCTGCGCGCGAATAATCCGCAAGCGGTGCCTGCGATGCTGAACGATGCGGTGGGCCGGT
>PVBE010867633.1_pt1 | contig 11355 bp, 9 predicted proteins | sample 1631181 | NCBI WGS metagenome assembly PVBE01 (sample SAMN08397723, study PRJNA350692) | Marine metagenome, whole genome shotgun sequencing project. | isolation source: water | place: Pacific Ocean | collected 2012-04 | reverse complement strand
TCTGTAATCTTTTCTTTAATTTACTTTCCCAAGGATTCGTCATACTGCCTTTTCTGTAAGGGTTAGCATCCGGCCCTTGGTCATTGAGTAACTTCTTTATTCTTTCAGCCTCCCCTTTTTTACCTATTGCATATTCATCATAAAGTTGAATATCTTCTGGGGCAAAAACCTCATCTTTTAGTCTAAGAGCCTTACCGCTTAATCCACTATATCTATCCTCTAACTGTTTACCCTTTGTATCAATAGCAATACTATCCATTGAACCCGCTCTTAGTCCCTCTGCATCCTTACGACTCAACTTCTCAGCCTCTTTTTCAGAGAATGTTTTGCCTTGTGACTGAGCATCTTGATATTCTTTTAAACTTTTTGCATCAGTAATTCCTAATGCTTTTCTTCCATAGATATTTGATAACTCTTCATCTTGTAGTGCCGACTCTGATCTTAAATCTTCCCACTTGCCACTTTTCTCAAACTCTTCCATTCCGAAAGCTGGTTGTAAATAATCACCGCTCCGTTTATGAATCTTTTTATTATACTCACGGTCTACAATGTCATTTATCATCTTTTCTTTTTTAATCTGAGCCATCTTAGATTCAGATTCTGTCGTATTATATGGAGATGGGCCTTGGTCAGGTAGTCCCATTATCCTATCTTCTTTCATTTTTTGTAATCTTCCTTCAGTTTGGCTATCCCTCATAGATGCAAATCACTCCCACACAAGCCTGCCACTTTCATCTCAGTAACAACCTGTCCTGGACCCGGCTCTGGCCGAGGAAAGTCTCGGACCTCAACTTTACTATTGCCGAGATAAACAACCCCTTTCATAACCAAGCTCCTCTAATGATAAGTACTATCAATTACTTTCATCCTCTTGTATTTAAGGGGAATTGCCTGCTTACAGCTCTCTCCAAGTAATTTTTTCCCTCTTATTAATCTTTGAGGAATCGAGCTCAATTCCAAAACCCGGCCTGTTAGGTAAGATAAGCTTCCCGTTGATCGGTCTTGGTTTGTTTTTTTCAAAATAGTAATAATTACCATTCATTTTACCAATGAGGTATTCCACTAGCGGGCATACATCCGGTGATTGGCTCGCTACGACATGCATGGCAGCATGAACGCTATGACCATGTGGTATCACATGTGCTCCATAAACTGATGCTATTGCGCAAATCTTCACCAATTCAGAAACGCCTCCACACCATTCAGGATCTGCTTGCACCACCTGGATAGCACCCTCTTTCAGAAAATTCTGAACATCCCATCTCCCATAAAAATGCTCTCCAGTAGCAATGGGAACCGAGGTATTCCTGCTCAGTTCAATAAATGCATCTAGGTTCGCAGTCGGGACAGGCTCTTCAAACCATCTCAGGTTATACTTTTCAACACGTTTTGCCCAGGCCGCGGCATAGGGAAGATCCCAATTGAATAATGCGTCGATCATCAGGTCGGCCTCATCCCCAAGGGCTTCCCGTAGCAACCTTACTTTTTCAACGTTTTCAGCCATCACCGCTGGACCATCCTGAGGGCTTGTCTTATTGAGAAACCATTTCTGATGTGTATAGCCCTCTGCCTTCAACTCCCTAGCTTTTGCCTGCATTTTTCCGGGTTCCTGGGAAAATCCGAGGCAGCTGCCATAGACCTGGACTTGATTGCGATTTCCTCCCAAAATTTTGTAGACTGGCTGACCAAAAATTTGTCCTTTCAGGTCCCAGAGCAAATTGTCAATCGCAGACATTCCCATAAGGTAATGACTTCCTCGAGAATGTCTATTGCTATCGAAAAGATCGTTCCATATTGCTTCGTGCTCCAGGGCATTTCTGCCCAGTACTTTTTTAACCAGGAGCCTATCCGCAAGGAGAGCCGCATCGGCATCTATAGGACCATAAATTCCTTTATTTCCTCCTTTAGTCTCTGCAATCAAATAAATGGATGTGTTTCCCGAAGCAGCAGTAAGGCGAATAAATTCTAGTTTAGATATCACCAAGTCCTCCATATTGGATTGATTCACAACTTGATGATGAGTAGTACTGACTTCTGCCATTGCGTTTTCCTCAGAATGTTATGAAAACCTCTCTTGTTAGTTTTTCTCCACCCACCACCTGTCTCGATGGCTTTCAGCCCACGCTTGAAGCTTCTGAGCTATTTCGGGATGTTGACCAATCACATTGGTTGTCTCATAAGGATCATTTTCCATATCAAAAAGCGACAACTCAATGTTAGCCGTTTCATACTCACCAGGCTCACCATCATTACCCACTCTGACAAGCGTGCGATAACTGTGCGGTAAATGCAATTTCCATTTGCCATCTCCTCTGACTACCCCATCAAAGTTGCGCCCGGTTGATACAGGATAATACTCATGTGGATTGGTCGCATGGGGTTGACACGTGATAATATCGTATACATCCACCCCATCGATCTTGTAATCGGGCAACTCTGCACCCGCTAACTTCGCGAACGTCGGCAACAAATCCACTGAGCAAAATGCCCGATCCGACCGCTGTCCTGCAGGAATGCCGTTAGGATACTTGATCACACATGCCGAACGTGTCCCCCCATCGAAGCCCGTCCCCTTTGCTTCGCGATAGGGTGTATACCCCGCGTGATTGCCATACGATACCCAAGGACCATTGTCTGACGTAAACACAAAAACCGTATCATCTGCTACGTCTTTGCGCTCCAATGCATCCATAATCTGCCCTACTGACCAGTCGATTTCCATCATCACATCGGCGTACAATCCTTCACCTGACTTACCTTCAAACTTATCGCTACAAAAGAGGGGCACATGCGGCATATTGTGCGGGACATACAAGAAAAATGGATTGTCAGAATTTCGCTCAATAAAATCAACCGAGTGCTCGGCATACCATGTCGTCAAATTTCGCTGTTGCTCTGGTGTAACATCGTCAATCTCGATTTCGCCATTCTTCCAGAACTGCAATTCAAATTTGTCAAAATGTCGACTCTGAGGATGATACTTCCACATATCGTTAGAATACATCAACCCCGAAGATTCATCAAAACCCTTTGCAGGCGGACGTGTCTCTTCATGGTCGCCAATATGCCATTTGCCAAACGCACCTGTTGTATAACCCGCAAGCTTCAAAACCTGGGCAATCGTCAAAAAGCTTGGGTCTAATCCGCGTGCTCTCGGAGGAAGTGCTCCATAAACTTTGTGCCGACCAGGATAACATCCTGTCAACAACGACGCACGAGAAGCCGAGCAAATGGCCTGTGGCATATAAAACTGATGGTAACAACACCCACCTTCTGCTAACCTTTCCACATTGGGTGTTGGATATTTTGTTTCCCAAAACGGACGGAAATCTGCCCATCCCGAATCATCTAAAAACATCACAACAAAATTTGGCTTTCGACTCAAAACAAGCTCCTCCTTTTTGTATCCCCTCTTGGCCCCTTCTAAAAACGGGAAGATTAAGTGAGGGCAGATTTTTGATTCAAACTACCTTATTTTGCATAGATAGGATCATCAACCCGCCACCGGTTAAATGGTCAATTTTCTTTCTGAGCTAGTTGGTTTCTGGTATCATGAAACATCTTTTTTCACATTTCTGGATCGTGCAATTCTGTCTCAGGATTTGATGGACTCAGCACAACAAATCCAAACACAGTAATCTGCATAACATTTTCATATGATTCTACCTTTATATAAACCCATAGCACTCAACTAGCAGGATGGTCAGACTGATGATAATTACTATTACTTTAGTCTTGGTAATAGTACCCCTAACTCTTTTTTTACTTTGGTGGAACCAACTGAGAAAATATCATCAACTACCCTAGAATGCTGAGTCATCTTTCTACAACTCTACGTTCCGTCATGTCGTACCGATCCCCTGCCCTTAAAAAGTAAAACAAGTTCTTGTCCCATACTCGAGTAACGCCACCGCCAACCAGTAGCAAACTACCATTAGCTGGTCCCACCTGTATCGCCTTTTGATAAGCCATTAAGCAACAGATCAATAAAATTAATCCGTTCATCTAATCCCTTGGTTTGATGCCACTTTATCAAGGTGGCGCTAGGATGGGATCAGCCACTTGAGCTGACAACTGCGTTGCAACCCGCACGCTGTATTTTGGCACTTGGTTTGTTAGTACTGTGACGAAAAAGATGGATAGTCGACAAAAGCAACACAATCCCAAAACCGCTCACCGTTTCGTGTTGACCACCTACTTCCTCTATCATAGCAAAAGTTTTCATGCGTGTCCATACCTGATGGTGGTTTTTTAAAATGGTCTTAACTGCCCTTCGTTGGCACCTTTTTTACTCCTCTCGACTAGTTTCTTTCTTCCTAATCCAGCACGAAAAACTTACTTAAACGCCTCTGACCTACCGTTGGTTGGACATCTTAATATAATCATGATCAGTTGAAGACAGTTTTTATGGAGCTAATTCAAGTTTCAACTAGACGGTTTGAATTGGATGGCAGTCCATACTTTACATAGTTTTATCTATATGCTATTTTCTAGATATTGACTTAGGTGAGGGAGATGTCTCTGCTGGTGTTAAATTTTGAACTGTGTTCAGAGAATTACAAAAGACTACGTCGCCACACCTCCGAGCAAAGATAAAGCTGGTATTACTAAGTCTGACCATTTCGCTGGTTGAAAGGTCATAATTAAATAATAAAAGGTTTAATCGTGATAACATCCAACAATCTATTAACTTGTTTTTCTAAATTAAGTGAAACCGAAATCAAAACCTTTATGGCTTCAGCCCAACTTGAAATTCAACAGGTCTTCGACGACGAAAGATTTCCAAATGTTGTTGTAACTCCTTATGGCACAGTTTTAGCCAGTTGGGGATCTCCTAATATCCGTGTTCGCAGGAGTGAGGATGGGGGCATTACCTGGGGTGAGGAAATTACCATTGTCCAATCTGGATTTCATGGAGGAGGAACCACCATAAATGAAACCAACGCTGAAATTCTGGTTTTTGTAGAGGACGATCATCCCCCTGCACCTTCGACTATCTATCGAAGTAAAGACGATGGCAAGACATGGCAAGCTGAAAAAGTAACAACTCATGCTGATAGCAGTGGGAAACTGCCCTCGATGCATATGAACGAGCATGGAATTACTTTGAAGTATGGCAAATATAAAGGTCGTTTGCTCAGACCTACGCGATTCTATGGAGAAGGGAACCGCCCAGAGAGTCTATGGCCTACTCATTTTACCAACGCTATCTTCAGTGATGACGGTGGGGAAACATGGCAGACCAGTGAGCCATTTCCCGAGAATGGAACAGGAGAGGCAGCAGTGGCAGAGTTATCTGACGGTCGAATATACTACAACTCACGACGTCATTGGGCACCTGAGGGGAAAAATCCGCGGCGGCGGTGGGTCGCATGGAGCCGCGATGGTGGCGCAACTTGGGGGGAAGCTAGAATCTGCGAGATACTTCCTGATGGACCTCAAAATAGTAACTACGGTTGCATGGGTGGGCTAGTTCGTCTACCATGTAAAAATCATGATATTCTAATCTATAGTAACTGTGATAATGCGGAAAGCCGAACTCACGGAACAGTTTGGGCCAGTTTTGATGGTGGTTTAACATGGCCCCTAAAAAGATTGATTTATGAAGGTAAATTCGCTTATTCTTCAATAGACGCAGGTCGAGCGGGAACAGTGACGGAAGGATGGTTATACCTCCACTTCGAAAGCGAAGGATCTAAAATGGCCCGATTCAATCTAAGTTGGTTACTTGAAGGAGAAAAAACTAGTGACGGTGAACCTCCTTCTTGGCTCAAGTTCTAATCCGAACGAAATGACAGATGCCTATCGTTTTAACTGCACTTTTTTTAAGAGTGGTTGAAATGATAAACAAGTTATTGCAACTAAGTTCATTGATAACTCGCGTATGGGGTAACTAGGGTTCCTTGCATGGGTACTCTATACTCACCTAATGCAAGATTAGTATAGGCGATGTTGGTCCATCCTTAGCAATATATCGCAGAACGTCTTGTCACTCTTGAGATAAGCTTTCCACTAAGAATCTGATTGACACAGCGAGCCTCCACCTTTTGGGCGCTATGCGCCTGATTTGTCAGAACCAATTACTATTAGCAACTCCACTACTTTACCTTGACATGGCAATTGTAATACAATGTCTAAGTTAGTCCCTTGAGAGTCGAATTCACGCTAAAGATGTAGAGTTCGCTCAGCATCTCAATCTGTGAGGGGCTTCTGCTTTTTCAACGAATGGTAATGGGTATTTGCTCCGAGGTTCGCTTGTATGGGTAAGCAAGCTTGATTACGATATAGTCTTTAATTTGGTCCAAATGGTAATCGGTTAGTCGATCTGAGATCCACAATTTCATCGAAATTTCATTGGCAATTTCCCGCATCGACTTATGTGTTATCAATGGACTCTCCTTCTGCAATTTCTCAAAGTCTGAGCTGTTCTTCAGTAATCCACCCAGATTTCAGCGGAAGCTGAGACTGAGCGTGCTCGATGATCTACAGAGGCTAACTCACTCAGCGCCCGGGACAGATGATTGATACTGTTTGTCTTGTTTTTTCTGGGCTAGAGGCAAGCTCAACCCAAGACTCGACTCTGAACAATTACGAATAGTGAATCCTCCTGAAATCCTTCAAAGCATCAGATAATTTTCCAGCGCAAAAGAATAGGTTCCAAGACAACGTAGCATAGCATTTCATCTATAGGAATATATCCGCAAACATATTCAGCCTCTACTGCGAATAAGAAAGGTGGAAATGCAACCCTTTAGTAATTCAATTCGTTGAGTTCAATGAACTCAAACAGATGATTAACAAACTAGCAACAGGAATTTGGTGATCCAAAAGGAAGAAAAAGAAACAGTAAGGGGAATTGACCAATGCAAAAATTAAATTTGGGTGACGTGAAGGTTGACGCTTTCGTTTCACCTAAAGGCGTATACCAAGTTGACCGGAGAGAGATTTCACGGCATCTTCGCCAACAAGATGTCGACGGTCGACAGCCGGCTTTTGAGATTGAGCATGTGTTACTGCCATCAGGGAAAAAGAATTTCCCCTATCATCAACATGCCACTTGGTGGGAACTTTACTACATTTTGAATGGGTGTGGCACGGCTAGAACCGAAGATGGTTTTACCAAAATTGAGGCTAACGACTGTTTTGTTTTCCCACCTGGTGACCCACACCAAATCATCAACGATAGCCAGCACGATTTGGTCTATTTAGTGGTGGCTAACAATACACCATTTGACCAGTGCTATTATCCGGACAGCGACAAATTATGGTTTGCTAGCACTGTGGCAAAAGGGCAACTGGCTGGATTAACACAAGTGAAGTCTGGCTTCACCACCAATTACTGGCAAGACGAGGAGTGAGTTTGGATCTGAAACTAGCTGATAACTATTAGGCCACAGAGCGTGCAGTCTATGACATGATAAGCCCCGAACCCTCCTCGATCAGAGTGCGCTGATTGGCCTTCACATTTCTGAAGGATAACCAACCTGAGGCTTGGCAGAAGGAAAAGGATAAGGAGGAGGCGGTGAGAAAAAACTACGATAAACTATTGCCGGAAAAGGTAATTGAAGTTGCCGAAGCTCGCTCGCCAAATAGTTTTTTGTTAATGGATTCTAAAATCTAGATCTGATTGGTTGCAGGATGAAGCGAGACAGCTTAACATGATAGATCATAGCAGAGTACTATAGGCAACAAAACGAACGATGATTGGTCTCATCGGACACTCTTAATTGTTTTGGAGTTTAGGATTGCAAATTTAATTCCCCAAACCCTGAGTGGAGACAGTACATTTTCCTATCCAGAAGGGGAGCAGCTTGATGTGGACGGGGCGTCATCGACTCATCTCCTTCATTTGACTGCCTATCCAGTATGCGAATTATCTATTGCACCGGTATCAATGAGCATCTAGCAGCTAACTGTTACTTGAAATTATTATTTCTTTAACAATCTCAGACTATTTCCACTTGGGAATCATCAACGGTTGTTTTGTCAAATAATATGTGCTAGAGTATGATTTAGGTTCATAGGAAGAATCGCCCTTTTTGTGATATCGCGCAAAATTAACCTCGCCTGTCTGCAATTTTATGCTAGGAGTTACCATGACGGCCTTACAACAACAATACAGAGAGCAGGGCTTTTGCTTTTTGGATGCTGGGACTATCGACGAAAACCTGCTCCATGAAGCACAGAAGGGAATGTTGGCTGTGCGCGATGGACTTTTCGATACTGACATACCACCATCATCTCATCCAGGCTACGATGTAAGCAGACTGTGTAAGATCAATGATGCACATTTGGCCAGTACAGGGCTTTACGCCTTACTTACTGAGTCGAAACTGGGTGAGGGCATTGCCGCCGTGACAGGATCTGCACTGCTACAAGTCTGGGCTAGCCAACTACTAATCAAGCCGCCTGGCTCAGAGGAAGCTGGCCGTGTGGGTTGGCACCAAGACCGACAATACTGGCAATATTGGCAGGAAGACGAAGGGCTATTTACCGCTTGGATTGCGCTCAGCGAGGTGAACGAGGAATGTGGCCCGATGCGATTTGTGCTTGGCTCACATCGTTGGGGATTTCTGGGACAGGGCGATTTTTTTAGTTCGGATCAGGAAACACTCCGGGCAAGGATAGAAATACCACCAGGTGAAAACTGGGAAGAAATCTCGGCTCTATTACCAGCAGGTGGTGTTAGCCTCCACCATTGTTTAACATTCCACGGTAGCGAAGCCAATATCTCGGATCAAGTGCGATGCAGTCTGGCAGTACACCTGCGCGACGAAAGGGCTGAGCCTGTTTTGGACAATGAGAACTATTATGTATCGCATTTAGACGACATGAAGTACAGTCCGATGATTTACGAGGTGTAATCTAAATCACTGGTATCTGTCTCAAGCTACGCATCTCAACCTTATCATCTCCTATCAAAACTCTCAAGGTTTTGCAACTCTGTTTAATTTATATTTTAGAGATATTAAGTTTATGTCTTTGTCCTATTGTTAAGCGAGAGATTTTTTCCAAAAAACATTTGATACTTCCGATAATGAAGGAGTAGTAAATGAGAATCACGGTCTTCCAACCACCTTACCCGGAAGCGGCAACGCCGCAGGCTGCATCGGCATGTCAGGCAGGAATACGCGACCAATTGCAGATAATGGAGCCTGGTAAGACGGAGCTCGTGGTTTTGCCTGAGTATGCCAATGCTCCTGGGCTGACAGAGAAAGAGACTTTGCTTCAGTTTGCCCAGAACGAAGGAAAGGCGTTCGTTCTGGAGGTCGCTTCCCATGCCAAGCGTCTTGAGGCGCTGATCGCCATGGGTACAGTTTGCCAACGGTCTGGATCGCAGTGGGTCAACCGCACATGGCTGTTCGGGCACGACGGCGAGGCGATCGCCTGGTACGACAAGACACACCTCACCAAGATGGAGAGGAAGTTGGGGTTGACTGCCGGTTCAGAGCCCGTCGTCATCGAGCATAGCGGCATTCGCTTCGGCTTTGCTGTTTGCTTTGATTTCTACTTTCCTGCGTACTTCGAGGCATTGGCCGCGCAGGACGTGGACGTGGTTCTCTGCCCAAGTTACCAGCGATCCGAATCGCCAGAACGGATTCGTGCAATGTGTCAATGCCGAGCACTGGACAGCGGCGTCTACGTGGTCCGAAGCAGCTATTCCATGGGTGTGGAAGACAGGGGTGGAGACTCGCTGGTCGCCGGCCCGGAGGGGACGATTTTGGTCAACACGCGGTCCGAACCCGGTGTGGTGACTGTTGACATCAACCCCCATGCCAAGTTCATGAAGCCTGCATCACACGGGCAGCCGATAGTCGCGCACCGTGCGCTCATCGAGTCCAACCGTCGCCAGAACCTCTACCGGCCGCACATAGACCAGGCGCGAGAAATTATCGATTCGCCCTTCCCTCGTCTATGCGCACACCGAGGAGTGAGTGATGTTTGTCCTGAAAATACACTCCCCGCATTCGGCGCAGCGATTGCTATGGGCGTGCATGAGATCGAGCTTGACCTCTGGATGAGCGCGGATGGAGTACCCATTGTCTGTCATGATTCAAGCGTGGACCGGACGACCGATGGTGAGGGCCTCATTGCTGAGATGGGCTGGTCGGATATCCAGTACCTCGATGCCGGCATCAAGCTCGGCATGAGATGGTCGGGCGTGCGCGTTCCTCGGTTTGAGGACGTTTTGGACGCCGTCGACGGCCGCGCGGGGATCAATATTCATATCAAAGAGCCCGGATCAGAGGGACGGCTTGTGAAACTCGTGTGTGACCTGCTTCGGGCGAGAGGCTTACCACAGATACACTACATTGCCGGTGACGAATCGGTCCTTGAGGTCGCCATCGACTATGCACCGGAGATCCCACGGGCGTGTCTCGCTGCACAGCATGAGCCGAACCGTATGATCATGGTTGCAGAGGCGTTGGCATGCACACGAGTGCAGTTCGGCCGCAACGCAACCGACGACGCTCTCCGACGTGCCCGCGACCTTGAGCTGATCTGTAATCTGTTCTGGTCTGATGAATTGACCGATGCCCAGAGGTACGTGAAGATGGGTATTGACGTGGTGCTCACGAATGCGGCACACAAGTTACTTAAACTAAGTCAAGGGATGGCCTTGTTCCGTTGCCTTTAAGTTGCGAAAATGTGCGATAGTGGATTTGGGATAGTGGCAAGCCTTGGCCTCTAATAGGAGCCTTCTATGGGTTTCGTTGTGTGTCAGGATCAAAATAATTACCTTTGTTCGTACGCAGCCTTCTGTATTTAAGTTAAAACTAAAATACAGCCCATAGATACTACAGAATCAAAAACAAACGCTGTATGCGAAAGGTGAAGGTGGTGGTTATCTTGGTAGGATGTCAGGAATGTGATTCTCAACAAATAAGATGGAACATATCAGAAAGGGGTTACAAGTATGGAAAGCGTTGTGTATGAATACGAAGTGCACAAATTTGAAGTCAAAATTAATCAAACCCAATTTGGCAACCAGGCTGTCATAGATGTCCTAGCCGAAAGATCAGAGGCTATAAAGGATCAAATCAATTTATATGCCAATCAGGGGTATAAACTACATACTATCATTTCTGATGAGAACGTGGGATACACAATTGTTATGGAGAAGGAGAGAGTGCTCGATGAATGACAACTTAATAAAGGCGTCGGCCACCGCTAAGCAATTTTGCTGGCATCAGTTTCGGATTCCGTTGTGTTGCAGATGTAGAAGAATAGCGCCACCATTAGTCATAGATTAGGATCTGGATAAGAGATGGGGTAGGTAGATAAGTGATAAAATGAATACTTGCCTGCTATTTCTATTTTGAAGAATATTCTCCAGAAAGGGTAGGCCTACAC
>PVBE010263858.1_pt1 | contig 11355 bp, 9 predicted proteins | sample 1631181 | NCBI WGS metagenome assembly PVBE01 (sample SAMN08397723, study PRJNA350692) | Marine metagenome, whole genome shotgun sequencing project. | isolation source: water | place: Pacific Ocean | collected 2012-04 | reverse complement strand
CATTCTTCGACTCAGTCATCAATGTACCCCTGATCATCAAGATGCCCCCTGCCGCACGGCCTGGTGCCAGCAACGCCCTGGTCAGCCATGTGGATGTGCTGCCGACCATCCTCCAGAGCGTGGGCGCGGTACAGCCGGCCGGAATCGATGGGGTCAGCCTCCTCCCCGTGCTCAGAGGGAAATCATCCCACCTGCGCACGATGGTCCTCTCCGAGGGCGGTGTTGCTCGACACGATAGTGACAGCCTCCCCGGTGCGGTGATCGCTCCTCCGTGGACACTCCTCACGCAGCGGAGTGGGTGCGGAAGCGGGCACGCCCCGATTCGCCCCGACGGTGGGCTACCCAGGTGCCTGTTCAATCTGCAGGAGGACCCAGACCAACTCAAGAATGTGGCCGATGCCCATCCAGACGTAGTCGACCGACTCCTCAAGCACTGGTCTGATTTTCGTGCAGCAGCCAAGACTGGTAGCCATTCCCAACTCAAGCTCTCTGATGCCTTCGTCGAAGAACTCAGGAAGAACGGGTACGACTTCAACAAGGGCATCCCATGAGGATTGCGCCCCTCCTCTGGGGAGGGATTGTCCTGGCATGTTCCGCTGCAGGCCTGCACCTGGCCCGCACCCATCAGCGGGTATTCACAGCAGCACAGGCTCTGAGCGATGCCTGGTCCATCGTCACCCCACGACACCAGAGCGGGTGGCACCCGGGCCTCGTGCATCGTGGAGTTCATGTGGTGGACGGGGCCATCACGATTCAGCCTCGTGAGTACTATTTCTCCGACACACTTGTCTCCCAGGCCAGCGACATCTCCACGCTTGAAATCACACTGGATGACAAGAGCGACACCGTAGTGCTCATGATGGGCGACGCCCGAAGACCCTATGCGCACCTGGGCCCAGACAGTGCTGTGCTGCAGCAACCCCGGACACAACTCAATGGCGTGGGCCCGACGCACCGCTTCGAAACATCGGACGGAGATCTGGTCTATGTCGGGGGCGACGGAGAGGTGCCCATCGGCCCCTATATCCCAGGGCCGATTGAGCTCTCGATTGTTCAGGGTGCTGGCTGGGCTGGTCGAATTTCTTCAGTGCAGGCCTGGAATGCAGATGGGCAGCCCGTGATCTCAGAGGATCACTCCTCAGCAAGAGCGAGCGTAGGGATTTCCCTGCTCGGCGCACTGGCGGGTGGCCTGGTCGGGCTGTGTGCACTCACCTGCCTTCGGCGACGGCGAGATCCGCTGACGGTACTGAAGGTCCTCCTCTGGACAGCCCTGCCCGCCCTGGTCTTCTGGGTGCCAGCGGGAGACTGGTTTCGCTGGACCGAGCGCTTCTACCTCTCCGAGACCCACCCGTGGGTTCTCTCTCGCCTGGTTCTCCTGATCTTGCTGATCCCTGCCCTCTCTTCGGGCCTGATCGCATCGGGGCTTCTGAGCCTCGCAGGCACTCGGATCATCCAGTCAGGAAGGCAGACCCAGCCGTGGGTCGCGTGCTGGAGCCTGTTCGCGCTGACCGCGCTGGTCATGGGTGCCGCCGAGCACGATGGTCTGGGGCACCTCTGGGCACTTCCAATGGCCATCTACCTGGCGTCACCTCTCTGGATGATGCGGAGCCTGGGTTTTCGATCCGTGCGCTGGATCCTCATGGACCTGCCCAGCCTGGTCCTCCTGATCTTCATGGGATGGGGACACGGCCTTCTTCTCGCCACCTTGTGGCGTCTGATACTGGCCATCTCCTCGACTCAGGTCTTCATTCAGCGGGGAGCCCAGTCCGCCCTGATGCACCTGCTGCTGCTCGTCCTGAGCATTCCCGTGTCCGTAGAGACCTCCATTCGGAGCACCTACCTTCACAGGGTCTGGGATGAGGCAGAGCTCGGACTTCATGACTCGAAGGACCGCGGCTGGAAGCGAGCCGTCACGACCTGGGCGGGCACATGCGGACCAGACACAGCGAGCATCTCGAAGAAGCTCGTGTTTGCCGGGGGATCGAGCACCGGGAGCTTCAATTCCTACGCGCGGACCCACATCCAGTACTTTCCTGAGCTGATCCACACGCAACTGTGCGAGCAGCTGCCCGATGATCACCGACTGGAGACCATCAACTATGGCGGAGGGGACCGAAACACCTTCACCATCGCTCGGACCATCGATCAGATGCTGAGCGACGGGCAGATTGACCTCTTCGTTCTCTATGGCGGGGTCAACGACATCTTCTCTCGGCGTCATCCAATGACCCGCAAGCAGCGCCACCTCGCGCAGCAAGCGCAGGGGACCGCATCCAAGGGGCTGAGGGGGCTATCCTCCCGCTTGCGCCTGGTCTCAGGGCTCAGCCTTCCGTTTCGGGCCGTGAAGAACAGTGGGCAACAGGTCTCCGAGGTGCCGCTGCCCGATGCGAGGGAGAATCACCTGCTCGTCATGGAAGCTCTGCAGGGCAAGCCGCTGCTGCTGCTGACAGAACGCGTCCGGGCGAGCCATGCCGAGGACCTCGTCCCATACCAGGCGATGCAGGCAGACCTGGCGGCAGGACATCAGAGCATCCATCACCTCAATCTCTCCACGATGCTGCCGCAGGAAGAGGTGGAGAAGCTCCTGGCGGACAGCCCGCACTACACGCAGGCCGGCCACGGCACCTTTGCGGACACCATCCTGCCGAAGGTCCGCCGTCTCTTGGTTGGGGGGAGGCCCGATGAAGAGCAAACTGACTGAATCTTGTCCTCTTTCCACCAACTCTGATGACGCTTGAGTGTTGAGCATAGAGAGCCCCTCAGCATCCGGTACAATCCAGCCCGGGAGAACCCATGCACCCAATGCTCGTGGTCTTGTGGGCTTCCCTGGCTCTGGCAGGTGGCTGCGACTGGTCATCGTCTGAGGAGCAGCCCGAGCCTTCCGCCAAGGTCTCCCGGAAGACACCGTCGAGTCCAGCAGGAGATCCGCTCCCTGCTGAGGCAGTACGGGTGGCTGTGGTTGACCTCGATACGCTGCAGGCGCTCGAAGCACCGGAGTTCGGGGGCAGTCTGGGGGCGGTCCTGGCACGGGCAGAAGGAGCGGCAGCAAAGGGGCCCTCCAGCGCCGCACAGCTGTGGACACAAACCAACTTGTATCGGGCACTCTCAACGACTCTATCCAGAGACATCACTGCGGTAATCGACGGAGTCGAGAGACCGCTGGTGACGGAGCACGCCCATGCGCTCCGGTGGCCAGCGGGCAACGTCGGGCGCGCATTTGATGTGCGATGGCTGAAGAGTCTGGATGCCTTCTTCACCCTGGCGGGCGTGGTCAACCGCCTCGACCGGCGTGACCTCCATGAAGAGCCCACCTGTGGCGAGGTCCGACTCATCTATCGGCTGGCCTACCGGATGCAGAAGGACGATGGATCCCCGTCGTCTCGGCTGCCGCTCACCCTGAACCTTGTCTTTGTTCCCGCCGAGCGGACTGCATGCCATGCAGTTGCCCGACAGTGGGCAGACCTCGATGACGGGCCGGAGTTGGCACAGAAACTCACCCAGGGACCACTGGATTTCTCCTCCTTGGTTCTCGACCGCTTCGAGGTCAATGCCCAGGTGGTTCGCTTCCCCTCTGGCCTCGAGACCGAATTTGGTGGACAGGCCATCTACCTGCTGAAGGTCTACGACCCAGCTGCAGGTCCACAGGGCGTGGGTGTCGTGACCCGACTCCTGGAGAACACACCCGATGTGGGCCGGATCGAGTCGAGTCCAGAGCTCAGGGAAGAGTTGGTGTCCTGGATTTCGGAGCACATCGACGACATCGACAAGGGCACCTACCGCCTGCCGGATCGCTTCCTGGCCTCTGAAGCCCTCTCCTACTCCACGCTGGGCATCAACCGGCTGGCCAACAAGCCCTTCAGTGCGCTGTTTGAGGGGAAGCACCTCAGGGCACTCCCAGAGCCCGGCGGAGAGCTACTCTGGGTGGGCTCCCAGCGCGGCCTGGTGGAGCGACTGGACAACGGCAGCTGCACGGGATGTCACCAGGCTGGTTCCACTGCTGGCTTCCACCTGTTGGGGCCAGATGATCCAAAGGTAGCGGGCGTCACCAACCGCCTGGCATCCCCCATCTCCCCTCACCTTCGCACCGAGCTGAAGCGCAGGCGGCAGTATGTGGCGGACATCGCAAGTGGCCGGAGTCCAGATCTCTTCCGTCCCCACAGCCTGGCCCCGCCACCGGTCCAAGGGAAGTACCCAGGTGTGGGACCCAACCAAAGCTGCGTGCCCTCAGAGGCTCGAGAGCACCTCCAGGCCAGTGCCCGATGGGGCTGCGAACAGAAGACTGGAACCATCCGATGTGAGGTGGTGGCGAGGGACCCGAGAGCTGCGATGAATTTCGGGCAGTGCATACCGGACCCATCCAGGCCCAGGGCACTCGCGGCCGGAATGACGTGCCGGGCTGCCGAGGTAGAGGCGAAGAATCACAAGGGTGGGGGGGGGCTGTGGAACCTCCACGCCTATGCGGACACCGTGAAACAGAGACCCATCTACAAGCTCCCCGAGGACCCACCCTTTACCGCGCAGTCTCTTCACTGCCGGCCCACGCGCATTGGCGTACCGCTCGGACGTACCTACCGGCGGTGCACATCCCGGGAGAGGTCGCTTCCCCATGCACCATCCGACTCCTCTGCTGGGCTCGAGATCTGTGCTGTGGTCGGCGGCAACAGTTTCGACCTCTGTGTTGAAGGCGACTTTCACAAGTGCCTGGAGCAGATCATCGGACGAGGGATGGTGGCCCGCTGCAGTGAACAGTTGCCCTGCCGAGAGGACGCGATCTGTCAGATGCTTCCCTGGCAGCTCGAAGGCGTGCCCTCCGAGGCTGGCCAGAAGCTCTCAGAGGCGGGCATTGGCTTCTGCACGCCAACCTATTTTCTGTTTCAGCTTCGCCTCGATGGACACCCGACTCCACGCCTGGCCCCATGACCCGCACACCGCCAGAGTCAAGGGGCTGAGGCCCGTCCTTCATTCCTCAATAGGAGGTGCCTCAACTGCTCTGATAATGTAGGGCCACTCCATGACGACACCAAACCCACTCTTCCTTATCCTCCTCTCAACCCTGCTTTCCTGCGGGAGCTCAACCAAGTCCTCGGGGGAGACCGGGTCCAGTTCTTCCTCCCCGGATGACTCTGGAGATGGCCACACGACAGACGACACAGGCACAGGCACAGGCACAGGCAGTGACTGGCCAGGCGATGTCGCTGCCAGCACCATCTCCATCGATCTGTCGTGGGGCACGGTGGAGTCCTCGTCCCGCCTCGAGCTGAGCTGGGCGGAACACACAGATGCTGCAGCATCACCGGGGCCAGGCGACACAGGGCGATCACGCTGTGACGGCAGTGGTAGACGGCGGGGAAACCAGTACAGTCCTCCACGGGCTGCGGTCCGAGACCACCTACACCGTCTCCGTGCAGCCCTGTCAGAGCGTGGACTGCGGCGCACCTGACGATGCTTCCGTAGACGGGGCAACGGTGGACGCCGCTACCGCCAGGATGATCTGGCAGATCGCAGGCTCCGACCCCGGCTTTGAGAACGCCGACCCCATCATGGAGAACACCAACACCAAGGGCTTTGGTCTGTACATGGGCTTGGATGCGCCGGAGAGCGTTCGTGGCATGTCTCAGCTGTACTACGACACCAATGTGCGGGACAACAAGGGCATCCGCATGGCGGTGGCCAGTGAGGCTCCGGAGGACGTCACCGAGGTGCTGGACTACTTGGCACTCGAGGACCAGGGCTTGATGCGCGAGGACTCCGGGGACGGCCAGCCCTCCGGCCCGCAGACACACCAGCCCGTGCCGGTGGCCAGCGGCGCCATTCGGATGTTCTTCGAGGGCGTGCTGGAGGGAGAGGACGGCGATGGCCGCCTGTTCTCCGTGGATTCACAGGACGGGTGGATCGGACGAGACTTCAACCCAGGGACTTCCACCGACTGCATGTACGAAGAGATTGTCACCGGCGGGGCGTGCGAGCCCACAGTGGTGCTCCAGAATGAGACCACGGGTGGGCCAGCCGGGGTCCGGGATGTGCGCCAGTCCAAGCTTGTCTACCCCATGTTCGACGACTGGATCTGGGACGAGTCTGCCGGCTCAGTCATCATCACCACTATCCACTTCACCGAAGCCGCCGGGTCCTGTTCTGAGACCTTCTTCAACATGGGTGTGGCCATCTACGATGGTTCGGACTGGTCGCTTCAGATGGACGACGCGGGCACCGGGTGCCCCGCGGTCCTGCCCGGAATCCAGGCGCCGATGCCCGCCCACATGGGGCTGGGTCGGCACATGATCATCTTCAGCGACAATCAGGAAGCCGTGATGGACATGTCCACGGACAAGGTCTTGAAGGTCCTCTACGTGGATGCGGCAAACACGGGGGATGCGACGCTCATCGAGGTGGCCGACTTCGAGGCGCGCGAGGACGCCCGAGAGGTGACCACCGTGTGGCCGGATGGCACTGAGTTGAGCGTGGAAGATGAGAAGAAGTTCGACGACTACGGAATCTTCTCACCGACAAACGACCCGGAGCATCTCATCATGTACGCCAACATGTCCTGCGACGATGGGACGATCTGCCAGCCGTTCATCGGACAGATGGGCTGGGTGAACCCCTGAGCTTGGTGAGTGGGCCGAAGCGGTGCTTCTGAGCCCACAGTGATGGCAGCAACTAATCCGTTCCGAGCTGCCACATTGTGCTGGTAGGTGTGGTCATGCTCACCTCCCTCTTGTGCCAAGTCCTGCCCCTGGCGGGACTGGCCCATCCATCACTCCTGGTGCATCACAGTCTGCGTGTATGCGACCGTAAATCCCATCCTGAGGGCATTTCGCTCGGTGGGCCCACCCTGAAGTGAACAAATGGTCGCGTACCGCATGCCCTGCTGCTGAGCATGCTCAAGGCGAAACCGAATGAATGCTCCGTGCAGGCCCTGGCATCTCGCCTCAGGATGCACGCACCCACCGATCAAGGCTCCTGTTTCCTCGTACACCTCCACCCCACCGCTCCCGAGGACCTGTCCGTCTCGCTCCAGGAGCCACAGTCGACACCTGGGATGTCGCCCCACTCGTTCCGTGATGGCCAGCATTCCTGCCGGAGGCTCCTTGTCTTCGTAGAATCCTCTCATCTGCGAGTCCCGAAAGGCAGCAACATCGGTGTGACTCAGCGGATCTATGCGGCGGAAGGACAGATTCGCAGCCGGGGCGGCTTTGGGAAGATCTTGTAGGGTGTGCACCAGCACCGCCTCCTGCTCGAAGGCGACAAAGGACCGTTTAGTGAGGCCGCTGAGAAGTGTGGGGTGCTGGTAGGGGGTGACCTGGACCCGAGGCTGCCGTTCCCGACCTCTATAGAAGGCCACCAGCTCGTCCAGAGTGGCACCATCCACCGGTCCATGGAGGCCCAGCCCAGCCGCGTACACTGCCCACGATCCAGGAAGATCACACGCCATCCAGCCGCTGCTGATGGGCGCCCCAGGTCCTCCGATTTCACGCAGCACCTCAGCGAGACGCCGTGCGTCCCATTGGGCAATCGTAGCCGGTGAAATCATGGACAAGAGCGTCACTGTACCGCACATGCCCGAGCCAGGTGAGTCGGCCCAGGATGACTGTTCTGTCGTATCAGGGCCGAGACCGCTCCCAGCAAGAAGGACGGGGAATACCCCGTGCAGGTGCGAATAGTCTTGCTGTACACTTCTCCAAGCCGAGGAGACCCCGTGCATACCCTCATCTTGCTTCAAATCGCTGCAATACTCGGATGCGCCAGGACATCTATCGAGAAGGACCCCGGCAGTGGCGGCGGAGGAGGCGAGACGGGACAGGAAGAGGAGACTGGGTCCAGCGACCCCGATGACACAGGCCCGGAGCCACCCCTGGCCCTGAAGCTTCAGTCCGATTCCTTCGCTGATGGGTCCGCTATTCCACTCCGACATGTCTGTGCTGCCCACGGTGGGTCCAACATTTCTCCCCACCTCGAGTGGGCCCACGGGCCCGCGGCCAGCTCCTATTCCATCATCATGGATGACGAGGTGAGCCCCTGCGGTACTGCAGATGCAGCCTGCAGGCACTGGGCCCTGTTCAACATTCCGGCCAGCCAGACCACCTTCTCTGAAGATCTCGACGCGAGCACAATCGACGGACTCGCAGTCGGCCAGAACTACTCAGGGGCCGCAAGCTATGCCGGGCCTTGCCCGCCCAATGCGCACGTCTACAAGACAACCATCTATGCCCTCTCAGACTCAATGCCCGCCATCGACACAGGGGCGGCCTACACCCGCAGCATGTTCGAGTCTGAGTACGCGGAGAGCATCCTCAGCCAGGACACCATCGAGGGCACCTTCGACCCCAGTGACTGAGCCCCAGCCCGGCCGTTTCGCAGCTGAGGTGGACGCCCTTGACCGGCGGCGGTCTGACCCCAGCAGACCACGACTCGCTCTTCTTGGCATCTTCTATTCCTCGACTTCGAATTCCGGCATCTCGATCTTCTCCAAGCCCACCACCATTGACTTTTGCTCCTCGCCTGAGACGTCGAATCGGCGGTAGGTCCGGTGGTCTTCTGTCCACTCCAGCTCATCCCAGGACTCGCTCGGTTCACCGTCAATGGTCCGGTAGACGGTGTACCTCCCTGGCCGGAGGGCACCCGCAGGATTCTCATGCCAGCTGAACTCATTGTGGGTCGCCACCACTACCTCGGGGTCCTCATCGTCCGGCACGGTACTGATGTAGGCACTCAGGAGCCCGTCAGCACCGTACTGTAGGTCCCAATCCATCCTGACATCGGGCTCGTCCGAGGTACTCGCAATTCGGACCGGACGCCCTTCAAGGTCTTGCGTGATCTCGTAGCTATACCAAGGGGAGAAGTCGCCGGATCCGTCTTCATCCAGGTACGCCTCTGCGGGCATTCCCTCGTCCGAAAAGACGACCTTGCTCGCGTACTCGGGAAGGCCATCGATGGAGTATCGAACCAGCTCTTCATTGAAGGATAAGAGACTGGTCCCAGGCAGCAATGCCTCCTGGAGCACGTAGCGACGGTGCTTGAAGTACCGCACTTCCTTGGAGCCAGGAAAGTACTCATAGGTCTGCTCGGACAATATGCGGCCCGCATCATCATATTCGTACAGTACGGATTGCTCTGGCAGGCTCCGGTCACAGGACCCATCGGAGTAGTAGCAGTACAGGTGCCTCTCCAGCGGGAGGTACAGCGACTTGTCATATGTGTACTCGATTGCATACCAGAAATCGTCCCCCATCATCGCCAAGACTTCATCCCTCGAGACCTCCAGGCGTACGGGAAATCCATCCGCATCCAGGGTCCATGTGTAGGTCTCATCGACCCCGCTCCCGGCCCGGTAGGACGTTCCCTCATACCTCCGAGGAAACAGGTGGTCGCCGGCCTCATAGAAGTAGGTGCCTTCCCGGAGGAATGGATAGCCATCGTCGTCATGGCCCCCCTGACTGTAGGTCGTAGTCCGCAGGTCGAATCTGGGCGGAGCTTTCTCGGCCTGGGCAGACGAGCCTACGGAGAGGCCGGAGAATCTGCCTTCCTCAGTGTGGGGTGTACAGGCAAGGGACATGAGGGCCACCAGGAACCAGGCTGGTGAAGCCAGGGCACCTCCAGAGGAGGGCTTCAAGGTAGCGAGAAAAAGGATTGAGTAGTGTGGTGGTTTGCACTTGATCTCCCGAGTTGGAATCTGTGTCTTGCCAACAGGGTAAACATGGCACCGAAAATGGACCGTGGGCATTTCCAATTGTTTCCGATTGAAAAACCGCCACTATCGGGCCTACTTCCGTGCTTTTCGTGCGGCCCGGTGCGCGCTGGGCGGTTCCGTGCCGGACGAAAATGCTCCATGAACTCCAGACTGAAAGAATTGGTAACAGACGCTTCTTGAGTTCGGACCCACCTTTCCAGCACACCCGTGACTGGAGAGATCTCAGTGAACTCAGCCTCAACCAGACGTATGCGCCGACGTCCCGCAAGTGACCAAACCTCCAATGGCGGTCCTGCAATCGACCTTCCACCGATCTCAGGGCATTTAGGCCCGTACTATATCGACCGCAAAATCGGACACGGCGGGATGTCGCGGGTGTATCTCGCACACAGCGCCGGCACGGACCGGACGGCACAGTCTGTCGCAATCAAGGTCTCTCAGGGCTGTGAAATCGGTGCTGCCATGCTGGTCCGGGAGTCGCTGATTCTGCACGGGCTTGATCATCCCGGCGTAGTCCGAGTGCATCACGTCGGGAGGGACGAAGATCTGACGTATCTGGCAATGGAGGAGGTAAGAGGCTGCACGCTGAGAGCGCGGCTCAGGCAGGAAGGCGTTCTTCCCCTCGCTGAGTGCCTCGACATCGGAATTCAGGTCTGTGAGGTACTGGAGTACCTGCACGGCACTGGCTCCCGAAAGGCCGAGCACCCAGTCTTCCATGGCGACATCAAGCCGTCCAACCTGATGATAGACAAGTCCGGTCGCGTGACGCTGATCGACTTCGGGATTGCGCACTCAGCGATTACCGAGAGTGATCGCATCATGGGCTTTGGCACCCCCGGGTACATGGCCCCGGAGCAGTGGGCGGGAGATACCGTCGATGCCAAGACCGATCTGTTCATGCTGGGGGTAGTCCTCTTCGAGCTTGCCACCGGTATGAAGCTGTTCCCGTACCAGGACCTCCCCACGCTTCATAAGACCGCAAGCGGCGATGCCTCCTGGTCACCCATCAACCACCTGCCTGGCACCTACACTGAGGAGCTCCTCCCCTTCATGGACATCCTCAGCCGGTGTGTGGCTGACGCGCACCGCCGCACCGCCACCGCAGCGGATCTCGCTGCTTCTCTGCGGATGCTCCAGGAGGAGGTCGAGGCACCCGGCACACTGGTGGCTTGGACCCAGTCTCTCAGCATCGCATAGTCTCTCAGCATCGCATAGTGGCCCGACCTCAGCGACGCAGAGGGGGAATTTGGACCGGCAAGGTCGTTGCCGCAAGAGGGAGAGGACTGGTAGCATTCGACCCCATGATGCTGACCCTGGAAGATTGCCAGATTGATCTCGACAAGCGAAAGGTCATGCGTGGGGGCCAGCACAAGCGCCTGACCGCCACGGAGGTGGGCCTCCTGCGCTACCTCGTGGCCCATCCCCACGACGTCATCTCTCGTGAGGAGCTGTACCGCGAGGTCTGGGAGTATCAGGCCGATCTCCTGACTCGATCCCTGGACCTGGCGGTCTTCCGGCTGCGCTAGAAGATCGAGAAGGATCCGCGCAATCCAGCCCATGTGATGACGGTCTATGGCCGAGGCTACACCTTTGTTCCCATGGGTAAGAATGCACAGTCGCAGCCCGTAGCGGAGCCATCCCATGGGCCAACGACCAGGACCAACCTG
>PVBE012156645.1_pt1 | contig 11356 bp, 8 predicted proteins | sample 1631181 | NCBI WGS metagenome assembly PVBE01 (sample SAMN08397723, study PRJNA350692) | Marine metagenome, whole genome shotgun sequencing project. | isolation source: water | place: Pacific Ocean | collected 2012-04 | reverse complement strand
TAGTAATTCCTAGTAATTCCTAGTAATCTCTAGTAATTCCGAGTAATCCCTAGTAATTCCTAGCAATTCCTAGTAATTCGAGGAAATCTCTAGCAATTCCAAATAATTCCGTGTAATTCCTAGTGATTCCTAGCAATTCCTAGTAATTCCTGGTAATTCCTAGTAATTCCTGGTAATTCCTATTGATTCCTAGCAATTCCTAGTAATTCCTGGTAATTCATAGTAATTCCTAGTAATTCCAGCAATTCGAGTCATACGTGAGAACAAAACCAAAAAAAGTAGGCAGGCAACGCAAGTTTGGCAATGACAAGTCCCAGTGCACATCAGCAAGCAAGCATCAAGCCAGCAAAACACTGATCCAGAAACTTCTGGGAAAATCGTGAAGGCCTAAATTGCTGTGCACAGCAGCGGCACCTGAATCATACCTACCGCTTTGTGTGCATCATGACGTCCAACTTAGCGCGGCATATCCTCGTCACGATCTGAATAGAAGACTCTCTCTGCGCATGCGAGACTGAGTGCCTTGTACCTAATATCTTTGCCGACGTCGACACAACAAACAACTGGACCTGTTTACATTCAGGCAAACGACACATGCATCTCAGGAGCATCTCTTGGGTCGGGGGTGTGCGGATGTCTCGACTACGCGTGCGAGGATCTGTACGCCAGACGGGACCCCAGGGCCTCAGTCATGGGACTTCCGACGGTTCCATCGACTCGTCATCGAAAGGCGACGCCTCGGCTTTGAACAATTCCTCGAGTTGGTACTTTCGTTGAAAGCGCGTTCGTGCTTTTCTTCGTCTGTCTTGGTACTGCTTTCTCTTTAATTTCTTCATAGCTTTCATGTGCTTACCTTTCGAAGTGCATTTGGGACCCATGTGGAGAAAGGCACACCCAAGGCCCATAGGGCGGCCATGAAGCCCATTCCGCTTTAAGGATTTTGAAAACTTGCAACCTTTATGCAAGGAGCAATGTACCCCAAGGCTGCGACGACCGAAGCTGTGACGAAATTCACCCAGTCCTGGAATAACATAATGGTCGACACCGTGAGTTTCCGGATGGGCAACTTTGCAAGGTGCACGCTTCGCTCCTTGACCTGGCACTGATGATGAATCGCTACTTGTTCCGGATAAAGGCGAAACACTCTCTGACAAACCAGCCAGATCGTCACTGCTGGCGGAAGCGCTGCCGTCTATGTCGAAGCAGTCCTGTAGGCAAACGACACAAATCAATGCGGCACACAAGCTGCAAAATATCCTGTATGAAGTGCACGGATTTCCCGGCAGTAGCAGTAGCACAAGCAAAATTGTGGGAGACGTAGAACGGCAGCAAAACGACGAAGAGGGCACGTTCACTATGACAAGCCTGTCGGCTGATGGCAAGACGACGAATATTGACCTGGTCCATTGAATCTCTGGTCATTGCGACAATGTCATTTATTTTGGATATCGAAAAAGAAAATGTTGGAGATTCATTACCACTGGCATTGCCACCGTATGCGGCACTGCTACAAGTATTACTACTATTACTTTTAGCTGTATTGCTGACAGTGTTTCTTCGAGTAGTATCGCTATTATCGCGACCTCGACGATTGCCGGTGTTGCTACGAGTGAGTACCGTCCAGAAGGTTCCTAGCACCAGCTCGCGATACCCTAGAGACTCTCACAAGCTCCTTTACAAGCTCCTAAGAGATTAGAAAGTTTGTAGAAATCGAGTCGAGTGGGCAGGTCGGAAGGGTACCCTTAGCTAGTGTACAGGTGACCAACTTGTGGTCACCGGCTGTATAATCCAAAGATCTCCCAAACTTATATATTGTGGACAGCTTCAGACTCCACAGATCTCCGAAGCTTTCCAATGATCTCCCAAGGACTCTCTGACAAATGAAACTTATCCGGAAAAAATCGCCTAAGATTGATCTATGTAACTTCCCAGCTGAACTATCAAATTATAAGATATAATCCAAATATTTCCAAAACTTATCTTGTGGACAGCTTTCAAGCTCCAAAGATCTCCGACGCTCTCCAGAGATCTCCAAAGGACTCTCATGGACTGAGACACGCTATCAATTTGGCTGCTCTGGCGATAAGTGCTGCAGAAGGTCCTGACAAATTCCGAAAACATTCAATATGGAATACTTCAGTCCAACTGGAGCGGAAGAAGTACTACAGTACTACAGTAGTAGTACTCACACCAGATGAGCACTCACCGAGATATACGGGGAAATAACGACTTTCCCAGGAATTTGCCAGGAATTTACTTCACTACGACTTTGTTGTGTAGTACTACTGTAGTGCCAGTGTGTTATAAACCAGACATGTTCTTCTATTCCGGGAAATGCGACGGGGCATTGTTTTTATTGCCTTTCTTTCGGAAGATCAACGACGCAGAGATAATTCGACGCACATCCGGCCAGAGAAGCACGGATTGCTCCCACTCGTCCAGAGTCAAATTCGCACCCACTCGTCCGGTTGAAGCAAATGTGGCGGTGGTGCACTGCGAGGAGGACGAGGCCCCGCTGCAATCCGCTCAGCCTTGAGCTTTTGGTTCACTTCCCACTCGACGAGCTCGTTGTCATCCTTCTTCCGCTCAGCCTTGAGCCTTTGGTTCACTTCCCACTCGAAGAGCTCGTTGTCATCCTTCTCAGCCACCTCCTCAGCCTTCCTCAGCCACTCGTTGTCATGGTGCAGCCAATCAATCTGCTGAGACCGTAAGGGCACCGCAAGCCGCTTTTTCGGCTGCAGTGAGTGGGCGTGACCAGCGATCCGCTTCCATGCCTGCCGCTGCAGCGGAGCAGACGCAGCGGCAGATGCAAGTCCGTGGTCGTCATCGTGGCTGTGGCTGGAATCTTGCGGAGCGAGAGCTGACGAAGGTCCTTGGCTGTGGCCGGAAGCTTGCAGTTCCGGAATTGACGACGGTGGTGGACTTGGTCCGAAGCTTGCAGCCGGAGCGTGGTTGCGGATGTGGTCGTCACCGTGGTCCGGAGCGTGGTCGTGGCTGTGGTCGTCATTGTTATCGTGGCCGTGACTGGAATCTTGCAGTGCCGGAGCAGAAGAAGGTCCTTGGCTGTGGCCGGAAGCTTGCAGTTCCGGAGTTGACGAAGGCCGTGGCCGTGGACCAGGAGCTCTGTTTTCGCCTTTGTACCTCATCATCAGCGTCATCATGGCTGACGGAGGACCGGGAGCTCCGTGGTCGTCATCGTGGCCGTAGCTGGAATCTTGCAGTGCCGGAGCAGACGAAGGTCCTTGGCTGTGGCCGGAAGCTTGCGGTTCCGGAGTTGACGAAGGTCGTGGACGTGGTCCGAAGCTTGCAGCCGGAGTTGGCGAAGGCCGTGGACCAGGAGCTCCGTGGTCCTCATCCTGTCCTGCTACATGGCGCTGCATCCAAACGGCGAGTTGCCGATCGGTTTCAGATCTCGCAGATGCGTGTGTTATCCCAGCAGACGAAATGGTCAGCGCATTGTCGGAGGCATTGGGGATCCCCGTCTCACCAGATGCCGATCCTTGTTCTCCCCGTGCTGGTGAACATGATGCGTGTGCCGCAGGTGCCTTCGATGTACCGGTCCCACCCTCCAGCTGCTTCCGCCGATCGGATCCGTCACGCAGAGGCAGAGTCATGAGTCCGCCGATCGCTGCGCCTCCAGCTGCTTCCGCCGATCGGCCAGCGGATCCGGACCTGGCCATGAGTTGACAAACCCAGAGTGGCGATCGCCGATCGGATCCGTCACGCAGAGAGGCAATTGACAAACCCAGAGGGCGATCGCGATCGCCGATCGCCAGAGGCAGAGTCATGAGTCCGTCGAGCAGCGGTCGTTCGCCCAATTGGGGACTCGGCATCGTATGGGCGTATGGGCAAACCCAGAGTCGCCGGTCGGTCATTAGAGCTTGAGCCAAGCAAGCTAAGCAGGTCCAAGCTAGGCAAGCTGAGCTAGGCTTCCGCTGTAGCTTTGGCTTTGGATTCTGTTTTAGGGTCAGGATGAACACCAGGGGCACCAAGTACCTACCATCACTCCATTAGTTTCAACCCGCCGGTCAAGATTTTAAGCCGCCGGTCAAGATGTTGAGTCCAAATGTGCAGATCACGGATTTTTACATTTGGGGGACTTTCTGTTAGTCGGAAGCGCCAAACCCGGAGGAACGTTCCCAGATTGGAAGGGCGTATTCTCACTCGTGGAGGATGGGTCTCACTCAAGGGTGTGGGTGGGTCTCTGTCTTGGTAAGAGGGGGTCTTCAGGGGGTCTCCTTGTTGGGGAGAGGGGGTCTCCTTGTTGGGGAGAGGGGGTCTCCCTAGGTCTTGAGACCCCCCTCCTGAATTTCCCTATGGATGATGAATAGCAAGGTCTCCTGAACTATCAATGGGAAACCTCCTTTAAACAGTCCAAACAACCATCCATGGACCCCCAGAAGACCCATGGACGACCATCGATACACCCTCTGGACCTATGGATGATGATGGATGATCATCCATGTTATCCATGGTGCTGTTTAACCCTATCGATGAATTATGACATTCTTTGAAACACCGACCCTTCGGGACGACCAAGTGGTGCCTAGCTTCCGGCTTAACAAGCCCCCTTGTGGCGGCTGGATGATTGGAAACATTTCGCTCGACTTTGGCGTTACCATCGCCTAACCCTAAACACATACTCATATGCTGTCGTTTGCATGCATGGGGGGGGTAAAATCTACTAAAATGTGCAAAACATCTCACAACAATCACAAATAATCTACTCAAATTCACTCAACATCACCTCAATCCACTGTTTCGTACTGTTTCCCGCGGTTCTTGTGGGTCCCCTGGCGTCAGTTCCCAGAAGGGTCAGATAATTTCTGAAGTCTCTAGAAGGTCCCCGGAAGGTTTTAGAAGGGTGATATTCGGGGCTTCTGTTAATATTCGTCTTCTGTCATTACACTCGGTATGAGTCTAGGGTTACGTGTAAATCTCAGAATCTCAGAGTCATGCGAAAGTGGAGGGCACAAGCTGCCGCATTCGCTGGCGCGAAGATGCGAGTGCGTCGCCGAGCCTCCCTACGTCTCACAATTAGGGCTATTAAGCACAGTGTGAATTTTCCTTGTTGGGGAGAGGGGGTCTCCCTAGGTCTGAAGCAACAACAGAAGCACAAGTGGGAGTCACGGTAGAAGCAATCGCAGTAGCAGCTTTGTTGCTGATGGCTGCAGCAAAACGAATTGTCCTTGGCCATCTTATCAGCCACCTCGAGGTTCAGCAAGTCTTGCTCCAATGGCGACATGCTTTGTTCTGGTGCGCCAGCATCGCCGAAGCATACCATGGCATCCGCCAAGGCAACAAGCATTGCTAGTTCCATTGGAAGTCTGTCGTTTGCGAATTCGATCATACGAAATTCAGCCCGAAATGTGTAGCCAATGTGTGTACGACCAATGCACGTAACATTGCAACGCATCTTCAACGACCCTGAAACAATTCTTGGAACGAAATCCTGACACAACCTGACTTGCAATAGAAGCGCTACTCACTCATGCCACGATCAAAATTAAATCTTGTGTCGTACATAGAATAGATGTTGCATGCAACCGAAGTTGGAGGTCTGTCCTGGTGTGAATCGAAATCTCGACGAATCACCTACAACCGGTATCTAGGGTGTCGTGAGGGTTGCGGTATGGGGTACTTGGCTCTTGGCTTGGGTGAGGATGCTCAAAACCATATGTTTTACTTCAAAGGATTGTGGAAACACGTGTCAAAGCAACAATCTGGAATGTTGTTCACGTTTGGCCTGGGTAGAACGTAGGGGAAGGGCAAACGCAGGAAGGGAGGGAAGGTAGAGGTTAGAGGGAGGGGAGAAGGGCTGAGGGGGAAGACGGGTCGAGGGAAGGGGGGAGGGGAGGTGAGGTGGGCGAAGTGGTGAGGGGAAGGGTTAATCCTCGGCGCATTGGGTGTTGTAATTCGGCTCTCGTTCGAAATCCAGAGCTCCCGTCCAGACAGTCAGTCACTGGCATCATCTGAGCTTGCCATGGAGGGAATCCATGAAGCGGAAGCGCGAAACTGGACCCCAGATTGGACCCACACTCCCAACTTCTGGTACCTAGAATACATCTTAGCCTCAAGCTTTTTTCAAAGTTTAGTTTGATCTTCCGTTCATTGATGACACGAACGCCGATGGTTGAACGAGACAATGTCAGTAGTACCAGCGCTAGCGATTCCAGCGCAAGCAACACAAGCCAGTGACGACAACCAATACCAACTAACTAATCTATTTATGTCCTGTGTCCTGTTTCCTGCCGTATTGTTTGAATAAAGGTGCGAAGGACAGAGACAGTGAGTGGGAAAAGGAATGGCACGTTCTCGTTGTCCAAGCCACCGTCGGCATTGCCGTCGCCTTCCGGGTTGCTGTCATTGTCACTTGCACTGGCGTTGCAAATGTCTGCGTCATCATCGCATTTGTCTGGTACCAACCTGTCGCTCTGTGTGCGATTCCCCTGCCAGATCCCAATTTCTTCAGACAACTGCTTCACCATACATCGAGCTCCCTTCAGACCATGGACCAGACGCCGCCGCCCTCCTACGATGACGTATGCTTGGAGAAACACTTTGCGATTCAGGTCCACTTTCCACGCTGCGAATTGGCCCATGTTCACAAGCCCCATTTCCCGCCAAAACTGGTCGCCAGTAGTAGTGGCCAACGGATCCTCGTTGTCTTCGATCACCTTTTTCATGATCAGCGGGATTGATGCGTGGATACGAGCAGAGGCCACTGCTTGTGGATCGGTGTTTTCATCCAGCAACATCATCCCAGAGGCCATTGACAAGGCATTGATATACCCCGGGTGCAGCCATAGTAATTCCCTACCAACACGGCAGCGCAACACTACTCTGAGTTGATCGAAAAATGGCTTGAATGTACTTGGCTTTTTGCACCAAATCCTCAATGCTGACTCCATCCGCGAAATGAAGGCCATCATCTTCCCGTCGAAGCAGACGTGGACACCGAACGCCCTGCACCTGGAGTTCATTGCAGCTGTGCCCTTTAGCTTGCCGAGCTGCGGTTGCATGCTGTGCTTGTACAAGCGGTGGGACTGCTGGCAGAAGCCTCGCAACATTGCGTGAACACCTGGCCGTGAGGCCCCTTGCGCATCGTGGGCTTTGGCAGGGCGGCCAGCGACTGCAAAGAATTGTTCGATAAATCGGCTCATGTCGGGTTTGAACCTCAACATCTGAACGTCTACAACTTCACCATCTCCGCCAACTGTCTGCACCAATGGCAATGCTTCAAAATCTTCTGCCACTGCGGTTTTCTGGGATGTGCTGAAGACAACTGAATCTCGATGCTGCTCCTGGAATGCGACCAATGCTCCCTCAATTTGCTCCTGCTCTCGCTTCTCTCGTTCGACTTCGGCCCTACGATGCTGGACGATTTCCTGCATCGATGCCGACTCCGCGCAAGGCACCAACTGCACACTGACAGGTGGCGGTAACTGCTGTGGCACCACCATTGCTGCTGATTCAAACTGAGATTCTGCAAGAGATTCAAGCTCGGGCTCTCCACGTAGCCTGGCAACTGCGGCCGCAACCCCATCAGGCAGCGCATGCCGTGTCACCATGGCCTGCACAGGCGTACCAACAGGAGTGGTCTTACGTTGCTCCGTGAGCCGCTGGCCAGTCTCCTTGAGCTCATCTTTATCAGCACCTTCGACTGCTTTGTATGAAGCGTTGACCTTCTTGAAAACTTCAGCACCTCTCAAACCTCGCAAATGACCTCCGGCTGACTGTAAGTGCATGTAGGCTCTGGCTGCCCCCCAGCCGCCGTACCTTGTGATCTTTTTCTTATCTGCTCGGCGAACTCTTGGTTTGAAGGCACGTCTTGTTCCCCGATTCTTCTCAAGATTCTTGGTTGGCCCGGGTCTCTTTCTCTCAGACTCGCCGGTAATGAAGGCTGCATCCCTGAGCGAAGGTAAGATGCGACTGCGCTCTATTTCGCCTTGGCGGCGCAAAGTGAAGATGCAGCCTGCGTCTGTGAACCGCTTCTTGTGCGTGAGGCCGGCCAAGTGCTGCAACTGGCGCAAAGTGTCTGAGTGCCTTTTCTCTATTCTGGCGATATCGATGGCCCACAGCGAGGCTATGCAATGGAGCGTGGCCAATGCCCTCGCGGATACCAATGCCTCTGCCGTAGGGAACTCCTTAAGCAGATCCCTTGTAAAGTCATCAAGAAGGCACTGGGGCCAACGATGAACCAGCCTGGCCCAAGAGAGCCGCTTCTGCTTCGGTAACTGCAACACCTCGAGAATGCGCAACGGAAAGGCACGTGAAGGCATATAGAGCAGCATGAAAACTGCACAAATCGATCCGCTGAGCTGTCGGAAAGACAGGCTTTCCAGTTCCTGCCGCTTCTGCTTAGGACGGAGAATCGTCCATTCTTCGTCAGCGGCCACTTGTCGAATCGCACGTGCGCAATCTTCTTCCAGTGTCGCATTGCATGCATGAACCGCACGGAATTGCACTCTGCCCTCGTTCTTCGCCAACTTGGCAAATTCCTTTTTCTCATATGCCTCACCTGACATGCCGACATAGCCGTTCATAAGCTTCGAGATGGGAACAACGCATCGCCATGTCACGGACAACCGACCTCCTGGCCCTCGAGATGCCATCGTGTTGCACTGGCGCTTTTCCCGCCGATTTCGCACCTCCCAGTACACTGTACCATTCGGCGCTTCCTGCATCAATTTCAATTCATCCTGGCTTTCGGCACCGCTGTCATTGTCTTCGACATCGCCGAGAAACCCTTCATCATCATCCGACTTCTCAGTATCCGAATCGGTCTCTTCAGCTGCGATCCTCTCAATGGTCTTCGCCACCGCATGGCGGGCTTGATTCCATTTTGGAATCAGCGAACGACCTAGATCCAAACTCTGGAAGAGCAGAACCGATTCTGCGTACGAATCCAGTACTCCTTGCCACTTGTGGCGGCTGAAGCACGGGATAGCTGACGGCAGGAATGCCCTGACGACCTTCTTTTTCAATTTATGTTTGAAGTCACGGTCTGAGCGACAACAGGCTTTACCTGCACAGTGGTGTACAAATCTCTTGCGACCAACTGGATAAATGTATCTTTCCAAGATGGCGCGTCGCTTCTTGAGAGTGGCACTTGTGCCTGTCAAATAAGGCTTGGACTGTCTCACGGCGTCATTGTGGCGGCTTGCTCGAGCCGCGAAAGCAGCGTCCAATATAGACTGCCAATGTCTGCTGGCATCTGTGCTGCTGTCCGGCGGTGGCCCCTCTATGCGGCCACTGCATCTCTGAACTAAGAGGCAGCCTAACATCCGACGAAGTTTCCGCATGGACCCTCCGGATCTCTGTTGTGAGCTCAGCGCGATCAGTCCGCTGATATCTCCTCCCACCGTTCCGAGGACCTTTCCCTTCGACGTCTGCACGCGATGGATGCGGCATGGCTGGGCAATGCGGCTCCAATGACAGCTCTTGGAAGGTGATGACTTTTCTTCCCTGCGACACGCTTTCTCGCAGCGGATATTGCTGCCGGCCATGTCGGCCACGCCAAACCGCACTCTCATCGTGAACTTCTCAGCAAGAGAGCTGAGACCGGGTACGTGCCGCTGCTCCACATACGCGGTGTGAATGTTCTCAGCGGTTGAATGGTCAACTGCTTGCAACCACGTTGCGACCTCAGCTGTTACAAATGTCCGCTGCTGAGTCGCCTTGTCTTTGACCAACATGCCAATCAACAACTCCGACTGCTGTGTCTTGACGTCCTGAGCCTCGGTGTGTTTTTGCCGCTTGCCCGGCGGGGGCGCCACATCTGCAGAGTGCACAAGTTGTTGCGACTTTCCCCCCTCCTTGCCTGAGGCAGAGTCGGAATTACTATCGTCGGAATCACGGGCGAATCTGACAGCGTGTGGTGTCTCATCACTGGCAAAGGCTTCCAATAACAATTCAGCATCGACTGACTCATTCTGCACTCTCTTCGCGACCTCTGCGCACATACCCGCAGTAGCAAGCCTGACGCCTTTGCTGAGCAATCCGTGGACCGTTTCCATGGCTTCATGGTAGGTACGGCCGTCCACCCCGGCGTCCTCTGCCAGAAACTTCAAGCTCTTGAATCTCAATTCTCGCTTCCGGCGAGTCATGTGATGGCTCAAAATCGCCGAATACAATTTCGGGCACTCGTCCTTGTCATCTGTCTTCGAATTGCAGAGTCGGTGAAGCTCCATTGCCAACTTATCCAAGACAACTAACGGAATCGCTTTGCTGACAAACGGCTGTACTGTATCGAGCTTGGGCAGTTCCGAAGCCTGTGCACGATGCAACTCGCGCTTCCGCTTCAGAGACTTGCGAGCCTCCTTCATTCGACTCGCCGGATCTTGCATCAAGAGCGATTTGGCAAGCTTCGCTTCACGTTCAATTTCAGCTCTCGCCTCCCGCAGTTGTCTGCGTACCTGTGGGTTCCCCTTCGTTCCAACAGGCTTGCCTCGCTTCCGCTTCTGGAGCTGCGCAGCGGGCTGAGGTGCACATGTAGCCCTCGAGTCTCGCTCTGATAGGGGCTCAAGTGGAGGCTTGTCTGGCACGTGACACTTGCCGCCCGGCTTGTCCTCTACGTCTGGACTTGTCGGCGTGTACATCGCTGACTTGATTGAAGAAACCGCAGTCTCCTTCCACCTGTATCCTCTGCCCTGCAAACATTATTCTCCAGACAAACATTGGGCTTGACGAGCTCCCGACTCCTGACCCCTGGAGCTCCCAAAAAAATCAAGTTAGTCAATTTCACGGACGACTCGAGGCTACTCCACTGAAGTCACATCATGGGGAGCATGAAGAGCCAATCCAGAGAATGGGACAAGAATGGACAGACGTTCAAACCTCTGGAAGATAATGAGAAGCACACAGCGGAATGGAGACAGAATGGCACCACAGATTCAGCATCGCAGGTACTTTCAGTGTCAGAAACACCCGCTCCAAAATTTACGTGTGGCATGGCTTTATCAGTGATGCTCGAGACAACCGAGGATGTGTCGGATGCACATCTCTCCTCTGGGCTTTGCGTCCCCCCACTGTTGTGCAGGTCCAGTGCCGCTGCTGTCAACCCACAAGCAGAGACAACTGATGATTCTTCCGAAGAGCTGGGCATGGCTGACCACTAACCAGCTCAAGAATAGGTCAAAAAGCACTTGCTGACGATACGATGACAGACAAGAATGAAGCCTGTTTGGCTATCGCGCAAAAGCAATCCTTGGGAGGCTTCAACCCCTTGCAACTACCACTGAGAACCCTCAGATCCTGGTCATACTCTGTGAAAATAAAGCTGGGCGATCGGACCCTCGATTTCCAATATTTCCAGACGTTCTTGGGAGGCTTCAACCCCTTGCAACTACCACTG
>PVBE010659988.1_pt1 | contig 11356 bp, 8 predicted proteins | sample 1631181 | NCBI WGS metagenome assembly PVBE01 (sample SAMN08397723, study PRJNA350692) | Marine metagenome, whole genome shotgun sequencing project. | isolation source: water | place: Pacific Ocean | collected 2012-04 | reverse complement strand
TCGGCGTGGCGATGATGCTGATCTGCGTCCCTTGCACAGCGTCGATGAGGCTGACTGTGCGGGCAAGTACTTCGTCGGTCCGTTCGGGGCTCTCAAGCACTCCACGGAGGATTCCATCTTCGCCGAAGTAATCGTTCTGATAACCGATCAATAGGAGTGCAGTTGTACTTGCATTCATCAAAAGCATCCTTTTCGCTGAATAGGCCAACATGCAGTATAGGGGGGCTGGGTGAATCAGATTGACTCGAGCCTCGGCCTGCTTCCAGCAAGTGACGGTGAGAAGGGGAGATCAGGAAGGGAGCCTCCGACCAGCGAATCAGGCCACCTACTTGCCGGCCCCCTGACCCTTGGCGCTGCGATCACCTCGGGCACGCCGTTTGCCTTTGTCATTCCCTTTTTTGCCCTTGTCCTGATCTTTTGATCCTTGTCGGTAAGGAAGGATGTTGAACTGAGCAGGAGTCAGGACCGAGCGAAGCGCCGATTCAGTGCGTTCATCCAGTTTGGAATGGGCGTCATATTCTTGGCCGGCCCAATCTTCGACAATCCAGGGTTTGTCAGCTTCGGGATTCAATCCCCAGAGTGAGAGGACTGGTTGACGCGTCAGTTCTGCGTCCCGCTTCATGCGGTTGCGGATCGCCTGTTCACGGATTGTTCTGATTTCTTGGGAGGTGCTGTTGGCAATTTCTGTCAGCAGAAGAATTGTCACCTCGTTGAGATCATCAAGTTTCATGGCGATCTTCAGTGCTCTTTCACACCACCGGGGTCGCATTTCCGGAGCAAATCCCTGTCGCATGGCAATATCGTGATAACGATTGGCCATCGAGGCATCCTGTTCAGCAACGAGGATGCTTGTGTAGTCAACCAAACTCAGAAGTTGATCGCGATACTTGATAGAAGCCTCGATCTGTCGATCCCAAGCCTTGGCGAAAGGTACAACCACCTCTAGCCATCGATCCATCCCTACATTGTCCTCGTTGCCGTATTCAGCAATCAGTCGATCACGTTCTGCTATTAATTCAAGACCAGCGATTTCACGTGCAATAGATAGCCGGGCGCGGTTTTGTATTGCTGATGCAAGGATCGGTTTGCGTTCCTCCAGTGCGGATGTTGCGAGTGAATCAATGGTCTGGCTGGGGGAGGTGTCGATGAGAATGGACCAGGGATTGATGAACTCGCCGCCCATTCGAGCATGGCGAAGACCGTGCCGTAGGTCAAGTTCAGCCAAGGTGTCATTCAAAGCAGCTTGTTCCGTTTGGAGATCCTTGATCACCACGATCACCTGAAGCATCTCGAAGACATCAGCTTTCAATTCGGCTCGTTGTTCACGGAGTTGCGTAGCCATTTGAACGAGTTCCTCGGCCGTGACCTGTTCTCCAGCCATCTGTACCTTTTCAAGCCGTGCCTGCATGCGTGCACGAAGGCCTGACATCCGGTCATTGAGGTTTTCAAGGCCTTCGGTCAGTCCCTGAGTCCATTCACGGGTTCGCTTCTGGGCAATTTCTGCTTGTCGCTGGGCATTTACTTTCTGCCCATCGCTTTCCTTGTTGACGCTGGCCTGGGCATATTCTCTGACGCGATCCGACATCACCTCGATCGCCTGATCCATGTTCTGATCATCGAAGACGGTGGCGCGATCGAGTTGTGCGATCTGATCTTCCAGTTCCCGTTTTGATTCCATCTGCTGGTAGCGTTCCAACGCATCCAGCAATGGCGCCGAAATTGCCTCAAAGGTGGTCGTGTAATCAAGAATGATCATCTTGATGATGCGAGCACGTTCTCGATCAAGGTCGAGTCGATCCACCAGGAACTGCACATCACGCGCAAGGAACTCCGGTTCCAGCAACCGCACGGGTCGCATCGGATCAGGCGGGATCAGTCGGCCGATATAGGCCTTTGGTTCTTCTTTTCCTTGCAATGTTTCATCATCTTCTTTCTCGTCTTCATCACCCTTGATTTCCGTGATGGCAGCTTCCCAGATCGCCCACGCATCTGCCTCATCCATTTGACCGCTTATCACTGCGGCTTTGAGGGACTGGCCAAGTGCTTCCATTTCGACCTCTCGGGGTTCGACCGCTTGTTCGTTTTCGCGGGCAGTCTGTTGAGCTCCCTCGTCGGCTATGACGGAGTTGGCGCAGAAGAATGTGCCCAGCAGGAGTACGGCTAGGCACCGCTGCAAGACCGAGTGATTCCATGATGAGGGAAATGCGGTGGTATGCGATGAGTTCATACTGGGAAGATAGGGGGTGGCACCAACTCGGGTCTGAATCCAGACTCGGATCCAGTTGGTTACTGATGTGAAAGTGCTTTCATCTCGCCCAGTTGGTCCTTGGCATCATGGTTCGATAAGTCATCAATCGTGCAGGTGTATCGTGCCAAGTTGAGCCATTGTTCCTCTCCTCGCAAACTGAGGGTCGGCTTGCTAGGGCTACCCTTCTATAGAACCTCAACCAACGACATCCCCGGCACTCGCTTGAGGCCTTAGGACCACGCATGGTCGCCCCAAGCCTGGATGACTTGCATGAGATCGGCGTGCTCAACCACGCTGTGCTGTTGCCCGGGTGATCGGGCGATATCCGCATCCTGCTGTGGCTCGGCGCCCCACTGGTCCAGAACGGCGATCAAGTCCTCGACTCCGACCTTGCCATCAAAGTTGATGTCGGCGGTGTAGCCGCAGTGCGGAAGAGATGAATTTCCCATGGCATCTGTCCATGTACCGCTGACGCTATTGGCAAAGGTTGACTGGCAGTCAGTTTGCGAGTTGCCAATGCTTATCGTTCCCCCCGCCATCACCTCGATGTGATCATCGCCTTGGCTACCCCGATTCCCCGCGAACATACAGTTGGTGACTTCCATGGTGCCAGTATTGATAGAGATGCCACCGCCATGCACACCGTGATTCTTGAGAAACATGCTGGCTGTCACTTCGCTATACATTGGTCCCCAAAGGTAGATCGCGCCGCCGCCCCATTGAGTGACGCGATTTCGGCTAAACGTGCAGTACTCAACGAGCAGCTCGCCTTGCATGGTTCCATATTCTCCAGTCGCCAGTACCGCACCTCCCATGCGAGCGGAATTAGATTCGAACATGCAACGCGAGATGAGGGCCGTGGCACTGTTCGGACAATCAACGGCGACGGCGCCGCCAAGTCCAGATGGCGCGAGATTGGCAATAAAATCGCAGCTATACAATCGCAATCCATCTGAGTTTTTGCATGAGATCGCGCCACCATCGGGGCCACCAGCGCCATTGGCGTCAAATCTACAGAGAGAGAAGTTGGCGTTATTTGATTCGTCCATCGCCACGGCGCCGCCGGTGAGGCCGGCGATGTTTGCGGTGAAACGGCAGTTCGTCACAGAGAGCCCGGGGGTGGAGAGACACAGAATGGCGCCGCCACGGTCGGTTGGGAGGCCAGGTTGCGCGGTCACCGGAGAAACACAATTCTGAAATGCAAGACTGTCGAACGAGATGTTGGAGCTGTTGGTGACAACAACACCACGATCTAGGTCTCCGCCATTGATGATTGGCTTCGAGCCCCCGGTCGCACTGGTGATCTCTAGATCGTGCTTATTGTCAATGAAGAGTCCGCCTGGCCACTCGGCCCACTCCAGTTCGATCCGATCACCTGCAATCGCGTCATCAATGGCGGCTTGCAGGTCTGTGTATAGCGTCTCGGCCCCACCGCTGTAGAGGGTGGCCATTGGCGGGTTGAATCCGCCGCCACCGCCCGGAATGGTTGGCGGAGTGCCAAAGCCTCCATCGCCAAATCCTGCATGGGAAGGCAATGCCATCAGGGCGGTCAGAGCGTAGGTGGAGGAAATGCAGAGTGATTGAAATCGGATCATGACGCGAGTGGCTCCTTGCAGATTGGGGGCGATCCCTAGCCACATCTATGCTGGTGGTCCCTGTCAGTCATGTGTGCCAAGAAACCCCCACAAGCTCAAACTCGGACACCCGCCACTTGAAGAATCGATCACTGCCACTTGCGCTCAGATCACCGAAGTGACCGGCATCACCGATGCGGGCATGGTCTACGGCCGATTTTTGAATACCCAGTACTCCAGCCAGGGCTTCGTCGCGTCGATCGAGAACGGCGTCCATCTGATTGGGCGCCGACTCATCGGCGCATCTACCCTCTCGTGGAACGCCCCGAGAAGCCAACGGCGCAGGCGCCATGATCATCAGTTGGTCGCACAACTACAACTATGGACACTGGGCACAAATCGAGCCGGCACTCGAGGCTGAGACCGACGGCATATGGGCGATAGATATCAACGATGTATTGAGCGTGATTGCCGCGTGGGGGCCTGCGACCCGAATGCTCTAATACAGTGCCTCTCGCAGCGACGACTCGTACAACTCGGCTGTTGCCGCTGACGCCAGTACAGCACGGAGTGAACTCGCGAAGCTGAATTGTTGCAAAGAAGGTGTTCTTGATCGTGTCGGCATCAAGGTGCCTACCAACAAGGCCCCCAACCGGAGAGCACTGCCAGCAAGTCATCCGTGCCGACGAACCCGTCACCGGTGATGTCCTCGGGGCAGAAACCACCGCACGGTCCCCAGGCGGCCACGACGGACAGAAGGTCATCTGTGCCGACATCACCCGAATGATCGATGTCCCCCGGGCAGGGGTCTACGTGACCGATATCGGTTTTCAGAATTCTCACAATGTCAGCTCTGTCGAAAACGCCCGTTTGAGGATGAGAGTTGTCCTTGAGTTGGACACCTTGCTCATCGATGAACCGGTCAAGCTGCTGCACTTCGACGAACACCCGCTCGCATGGTGGCGAGGATGGAACGTTTCCGATTACAACCGGGCTCGTTGGATCATTGACCTGCACGTTCTGGAGACCGAAATCAGCGTTGGCTATGACGGCATAGTCATCTACACCTGGAGGGGCGAGTTGACTATTGACGTCCACGTCCGATGCAAAACCCGCGAGAGTTGTGACATGCGATGCGAGTACTACGTTATCAGGTTCCGTCATGTCGAAGATATACAGACCATCATCACCAGCAGCGACATAGAGGTAGTCGTGCTCACGAGAAGGTTCGGTGCCGGACGCTGGAAGCCACCGTGAATATGCATCGAGCCCAAAGGCGCCACTGACAATCGGCAATCCATCAAGGAGTGTCGGTGAGTCGAAGTCTGGCAGTAGATCGACAATCCGCACGCCGAAATCTGGGTCGGCAACATACGCCCGAACAGCGAAGTCCGAACCACTTTGGTAGTGGCCTACCAACTGAACATCGATAGCGTTGATGCCTGACACTTCTGCAGCAATGATGGGATTCAAGTCATCTGACACATCCACGATTGCAAGACCATCTTCGCCCATCGAGACAAACAAGTGAATTCCCCACTGTGTCACACGCAGCGCGCTCGGAAGTGCAAGTGTCGTGATGTAGATCGGAGTTTCTGGATGTCTACTGTCATAGATGCGAATCCCGACGCCAGCCTCGACCACATAGAGATACCGAGCCTTACGTTCCACATCGATCGCGACACAGTCGGTGAGTTCCCATACTGGATTGAGAGGGGCGTCTGGGCAACGGTCGTAGAGTTTTACCCCGCCCGCGCCGAGCGCCACGTAGAGGAAATCAGCGGTCCCCTCGATAACATTTGGAATCGACACCATGCCATAGGCCGGCACACCATCGACTACAGGATCAGACGGCACCGGAGTCATCGGGTCAGCCCACCGATCATGAGATGAGACGCCCGAAATGCCGGCACCATGAACAAATGTCCGTGCAATATCCACGTTTCCAGTGCCGAAGCCCAGTGTGGCCGGTGAACGATGGCATTCCGCGCAGGTCCGTACTTCACCTGCGCCGCGGACCGTATGTGGTTGAACCGGATTGTGCGCGAGACCAGAAATGCCGCTGCCCGATACGGGCATGACGTAGTCGAGTAGTTGTGTCCCATCGGCCGCTGTCACGTCGGCGATCGGCATGCATGAAACGATGTAGGGGGCTACGCGGCCATCACTGTTAGGACCAATCGAGAACTGCCGGAGGGCTTCAAAGATCTTGTTATTCGTCGTGACTTTCCCGACCTCGTATTCGCCGGTCCAATAGTTGAGCCCCATCTGCGTTTCATCACGCTCGAAGTGACAGCCATAACAGTTCGGCACCCACGAGGTGTGACAGGCATAGCACTCGAGTCCTCCCGTGTCCTTGATGTGATGGTGTCCCATCGCCTGTGCGGCCTTTGGATTCGACGCAACCACGTCAGATACCATTGGAATCGAGTGGTTCACGTCATCGATCTTGCTGGTGAGCGTCCAGTTGCCGCCAGCATCCTGCCACGTATTGGGCATTGGCGCGCCGTCATGATCAGTCATGGACGGCCCGGTGTCGTGCGTGCCATGGCACATCCGACACTCGATCTTTGTGGCCCGGTCCATGTGACTGTAGATATTGCCATCGCCCATAACCTCGGTCTTGACATGACAGTCAATGCAGTGCATGCCGAGTTCATGATGAATGTCAGGCGGATTCGTATCTGCCACCGTGTAGTGGTAGTTCGAATTAAACTTCTCGTCGGTCGTTCCAGGGATGCCCGGACCCGAAGGAAGACGCGGGGGCATCTGTGCACGGCCGGTAAACGAAAGTCCAATGCGAGCGCCCCGATGATGACAATGTAGGCATTGCTCGGTCGGAATGCGGCGTGTAATTGTGTGAACGCGTGGATGCCCTGGCTGGGTGTGATCGATGGATGTGTCGGCACTCTGCGACAGCCCATCGTTGTCGTACAGCATATGACACGCCGCGCATCCATCGGCGCGATAGAGACCCTCCTGTCCCTCGGCTCCTCTATATCCTTTTCCTCGCGACCAGAGATGACAGCGAGAACATGCCTGCGAGGGCACCGCTTTGTAGTGCGTCGCAGCCTCAAGCGGATCGCCTGTGCCGTCGTAGATCAGAAGATCGAGGAGCGATTCAACAGCATCTTCGGGGATCCAGCCATCATCGTCTTCAATCGCAAAGGTGCCGTAGATGGCTTCCTTGGTGTCAACGACGTTGTTCTCGTAGAAGCCGCCTGAATAGTGGCCCGCTGTCGTCGCCATCATGCTCTTGAGCAGATCGCGTGTCGCATTAGAGTGACACATTCCACACACGCTCTGTGCCGCTCGGAGATTCGATGGGTTGACAAATTTCTGATACTCAAGGTCATCATCTATCGGAGGAATGGCGGCGCCGTAGACAACGTTGCCGTTCGGATGCACATGTGCAAGTTCTTTCGTCGTGGCATCAGGGTCGCCGCCATGGCAGAACGTGCAGTCCATATCAAAGCCTCCCATATTCATCATGGCTGACTCGATTTCACCATGGCACTCAAGGCAGCCTGGATACACCGGACCTCGTGTTCCCGGCTCGCGACGTACGCATTGCTCGATCCATTCAACGCCATCGGGAGTTTCGACGCGGACCGGCCCGATTCCAGGTGTAAACGTCAACGATACGTCCTCACTGTCAAAGTCGTGAGGTGAGGCAGACGCATGAGGATTTTGGGTGCCACTGGGGGACATTCCGGGCATCGCCGCAGTGAGCCCCACAGCGCAGAACATCCCAAGTATGGCCATGGCGGTCCATCGAGGACTCCACTTGTGGTTCACCAGTCTTGTTGCCATGAAAGCGCCATCTCCAGGCTGGATGGAAATCACATACCCGCTCCGCAAGGATCGGGTTAAAGGACTCTTTTGTCCAGTATAATGTGTCAAATGTATGCCTGATTCCACCCTGAGGGGCAGATATCCGAGATATCAATTGTTGCTCTGAGAGCACGGCTGCCTCGATACACCGCCCTAAGTGAGCCTGCGGAAAGGCGACGACACGGAAATGGGCAGCCTGATGTGCATCGAGGTGTCCTCAAGCCAGTGCTCTGGTCTCGGCGGATTCCACTACCCCGCGAACCTAATGTCGCCCACAACATGCGGAGTACCGATATCGAAGTGAACTTCACTGACTGATTCACACTGTGCGTAACAGACGGGTCAACCACACCACCTGCCGATGGTGACGGTGGGCAGTCGTTTGGCCTGGTGGGCGACATCCTTCATCTCCAAAGGCAATACGCTCAACCTACTGGTCGGTTTGGTGCGCTGTAAGAACCGAACTCGCAATCAAAGGGGATGAACTCAGAGGAGCCTGCTAGGGTGGTGTCTATGAAGGGCAAAATGCAATTGCTGGCGCTCGCGGCGATGGCCGGGATGTGCAGTTGCCACAGTACGCCGTCCAGTCAGGAGAGTCCCATGGTTGATGGAACGCGATATGACGCATGGCTACTTGGGCGTGCACAGGATGGTGGTGTGCCACATTTAGGATGTGATCGTCCGTGCTGCGTGCAAGCGAGGGCGCAGGGGCATGCCGAATATCCCTGCTCGCTTGGTATTCGTGATCGACAAACAGGATCGCTCCTGCTGATCGAAGCAACGCCTGCGGTCGAGCCGCAAATCGCGATGCTCCATACGCTGGCAGGCGTCACGGGCCGTGGTCGCCAACCTGTCGATGGAGTGCTGATCACCCATGCGCACATCGGTCACTACACCGGGCTGATGCAGTTTGGCGAAGAAGTCGCCGCGACCGACCACGTGCCGCTGCATGTCACGCCGCGGATGGCGAGCTTTCTCAAGGAGAATGATCCGTGGGCGCAGGTCATTGAATATGGCCAGGTGGATGTCCAACCAGTGCAACCTGGACAGTCTTGTGAACCGCTGGATGGGCTGCGGGTTGAGTTCATCGAGGTGCCACACCGCGAAGAACACAGCGACACGGTGGCATTCAAAGTACATGGCCCCGAGCGTACGGTGCTGTGGGTCCCAGACGTCGATCAGTGGGGTCGGCACGAAGGGCTACTTGCGCAACTACTTGAAGGTGTTGATGTCGCCTATGTCGACGCCACTTTCTATGACGGCAGTGAATTGCCTGGACGTGATCTGAGCCGTATTCCACATCCACTGATGGTTGAGACCATGGAGATATGGGCCGATCAGGCGGAGGCGAATCCGGGTGTGATTCGTTTCATCCATATGAATCACACCAATCCGGTACTGCGCGACGCAGCACTACGCTCGCAAATTGAAGCGAAGGGTTTTCGCGTTGCGGAAGTCGGTGAGCACACGCCTCTATGAGGCGGTGATCTCCTCGGTGGAGTGGACGGATTCCATATCGTCGGTGTCTTGCTCGCTCATTAAGAGTTCGTAGGCCGACACGATGATCGCGAGGCAAAGTGGTATGCCAACGAAGAAGAGCGGTAGCACAAGCACGATCGTCGTCCCAATGAGGATGAACCCTATGACGATGAACAACCCAAGTAGGGGCCAGAAGACGGGGCTGGTCATGCGCCATGATGTGGAGATACTGGCGCCGACGCCAAGGCGGGTGCGGGGATCGATGCAGAGCAGGCTGGAGAAGATGAGTTTCGTGGAGAGCACGATAAGGATGCAGATCAGCACGAGTACGACCAGAATGGCGGTGACGGTAATGGCGGGGACAGCCGCGGAAGTGTCGCCTAATAAGAGGGGGTGTGGCGAACTCTATCAACTCGGAAGTAACTCTATCAGATTGAGAGTGGCGGAGGTATTGCTTATTCGCGGCGCCGCTGTGAACGTAGCAGACCCCGTTGGTAATACCGTTGTGGGATATAGCGTCTTCTGTTCCTGTTGGGATAGTCTGGTGCCTCCTGGAAATGGATGGCGCATCCGTGCCTTCTTAGGGGAGTTGAGCGACGCTTCGAAAGCGGGCGAACGGATTCGAACCATTGACATTCATGTTGGCAACAAATCGCTCTATGCCGATGTCGACTTGCAATCGCAGAATTTGCGCGGAGATGACTCAGGCAGCACCCAATATCTGGCATTCCTTCGACTTCGCTTTCGATACGAGCGTCAGTTGGATGGTCAACTATGGTTCCGAAGGGCCGTGGCAACTCGCCACCATGAACGAGATAAAGAGTGTTCTTGCCAACGTCACCGGCATGGACATCACGGGTGAGACTTGGACGGGGATCAATGAGACAACGTAGCAGGGCAACCCCTGGATCTACATGAATGTCCCGGCGCCGGACGCTCTGGCACTGCTTGGAGTGGCCTCGATCATTGGTACTCGGCGCCCCAGAGGCTGAGCATTCCGTGCATCTGAGAAAATGGGCCAGGCACTGCCTCGGTACCGGGCTCGTTTTTCTCCCAAATATTCTGACAGAAACACCTTGTATCCGCGGATTCCTGATGACTACAGGCCCATACATCACGAAACCGGGGCCTCCCCAACACCACAAGGACTTAGAACCATGACCCGCAATACGACACTCATAGCAGTCCTCACCATGCTTACCGCCGTCTCGACCACGGCCTCAGCCGCCACGCTTGCGTACAGCTCCTTTGACACCGGCGACGAAGGCTGGACCGCGCAGCAGGGGCCGGCCGGCAGTCCGTATGCCGTGACTTGGAGTTCCACCGGCGGCGTGCCGACCGGAAACATCAATTACTGGGATAGGACCAATTATGACGAGGAATGGTTCTCGGCCTCCGCGAGTTTTCTCGGTGGCGGTAACTTTTCGTCTGCAGTGAACAACGGCGGCGTTTCATTTGACTGGGCCGCTGATTTGGGTCCGACCACGCAGATTGTCCAAGTCGCTTTCACAATGAACTACACCCCGAACAGCGGTACTGTCCTGTGGTCGGATGCCATCGCAACTGTTGACGGTCACTGGTATCACTACGACTTTGGGTTCGACTCCGCCACGACGTGGATGATTCAGAGCAGCGGAGGTCCCGCAACGGTCGCCACGACATCCGATCTAATCAATGCGCTCTCGGCTGTCGACGGAATGTTCATCACTGCCGACACAGTGGACGGCATGGACGACAACGTCTGGTTGGACAATCCCATGATCTACTCGGTTCCGGCCCCGGGCGCCCTTGCCCTGCTCGGCCTCGCCTCCATCGTCGGTGCCCGACGTCGCCGAGGCTGAATCGACCATCACACACCATTTGCCCAAAGGGGTCAGGTACCACCGCGGTACCTGGCCCTTTATGGTTTATCGTGTGGAGCCTTGGTTGAACCGATCGACAGTAAAGCCAGGAAGCACGAACGGAAGAAGTTCACACAATGTTGACTAATACGAGCAATGGGGCTGCAGGCGCTCGCCGGAGCCTCGTGGTGTTGACCCATTCGAATCGTGTTTGGCCCCGGAAGCGGCAGGCTGCGCGGGTCGCAGGCGAAGCGATCGAGAAGGATGGTGATCGGGCGTGGCTTGCTGAAAACCTATCGGAACTTTGACGAACTCCGCTCCACCGACGAACGGGTGTTGCTTCGTCAGGACGGGATCAAATCCGCCAACGCGCATACGCG
>PVBE011804405.1_pt1 | contig 11358 bp, 8 predicted proteins | sample 1631181 | NCBI WGS metagenome assembly PVBE01 (sample SAMN08397723, study PRJNA350692) | Marine metagenome, whole genome shotgun sequencing project. | isolation source: water | place: Pacific Ocean | collected 2012-04 | reverse complement strand
GGTGATATCCGAGTATCCAACATCAAGTGTTGAGCCGTCGGCGAGTAGAATGCCGTCTATGCAGTCCCAGACGATCGAATTAGAAAGGCTTCCTCCACCGCCACCTGCGCCGCCTATTTTCTCGTAACTGCTCACTCCTTCGTCACAGTTTACAATCGTACAGTTCTCAATCCTGGGCAGCGATCCATCTTTGATCGCCACGCCCAACGCGCATTCGGTGACCAGGCAGTTCGCAATAATCGCGACTGCACCTTCTTCCAGGCTATCGGGAGAATTTCCTCCCAAGCCAAGGGAAATCCCCTTGTCAGCAAAGTTGCTTATCACGTTGAAACGAAGTATGGCCGGTGTGAAATTGACATCAATGGCATCATCGCCTCCATTGAAAAGGAAATTGCATTCCACTACGATCGACGTATCCCCCGGACCCAGCCAGTAGGCATCCAGATCAATAGCATCCCAGTCACCGAAAAGACGCGAAATGCTGTTTGAACTGATGGTCCCCGCGCAACGTACCGCGTTGATGCCTTCATGAGTATCGGAGAATGTGTTTCCTAATACTGCTATACGTGAGTCATTGGCCAGGACGGCCTTCGCGTCCAGGTTGGTAAGATTGCATCCCGACAGGGTTAGGTCGCTGTGGTCTGCATGAAGCGCGGCTGGATTAGCTCCAATAAACCCGAAATCGCAGTTGTGCAGAACACCAGTTGCTCCAAGTGAGCTGTCCCCGAGGTCACCATTGAACGCCAGTCGTCCACCGAAAGACTCCCCTTCCATGGGCCCGAAGGTTACACGGAGCAACTCTGAACCAATTGCTTCCAGGGATCCCTCGACGGTGAATACAGAAGAGGTGCCGATATGGACCTCGACGCCGGGCTCAATCTCAAGCAACACATTTGTCGCTACGGTGAGATTGCTAACTACGTTGTATGGGCTACCCGCCACTGTCCAGACGGAATCCGTGGCAACAATGCCACTTACGTCGCCGCCGGGGGCGTACCTAACCATAAGCATCAATGCAGCAAGCATTGCTATCGCTAAAAGTCGCCACGTTATCACGCCCAACTCCTAGAAAGTGAGACCAAGCATGGCTGCCGCGTATTGCATCTTCAGTTCTGCAAATTTGTCAAAACGCTCGCGATTCTCTATTATTTCTTCTTCTGAATCAGACTGAGAAGTAATGGCAACGTCCATATCTATGAGCTGGTATTCCACCCCAAGTGTAACACACCGGCCGCTCTGCATCGGGAATTCTACCGAACATCGGAGACGTGCATTCACATGATCAATATCGACATCCTTATCCCTGCCGCTGGAAGTGGTGAGATACTTTGAACTGCCATCGTATTGGCACACGGAGTAGTGGCCCTGCATCACGAAGTTAACATCATCAGGCTGCCCCATCCTGATTTCACACCCCAGGCCAAGCTCGGGAAGGCCTGCCCCGATGAAACCATCCGCCTGGCCACCAACAACGAAATCCTCCGGGGGCTCCTGGTATTGAACAACTCCTGTAGCCTCGCCCGCATCAATATCGTAATAGCCAAGAAACATGAATAGTCCCAGGTCCAGGAAAGGCGAAATCTGCATGGACGGAGACGGGCTGAAAGTGAAAGGTGTAAAGAGTCCACGCATTTCCATTGTTCCCCCGAAGAAATCCAACGAAAACGGCACTCCTTCCTCGATCTTCATGTGGTCATACTCAACCCCGTCAAATTCCACCTCGGAAACACCGATGTAGTAGTTGCGCTTTGCTACCGCTTCCGTGTCAGGATTCATCAGCATGAAGTCGAATTGAAAGGTCAAGAAGCGTGCGCCATTTTCAAACGAGAGCCCGATCATCGGATAGCCATCTTCCATTCCGAAGTCACCGCTGTCATATGTCTCCGCATCTTCCTGCTTGTAGGACTGGCCGGTGACATCGTAGAAACTCCTTGTAGTCTCCTCCACCATGCCTTCAAACTCGAAAAGAGCCCCCGCCCGCAATCTCAGCCCGGCATCTCTAGACTCCAAACCTGCAGGACGGCCAGCCGAAAAGATCTCACCGCCTACTGCATTCAAAGACAGGGATGTTGCTGCAAACAGTATCGTTAGCGACTTCATACGGGTACTCTCCATTTGTGTTTTCCTTTCTTCAGGCAAGATATGACTTTTGCGTCGATGAGCCTTCGTGTACTGTATCTGGAACTTCCAAACTAAAGCAGCTTAAAGTATACCAAACGTCGGAAGGAGGACTCAACAACGTATGAATGCTGACTGCATTTTCTGTAAGATCGTCAAAGGCGAACTTCCCTGCACCAGGATCTATGAGGATGAGGATACACTTGCCTTCCTCGATATCGGCCCTATCGTAAAGGGACATTGCCTGGTAATACCCAAACGACACCATGACCCCATAACATCTATGCCGGCGGGTGAATTACAGACATTGATCGTCGCGGTTCAGAAGGTGGCCAGGGCAATCGAGGATGGCCTGAAAGCCGACGGTTTGAACATCACGCAGGCGAATGGCTCCGTAGCCGGGCAAGTCGTGCCACATGTTCATTTCCATGTTATCCCGCGTTTTGTCTGGGATGGTCATTCCTGGAACTGGAACGCACAATCATATGACAACACCGATGAAATGGCGGCATGCGCCAGGCAAATCTGCGACGCATTCAAAGACTGAGAACAACGCCCCTCTTTGCGGCGAGACCACTGGAGAAGATGAGCATGAATGATAATGCTTTTGTGAACACTGTAGGCCAGATTCACCAGAATGACCCCCGGTACGATGAGGAAGCATACTTCTTCATTCGCGACGCACTCGATTTTTCGGCCAAGGCTCTGAGCAAACCCAGGTCGGGACCCGACAAGCACATAAGCGGGACGGAACTCGTCCAATGCATACGGGAGTTCGCACTTCAGGAGTTCGGCCCGATGACTTACACCGTTCTCACAGCCTGGGGGATCGAGGCGACAAGTGATTTCGGTGAGATCGTCTTCAACCTTGTGGACGCCGGAATGCTGGGCAAGACAGACGAGGACAGAAAGGAAGATTTCGCAAGCAAGTATGACTTCGTCGAAGCCTTCGTGAAACCATTCCTGCCCGGAGACCCGGCATCCAGGGAAGCCACCCGCTCCGAAGATGACAGACATCCTTCCTGAGCGTGCCTCCTGAAAACCAGCTTTCGACTCCCAACGTCCCAGATCTTCCCGGGCTGTCCCGGTGGGCGTCGATTCAAAAGCTTGTCACTTGGGCCAGATCTTGCGGCGAATGACTTGCTCACTTGAAAACTGAAAAGGGCCGGGAGCGGGGTTTTCTGCGTTTCTCTTCTTTCCAGAATAGTCGGTGTCGAGTCGATAGGGCGTTCCGTCGGGTTGCTCGAAGGGGGCGTCTGGGACTTTTGCATTCCCCAGTGCTTCGGTGGTGACAATCGCTCGCCTCTGTTTGGACATCCAGGCTGGATCGACGGCCATTTCGAGCCACCAGCCATCGGGCTTTTCGGCCAACTTGATGCCGGGTTTGAAGTCTGTAACGACCAACGCGTCGTGGTCGAGCGTACTCGGTTTGGCGCCGTCAAGATAGACGTTGCCGACGGCATGGAGATTCGCATCCTCTTTACCGTAGATAGCCAAACTGCTGCGCCCGATGAACAGGTTATTGTGAAAGCGTTCGTCTTTGTGCTGTATGTTGGACAGCTTCATATCCTCAACTGTATGCGGTTTGAAGTAGGGCGTTTCCCTGCGTTCTTTGCGCTGCCCAAGAGATCCCGCGATCAGGTTGTGTACATAGGCAGCACCCTGAGACCATTCCACAATAGCATTTCTCGAAAGGAATATGTTGTTATCCAGCAGGAACGGACCATGATCAACTTCCATGAAGACATCTTTACTGTTGTCGTGCAAAAGATTCCCTGTTACCCGCGTGCCCTGGGCCATCCAATCCAGCCAGATGCCTCCAACGGCGCCGCAGCGATAAATGTGATTGTTCTTGATGAGAACGTCATTTGAGGCCAGCAGTTTGAGCCCGGCCACGTCGGGACCGCCAATCCAGCCTCGCATGGCAATGTCGCAGATTGTATTGCCTTCAATGGTGCTGAATATCCCGCCCAGGCTGCCGTGAATTCCGTTTTTCTCGCAATGCGAGATATGGTTATTGCGAACAACGTGGCTGCCGATCTTCTGTTTGGACCATCCATGCTCAAGTGCCAGTTCGCACGATTTGACGAACCCCGGGGCCGATACAGCCGGCAAAGCAATCCCGTATTTACCCAGATCGTAACGACCAAGCGTAATGCCGGTGTTCATGGAGTGGCTGATCACATTGTTTTCAATGACCCAGCCTTTGGACCAGTGCGTTCCGATCAGACCGACCTGTTCGGACATAGCCCCAGACCAGGGCGTGGCCGCCTGCCGCATGACGAAACCGCGAACGGTGATGTAGCTACGTCCGGGTCGATCAGGATAGAAGATACTCTGCCGCACGTTGATCTCGACCAGTTCCTTATTGGGATCAACGTGTTTGAACTGTGCCCAGATCGTGGTATTGGTTTTGTCTACTTTTGCTTTCCAGAGCGGTCGGCCACTAACGATAGCGTCAGCGCCGCTGCTGTTTGACGCAGGGTCAGGTTGATAGCCTTTCCATTCGTGTCCGCCACAGTTGATTCTCTTGCTGTAATCTTTACCATCGACCAAGATCCCGGAAATGCAGGCCATCGACACACGGTCAATGATGTCTATTTTCAGCTGGCCGTCTGTAACTTTGATACTGTCGAAGTGTTCGTCACGTGCCGTAAATTTGCCGACCTTCGCAAAGATGTCGAACTCACTGAGTACTTTCTTGTTTTGAAGTTTGACGTCAAATACCCGCTTGGCCTTTGAGTCAAAATGCGGTTCACTGAACTTCAGGGTAACGCGGTAAGTCCCATTGGGCACAACAAGGCGATAGCCCTTCAGATTGTACCTGCAGGTCTGGTAGAGAATGTCCTCTTTCGTTCCATCTATGGCTTTTCCGGGATAACTGGCGATCATCCCGCCCAGAACCGTGTCTTTCGAGTCGGCCTCTGTGCCTACAACCTGCTTTCGGGGGGGCAATACCTGCTCCAGCACCTTCGCTTCATCCATCCATGCACCGTTGACATAGACCGTGCCCGTATGCCGTGGATAGCCCCTGTTTCCATGCCACTCTCCCCTGATGACATCACTGTAGGGATTGAAATCACCGAAGAAGCCGTTGGACAATGCAATTTTCCAGACACCATCGGCCACCTTCTGCCAGCCTTTTATGATCTCTGACCCCTTGATCACAACCTTCTCGCCTTCAGCAGCCTGGTAGACGATCCGTTTGTCGTCGGAGGTACCACCGCGGGGCGGATTGACTCGCTCGCGATAGATACCCTCGTGGACGGTAATCACGTCACCTGGCTGAGCAGCTTGCGCGGCTACCGAGATGGTCTTGAAGGGCTTTGACTTCGAGCCCGCGTTCCCGTCGAGGCCTGAGGTGGATACGTGATACTCAGTCGCGTGAAGCGAGCAAGCGCCCAGGGCTATGGTTAATGCTGTGATAGATGCTCTCATAATATGTTACTCATAACAGACCTGCTTGATGCGCCCAGATACACCCTCTCCGCAAGCGCCATGCGGTCCCGTGAGGCGCCGGCATATTGCCCCCTGTTGAGCTCAACAGCGGGTGCCACGCAGGGAGAGATAATCAGCCCCTCGGGCCCATTCATGGCCTTGACCAGTTCAGCGTAATAATCATCGAGTTGATCGCCGTGACGCCTCCTCCGCCACTGACAGGCAATCGTTGGTAGTCTCCCAATCGATTTGCACGGATGGCGCCTGCTGTAGCATTGGTTTCGTGCATGACATTTCCAACCAAGAACCTTAGCGTAGCAAAGAGTTGTCCTCTGTGACGAGATGTCGTTTTCCTGGAACGGACAGGGAACAGATATGCCTTAAGTTGACGCGGGTCAGTCAAGGCAGGACCGGCCATGAGCATTCTCCGCAGTGGCCTCTTCTGAGATGCAAGTCTCTGAAGATACAGCCCCGAACGCCCGCTCCCATCCCTGTCTCGGCGCGGTAAAGAGCTTTATTCTGCCCCGATCTTGACTGTCCATCCCGATCCGGCATCCTCTGACCCATGAAAGCCCTGCTTCAGGACGGTCTTCAGGTGCATATTCCCGCCCCGCCCGAAAAGCGATTGCTTATCAATCAATTGGAAGTTGGCCGTTATGCCCTTGACAATCCTCCTTTGAGCACGTAGTGGTGGCACATCAAGCGTGTTTAATTGTAAGTTGAGGGCTCAGTGAGTGATAAGCGTGAAAGCAAATCCCATCAGTCGCCGAGCCGCCGCACCTGCCTACCGCAGGCAGGCTCCAAATTACGGCTCTGCGGTCGATACCGCACCAAGCTGGAACAATCCACATGACAGATCGCAAGTTGCCAGTAGCAGCCCTCACCATAGCGATGTTAATGCTGCTGATCTGCCGGGCCGGAGGCTCGCCTGCACAGGCGCCGGCGCCGATCAGCCCGGCGATACGCGAGTATTGGGACAGCGAGTACAAGCGTCTGGCCGACCGCAAATCGGCGGCGGGGGCTAATTCCGTTCCGCTCTGGAAGAACGGCAAGGCGGTCCTCAAGGGGCGTCCGAGCTTCCCGTATCACGACAACCACTGCCTGATCTGGGACACCGATCGGGATCCGGTCGATACGGTTCTGCGGCGAACCGGCGCGTTGCTGGATCATGTCGACAAGCTGCGCGGCGATAAATCAATGGCGGGACTGGGCAAGCAGCTTTCCGCCCTTGTCGCCAGGGGACGCGGCGTCAAGCCCGGCTCGCCCGAACGCAAGACACTGTTCGCCGACATCTGCCGATTGCGGCGAACGATCGCCCTTGCCAACCCCCTTCTGAACTTCGATGAAATCATCTTCTCGGCGTGCGGCATGGGCATCGGCGTGGCGACAAACCCGGGGATCCAGCGCGGGAGCCACTGGCAGTACATGGGCTTCCAGTCGATGAAAATGAGCGGTGAAGGGCTGGTCGTACTGTCCGGTTGGAAATCAGGCAAGCCGAAGTTGCGCAACGTGTTTAACGAATCCCAACGGGCCAAACGTCGCTTCCACAGCGCGTTCGACCTGTCGTACGATGGAACCGAAGCCCTCTTCGCGGCCCAGACGTTCACCGATCCGGACGTGCCCTGGGAGAAGGAGAAGACCAGGGGATACGACCTTGGCGACGGTCCGACGCACGTGTTCAAGGTGCGCCTCGACGGGTCGAATCCGGTCGAACTGACCAGCAAAGGGTACAGCAACGGTTTCCCCTCGTGGCTGCCCGGCGGGCGGATCGTGTACGTTTGCGACTACGCGCCTAACGCGGACGGATCCGGGTGGAACCGCAAGGCAGACCGCTGCGGAGGCTGGGCGACCACGCTGTGGTCCATGAAATCCGACGGCTCGGACGCCTTTGCGATAAGCTGGCACGAGTCGGCGGAGTACCATCCGGTGGTCGATCACGATGGGCGAATTGTCTACTCCCGCTGGGACTATCTCGATCGGAACTGGGACTCGGCGCATCATCTCTGGACGTGCTATCCCGACGGGCGCGACCCGCGGGCTCCGCACGGGAATTACCCCTACCCGCACCATCGGCTCGCCGGCGGGCCGAAGCCCGGCGTGCAGGGCGATGGACGCGCCGCACGCCCCTGGGCGGAGATCCACATTCGCCCCATACCCGGGTCGCCGGGCAAATACGTGGCGATCGCCGGCGGGCATCATCGCGTTCTGCCAGGCGTGCCGATCCTTATCGATACGAACATCGAAGACGATCACATGATGTCGCAGGTGCGCATCATCGGCGGGACCGACCTTCCGCACGAGGGCAGAGGCGTTGTGCGATACCAGGCCCGGGACGAGTATTTCACGCCCTGGCCGCTGAGTGAGGACTACTACCTGATAACCAACCGCGACAGGATCCTGCTGATCGACAAATTCGGCAACGAACTGCTGATCTGCAACTGGGACAACAAGCGGGGCATTCCGGTTTCCCCACGTCCGCTTCGCCCGCGCCGCAGGGAAACGGTTATTCCCACGCAAACTCACCAGGGTCTGCGTAGAGGCTCGAGCGACCACAAACGAGCGTCGATTTTCGTAACGGACGTCTACAACTCGGCCGACAAGTGGCCCGAGGGCACGAGAATCAAGTCCATTCGCATCCTCCAGTACATTCCCAGGCCCTTCAGACACACCGCATTACATGTGCAGAAGCGTGTCGTCCTGGGCACGGTTCCGGTGGAGTCCGACGGCAGCGCATATTTCGAGGCCCCGATCGAACGGTTGATCTACTTCCAGGCTCTGGATTCAGACGGCCTGGCGGTCCAGTCGATGCGCAGCGGAACGTACGTGCATCCGGGCGAGCAGTTGACATGCCACGGTTGCCACGAGCGCAAAGGCAGTGCTCCTGCGCCCAGGGCTTCGGTTCCGATGGCGGCGAAGCGGGGCCCGGGGAAGATCGTCCCGGAGGTCAGCGGGAGTAATCCGATGTCGTACAAGAAGCTCGTGCATGACACCGTGTTCCAGACCAAATGCCTGGGCTGCCACAAGAAGAAGAAAAAGGGCATCCAGGACTTCACGTTCGACGGTATTGACGAATGGCGCTACGACAGGAAGCCTACCGGCCCGCTGGTCGGGTACCTATGGCGGGCCCGCTCCCGCGACGGGTTCTTCGACAAGCCTCACGGCGCCCACCGGTTCATTCCGGGTCGATTCGGCGCCCGCGAGTCGAAGCTGGGCAAGCTGATGCTAGGTTCGCACAGGAAACGAGTAACCCGGGAGGAGTTCCACCGCGTAATGCTCTGGCTGGACGCCAACACCGTGGTGTCCAGCGCGTACCTGGCGGGGCGCACCGATCCCCTGCTGGAGTACGACCCCAATAACCGCACCGGCGTGGAAAAAGATCGTCCGGTCCGGGGACAGGAACAAGGTGAAAAAGCCTCGGCCCAGCTGTACAAGAAGGCTCTCTACACTTGCGGGGAAGAGGGGTTGTAAACGCCGTACTTTTCAGCCGGCGTTTACACTGTTGGCCAGGTAGCCGCTCTGTGTTCCCTCCCGGACCATCTCCAGTACCCGCCTGATCCGGCAATACTGCGGTCTTGGTTTTCTTTTCACTATTTCTCAGTCATTGAGAGAATATTACGACATCTGGATCTGTGGCCAAAGGAAGCCTTACCAGCCAGGGCTTTGCCGAAGCCGATTATGCAGGACTATATTCTTGAGCCTTTCTTCGATGATTGCCCTGCTTACGATGAAGCCGCAGCAGGCTAACCCTTCGAAAGCTCAGGACCGGCGGGTGTCGGGGTCCAGCGAGTTGTGGGATCCCTGTCATCACGTCATAACCTCCTGTCTCAGGATAACTTATATGGTATCGTACGGCTTCCATACAGAACAGTTATTGGAGGCCCATGAACGCAAAAGACATCCCGCTGCATGATACCCGGCCGGCCCCCACATGTCTCAGGGAGCAGTCACCCTCGTTCAAGGTTGTTACGCAATTGATGTCTTTCGCAAGGTGCTATGTGTTCGATAGTTATGACTGATTTTCCAATGATCACGCGTTTTACGACCTGCTCGACGATGTTGCGGCGAGTGGCGAAGTCGGCGGTGTTCAGACGGCTCTTGATGATCTTGGCGAAGGACGTGAAACTGCGCAGCAGTTCGGCTGCCTCCTTTTGGTCCATGCTGTCCGCCGCAGCCTTTTCGCGTTGGGCTTGCAGGTGCCTGAGTTTATCGGTGAGCTCGGAGTACTTGGCTGTGTGGGATGCCTGGTCAAGCATGCCGCGAATAAACAGATTGTTTGCGCGCTTGATCTGCTTCTCGACCTCTCCGATCTTTGCGTCGAGCTTGTCCGGTGATCCGCCGGTAGCGCGCGGATGGATCTTCTCCCGGAGGTTCGGATAATGCTTCTTCAACATGGCAGGTTTCTTCAACAGCTTGACCACTTCGCGCCAAATCAATTCGTCAAGCTGACCAACGGGAAGGCGACGCTTGTTCTCGCACGGACCGACTCCGCTATCCTCGGCATGGGCCCGCCTGGAATACCCACACATATAGCTCTTGCTTTGGGTCTCGGCGAACATGGCCTTCTGGCAACACTCACAGGTCAGCAATCCACGAAGGAGATAGTTGCGCTTCGTCCGCCGAGCCGCCAGGTCACGGTTGCGTTGGAAGCGTTGCTGCGCCAGCTCAAAGATCTCGTCATCGACGATCTTGGGCGCCGAGAAGGGTATCCATTCTTCCTTGGGCCTCTTACGTTGACTACTCTTGAGATACTTTCTGTATCCCTGGCGCCGGTCCTTCGGTTCGACAGCTTCGATCTTGTGTGCGTAGCCCGTGCCGATGTACAAGGAGTTCCGCATCACACGCCCGATATTAGCCCCGCTCCATCGCCCTCCTCGTACGGTCGGGATGGCTGCATCCCGTAACCGCATCGCAATGGCGCGCAGCGCAAGACCATCGTAGACATACCAGTGATAGATCTTGCGCACGACGTCTGCCTCGGTCTCAATGATCTCGAAGTGCGCGGGAATCTCGCCCTTGCGCTTGACGTATTCGTAGCCGAACACTCGCTGTCCGCTAACCAACTCGCCCTGGCGCATACGGTGCAGTTTCCCACGCCGCGTCCGTTCCTGAATCTTCGCGTGCTCGTACTGTGCGATGACGCCCTGCATCTGCAGCAGCAGATCCTCGTCTGGTCCCTGGCCAATCGGCCGTTGAATGAAAACGACCTGGCAATCGCCTCGCTGAAACTCTTCCATCAGCAGGATCTGGTGGCCATAGTTGCGTGCCAGGCGGAACGGGTTCATGATCAGCACCCGCTGATACCGCCCCTCGTAGACCGCATCGAGAAGCTTATCCAAAGCTGGCCGGCGCAGGACATGTCCCGAGTAGCCTTCATCGGTATAGACATCTTCATCCATCAACTTCACGTCGTGTTCCTGCGCGTAGGCCGCAATGGCGGCCATCTGACTCTCTATGGTTTCATCTTTCTCCTGCTGCTCGCTGGAGACTCGGGCGTAGACTGCTGCGCGTCCTCCCCCAACCCTGGCAGGTCCAACTGGGGCGGCTTCTTCTTGCCCGGTGGCTTTTTCTTCAAAAAGAGCAGGCTGCGATACACGTTCTCCAATATCGTTTCCGCGTGGCGATCCGGGACCGGCTTTTTTTATATCTTTCACAGGCATCTTCCTCCCTCTTTCGAGCGTCTTTTCACCCCCGACGGTAGCGTCAATCCGCAAGAAAACACAGAGCTTTACGCCCCTCAGAACGGTAAAGCTCGTATTGATAATGCCTTACGAAAGAAATAACATATTTTGTGTAACAACCTTG
>PVBE012388560.1_pt1 | contig 11359 bp, 16 predicted proteins | sample 1631181 | NCBI WGS metagenome assembly PVBE01 (sample SAMN08397723, study PRJNA350692) | Marine metagenome, whole genome shotgun sequencing project. | isolation source: water | place: Pacific Ocean | collected 2012-04 | reverse complement strand
CCATCTATCTGGTTCTCTGCTTCTGTTACAATTTCTTTACATTTCTTCAGGTCTTCAAATTCATTAATATCAACTGATACTTTTTTAGTTACTGTTTTTTTAATCTTTGCTTTTGGCATTTCACTTCTCCTTAAATAGTAGCGGATGAGTGGGGGCAGGATAGCCCTGCCCCCAGTTCCCGTTAGAATTAAAACTTATACATTGTGATGGAAATAACTTCTCCAATCAATGAAACCACCAGCGTGTCGTTCATATACACTTGTCATTAGTGCAAATGTATCAAAGTCCACTGTGTTGTTGGTTTCAGCATCAGCACGTTGTATCCACTTGAAGTTATCCTTCATAGTAGACATATCCAACATACCCCAGCTTGAAGTACTGTAATCACTCAGACGTAGCCAGTTAATAATCTTATACAATCCATGCTGCATGTTAACATTATTATTCTCGCTGTCGAGCTCAAACCTTGTCTTGACTAATTCCTGAGCCTTAAAGTTTAAGTCATCAGGAACCAACAGGCAGTAACTATCTCCAGTGTCAATTCTTTCACCGTTAGCCTGTTTAAACTTCCTCATAAGGATTCTTGTTGCCGCCACTGCAGTTGCAGAGAACGAAGAAGCACCGAGGTTATCAAATCCACTTGAAGTGGAAACGCCTGGAACTTTCGTTGTATGACTGTTACTTGCAAGGGCAACACCCTCTTCCTGACTAGGCATGAAATCAAATGCCGTAGATGTAGCATTACCAAAAATAGCTACAGCATTTTTGTCTCTAACCCTGTAAGCAGAATTGATTAACTGCTTTGAAAGGTTAGTAAGGATATCATACTTCAAGTCATCAAACAACTTTCTACTTGCAACTGTTTTAGCTGCATACTCTTTAGATTCAATCTTAGTAGAGTACCCTGGAGTAATACCTAATGTTGTCAACCTACCATTAAAACTAGGTATATCACCAAGTGCAGATACAGATGTCCACTCTTCCCACGCTCTCGTAGAATCAGTGATGATATCAAATATCTGTTCCTTCTTACTGTTTAAATCATTATACTTCCTTGCGTCATCTTCAACTTCACGCAAATCTTCCTGCAGCATCTTTACAAACGCAGGACTTGTTAATGGATTCGCCATCTTCTTTCTCCTATCTAATCAATGTTAAAATCAGTCTACGCCACCAAAGTGTCTTGGTATAAACCTGAATACAGCGTGCTCGCTGCCTGCGTCTCTAAGGTCTAGATGCTCAACCACAATACCCCATCCATCAGTAGTACATGCATCATCATTTTCGATGTATATAGCTTCTGTACCTGTCTGCATTGCACAATGACCTGGAGTTATATTAACCCTTGCAAATGTGTCATCAACTGCAATGTCATGCGGGAATGAATGGTCAACCGTAACTACAGTTGCACTGGTATCATCAGACACCCTATACAAGCCTGCATTTGCACCTGTACGACAATAAGAAGTACAGTTATTAGCCATACCTGTCATATCAGAAGCATTTGCTGTATAACCAAGTCCAGTAGTAGAACCCGTGGTTACAGTCTGTAAGTTAAGAGCACTACCATATGACCCGCTACAAATAGGAGCCTTAATCCTTGTAGTGTTATCTATTAAAGCCACCAATACCAATGGCTGCTTGTCTCCCTTGCTCCACATACCTTCTTGGCCAAAATACTTTCTGGCATTCTGGGTTGACTGTGTGTCTGATCCGTCAGCTAATCCACTTATACTAATTCTCTGATAAGTAGAATCATAAGTCTGATCTATGTCATTAACGCCAACAATAATACCAGCCAATACAACATTACCAGTGGTATCAAAAGCACCACTAGCCTGACCAGCATTTTCCACGCCACCATCTTGGCTCCATTTTACTAATTGTCCAACATATACAGTATCTGCATTCCCTGAAATAGGAAACCACGAACACTGTTCATCTTTTAAATCTACGACTTCCATAGTTCTTCTCCCCAAACATAGTGTTTAATTAATAATCACCTCGCCAGTTAAGACTGCCACAAAAAGGGCAACCCCCACGTACTGACACCGTGTGGTAATGAACGGGCTCAACAGGATTCCCACTTGAATCAGACCTTATAATAGGTGTTTTTTGTCTAAGAGTTATACCTCCAAGCATCAGACTGGCAGCTGGCTGACCTCCCCCCCTATACTCACTCGGACTATCCGCGCCATTTACTCCAGGCTCAGGATATACCGCAAGGGTCGTTCCTATCTCTTCCCAGGTAGTATCTGCGGTATCAGTCCAACCACCGTCAGAGCTATCCTTGAATGTAGTTCCAGCACCCGCCAGAGCTTCCCTGGCTTGTTGTGTCTGTGTTACTTCTACGGCAAAGTCTTGCAATACAACACCATTAGATGTCGATTCATCTCCTAACGTGTCCCTCTTGTCATTACATATAAAACCACAATTAAAGCAGTGATAGTAGCGGCCATTATCCTGTTTTGTTTCATCTATAACAGGTAGTGTACGACTATCTCTTGGCCGTCTAGGTTTTCGTGCTTTTGGTTGTCGTCTCGATACTCTCATAACTTCATAGTCCCCGACATTGGAGCTTTATTAGCCATCGCTTTTTTAACAAAACTCTCATCTTTTTTTCTGCGCTTCATATAAGCCTGAACATGCTCATCATTTAAAGCGGCATTTATATCAGGGTCATTGGACGCTCTACTGGACATAGCGGTAGAGCCGCCAACTGCACCACCTGCCCTTTGTCCTTGAAAGGCAGTTGTTGGATTCTGTGATCTTTTGTACATATCTTTATAATAATTCCTTTCCGCTATTTCATAATTCCTCTGGGCATCAAGTTTTCCGTTTTCAGAATAACCAGGAAGTCCTTCCATTGATTTCAAAATAGCCTCATATGCTTCAGGCTCTTCTTCTACTCCCATCCCACGAACAGCCCTGGAATATTCATTTATATACTGTTCTCTTTTATCGTTCTTTTCGTTTTCCATTTTCTTGACCTTAGCCTCGACCATCTTCTCCATACGCTTATTATCATCATCTTCAAACCCACCGCCAAAATCAAATATATCATCATCTTCTTTTCTAACAGCAGCTGGCTGGCTTTTAAGCTCAGATATTTTATCCAACAAAGTATTATATCTGTCCTCATTGTCTTCTTTGTAGGCTTTAAATTCCCTTCCAAGTCTACTATTGCCATCACGGAGGTTCTTGTTTTCTTCTTCTAGTCTAGTTGTATCTGTAGCCTCTTCACTAGATTCCGTTACTGGTTCGTTGACCTCTGTCTCGTCAAGTCCATTAAGTTCGTCCATTTTACATCTCCTTTAAAAAAAATCAACCTATTGTTTTTCTATTTCTCTCGTCTTGCAACTTCTGCAGCTTACCAACACTCTTACCATGTGCCTCTATTAACTTATTCCACCTACTACCTATATACTTACACGCAGTAAATATAGCCCTATCCCTCTCATCCGCCTCGTCTTTATATATTAATTCAAACTTTTGATCTAACAGCAACACTAAATCGTTAAACAACACCCTGCCCACTTCACTATTAAGGGCTATCATAAATTCGGTTGTCTTCTCCAGATTCCTAATAGTAGTTGCTTCTATCTGGTCACTAACCGTCACCTTGCTATATGCGTTATTAGGCACCCATTCCCTCCGCTAATTGAGCCTCTTGCATAGTCTGTTCTACGCCCGACTGATTAGTGGGAGACATACCCCCGCCCCCTTGTGGTTGCTGTCCTCCACCGCCCATACTTTCCATAGGAGGAGGCGCCTGTGTATCAGCAAAGAACTTATTACGGAACCCTTCATACTCTTTACCCATTAAAGAGGCAACCTCTCCAAGTATATAATCAACAGCATCTCTTCTTTCAGGATCATTTGCTATATAGCCCAATATAGAGATCCAGTTCTGTACCTTTGCCTGCCTTGATGCATCATCATTAAGAGAGGCAGATAAAGGCTTGTATGTAAAGTCTAAATAAGGATTAAAAAATGCCATATTCTCTTCGCCAATCATCTCAGCAGCTGTCTGCTCCTTCATATGTTTTGCTGCCATTTGTGTTATAAACCAGTATAAATCACTAAGGCCCGTGTTCTCCATTGTCAAGGTCCTGTAATTAGACCTTGTATCACTACGCTGCATCTGATTAGCTGTTGCTGTTGCTGTGGTAGTAGGGGCTGCTAATTTACTCTGTGTTTCTGCCGATATACCAGAGGCTTGCTGCATAGCATTCTTATACATAACAATCTGGTTTAAGGCACCATTAACGTCGCCACCTATCTGTACCTCCTGTAGCACATTGCCGCTTTCTGTCTGCCAGAACGCCCCAGGCTTCCACTCTAATGATTCATTATCTGTTATATCATACTGATTACCCTGCATAATAGGAATAGTATGCAACTTTGTTCTGTCGTTTTCCATGTTAAGGGTATCATTAATACCAACCTGGAGTTCTTTTAAGCACTTACCATCCCCCATACCATCATCCTTTGCTGGATGTATATAACAAAGGGCTCTTGTTATAGGCCTATAAGGATTACCTTTAGAGTCTATAGAGCGAGCAGGATTAAATCCTATCATAACCCTGTCATAATTACTCACCGCAAATGTGATTACCATTTCATGTAACTCTGCGCCTTTTTTCTTTTTACCATCCTCACCAATGCCAACTTCTACTTCTATCGCATTGCCATCAGCATCTCTTTCTTTTACCATAACCCAATGCTTTCCAAGCCTCTGGAGTATAGTCCAGTTCTTTAGAGGTGTAGAAGATGATTCTGTTTTATTATCCAAACCATGATGTGTTGTTTTATCTCCTTTAGCCCCGTCTTTAGGCGGAGTCTTAACCTCTTTTAATTTATCAAGGTCAAAGTATTCCATCGTATCGGCATTAGCCTCTAGTTCATCAACAGTTGCATTAAACCTTAATATAACCCACTTCTTTTCCTGTAAACTATATGTATATGACGTATCAGTAAATACATCTCTCGGATCAACCACATCAAAATTAAAATGGTCTTTCAGCACAAACTCTTCATGTACATCTTGTTCATTCATTTTCTCTATTGGCTCTCCTTCGGGAGTTGTACCAATCCTCTCAGGTACCATTTGTGTTCCTGTCTTCTCTGTAACTGTTTCCTGTTCCCACCAACATCTAAAATATGTAACGCCACATATATTTTTCATATTAACCGCTCTCATATATTTCTGGTAGAAATATAATTCTCGCCTGTTAAGTGTTTTGTTTATTAAGTCCTTACTTATCTTTGCTGCGCGGGCACTTCTTTCGTCATCACTGCCAACATACACCTCTACAAAATCATGTGTCTTGAAATACAACCCAGCTTCTATGGCGGATTGAGTGAGCATCTGCGATAAAAACTCAGGCATATATATATCAGACATCCAGTCATAGTTCTTTTCTGTACGTTCGCAGTCAAACATATCAAGATAGTCCAGGTAATCTGCATCTGGAATATTATTATTACTCTGCCCAACTACATATTCACCATCTATAATCAGATTGGCAAGGGCCTTGGTTTCTTCTTTATTATATCGTGCCATATATTTTTTCCTTATCTATTTGTCTGATAATATCTCTTATGTATGTAGTTCCTAGGCTTCTTTGTGAGTTGCTTTCTTGGAGAAAACCTAATATCTTTCATTAAAAACTCAAGAGCGGTACAAAAATGACTCCACTTAACAGTAGGCTTACCCTTCTCAAGTCTCCATTGTTTTAGAGAATCTGCTGTAAGGGGACAATCATTTAACACCCATAAAGTAGGAAGCCTTTTCTCTAGCCCATCCTGATGTATCTTGTTGTTAAACGGCTTCTCGCATAAAGCAGCATTTGCAAGCCGCCTCCTTATCTCATCCCTACCCCTTAAGTTATGGTCTGTCTTTGATGCAGTAGATTTTGTATTAGCACTTTCCCACCATCCACCAGTACACTCTTCATTCTTCTTCATCTGGTTAAAATAATGATTCATGTCATCTATTACACTTTTTGTTGTATTTGACTGTTTTATACTGGCCAGTGGATCTATAAGATTCATCCCAAATCTCCTGGTTGGGCCACTTACATCAGCTATCATCTTGCATATAGCCAGTGTGTTATCCCTTTCTGGATCAGGGTTTAACTCTGCATATATAAACGCTTCATTATATGGGGATAGATACACAAAAATAATAGCAAGCTTTGTTGTAGGATGCCAGTCTTCTGACCTGAAGAATATGCCAGTCTTAGGAATACCATCTGGAAACACATCACTCCCTTTTCTTATATGTATTCTTGGAATAAATTGTTTGTATATTTTACCTGTAACAGCCGCAAATATACCGTATCTACGCATATCAACTAACTGTTTATCATCAAAGCCTGCATACTTTTTATCTATAATTTCTTTTGTTAATAACGGGTTATCATCAGTTGCCATCTGAATAACCGCTATAGATTCTTTGCTATTAGTAAATTCTATTTCAGGAAACTTAGACTTATGTTCACGTAAATAATATTCTCTTATAGCCTTACTCTTATAATAAACCTTAGCGCGTTCATATATACGATCAAAATAATACCCAATAGCATTGTCTTCTGTCGGTGTATATGATATACACGTATCACCATCTTCTATCAAAAGACGTGCTGGCTGTTCATCGTAGAACGGTTCTGGTGCTAACTCATCAAGCCACAACGCTGTTCGTTTATGACCAGCAACCGACTGCGTAGATTGATTATAAGATACATATTCAATCGTTATATCATCTCCCCCATAAGGATCTCTTATTATCTGTACCTGCCTTCGTGCCGTAATATCCTTCTTTAAAAGGAAAGGAGGTAACCACCTGGTAAACTCTGGATACTGTGTGTTCTTTGTCTCACTAGACCTCTCATTACTATCCTCACTGGACTTAGACTTTTCAACAGGAAGGTTCTGTGACGCAAACCTATATATCTTATGAAGCCTTTCATGCTTGTGTATATCCGCATTACAATGAGGACACTGCTTGCCTTCCAGGCCGCTAAAATATTCCTTTGGAGAAAAGTAATGCCCTCTTTCAATCCCATCTGTACTTAAGCTGTCCTTTAATTTATCTTCGTATATCTTAGCAGTATTACACTTAAAATATACCACATTCTTCCTTGGTATAGGATGCCAGCCAAGTATTCTTAGTACATAGTTATATGCAATAACAGCCGTGCCTCCTGCCTGGTTCCCTTTATTTACAAATATAATATCATAGTCAGCATTAAAAAAAGCATCTGAATGTTTTGTGTGTTTATAGGCATACAGATTCGCAAAATCATTTGCCTCTTTCTTTTGCTGATTTGTAAGCTCTAGCGTCATTAAAGTATTGGCTCCACCACAAAGGACAGTTTAATTGTATCATCTGCATGAAAAGTAGTTGAACTTCTATTTACCAACCCAACATGTAATTCACTTGTACGGTCTTTATCTTCATAGTATATTGGAGATTTAAAGCTGTTTTCACTCTCATAGTAATACTGGCCAGCACCAGCAATCTGCCTTGCATCTGAACTTGAAAACAAAACAGATGTTATATGTCCATCTAAATCTAAGTCTGTATTTGAATATCCATCTGTATTCCAAAATACAACCTCAAGGTCTAGCGCTGTTGTTGTGTTTGAAAAATCGGCCTGAATTGCTATACTGTTTATCCTCAGCTTGTCAACCTTTACTGTTGAATAGTCAGACGGAAAACTAATAGACTCATTCTCTATAGCATTCTGAACTAAGGCCCCAGTAAAATTACTATCCTTATCACTGGAAATTGTTTCTATTGAATAATGTACTGACATTACTATCCTCCTTTAAGTTATAATTAAATCATCATATCGTCAACTGCTATAAAATTGCCATCTTTGTCAGTGTAGTAGCAAAGCCTACCTTCGCTATCATAAACATTGATCAAACAACTCCCTGTAGCTATCTGCCAGTCTGCTGAAATTGCTTCAGTTAAATACTTTAAAGTATTTTCTTTTGCCACCAGGAAATTCTTTGGTTTATTTGTGTAAAATTGTAGCGTTGGTATTTCTATATCAGGTGCCGCACATGAAAAGGTAAAGCCAAATGCTTTACTCGCATCAGCTTCGTTAAAAGCTTTTACCACTACGTCAATCGGCATCCCCTCAACGATAGGGCAATCAGGATTATGTTTCTTTTCTTCTCCACTTGCCCTGTTAAAATAAGACATGACCCCGAATGTTATACCTACAATAGTTGCGATAACCACCATGCCCTTAACTATATCTCCGAAAGTTACACCTTTTCTCTGCTGTAATTTGTCGAGCAGGGCAATTATCCTGTCAATCTTACCGTTCTGTTCTTTTATGTGTCCGCTTTCAACACATGAATTTGCGTTTTCCAACAATACATCATATTTTTTATTTCCATCTTTTTCGTGCCTTTCAAAATCGTCCTTTAAATGTTTAACGGCCTCGTCCGTCCTAATGACAATTTCTCTGATATCTTCCATTAATCTTCATCCTCTTCCTCATATTCCATTTCGATCTCAGAAACACCAACATCGAGTTGTGTTATAATATAAGCATGCTTGTTATCCTTTACTTGTTTTTTAATATGGCTTAAAATAGGTTTAATAACGCATTCATCATCTGGTAGCTCGTCTCCTTTGTATTGAATATTAATTTTTAGTGCAATTTCATATAATCTTGTTTCTTCTTTTTCTAACCATCTTTCTATCATTTAAGAACCATCCATTCTTTTTCTGGAAACTTCTTAGTTGGAATATAAACAATAGCATCTTCTGTTTCTATTTTTAACGAAGTCCTATTAGCAGAAACTATCTTGCCATCAACACTTCCTGTCTCATTTGTAAGGCGTATCCTGGCACCTATACCTATAACAAGAGAACCTTTAAACTTGCGCCATGCATGTTCATTTAAAAGGAAAGACTTTATAGCTATCACTACATAAGCAACAACCATAAGTTGGAAGAGGGTGAATAAGAGTTCCCACTCTAATCCACCACGTACCATTTGTGCTAAGACTCCTGCCGTCTCATCCATTGTGATTTCTCCGCTTCCCATTCAGCCTGCCACTCGACTAATACATCAAGCACCTGCCTTTTTAATAACATCTGATGTCTTAGTGTGATCTGCTCAATAGGCATATCAAGTTCAAAAATTTTATCTGCTACATATTTTGCAGGCGTAATCATCTAAGCTTGTCCGCAGCCTTCTGTATCTTATGACCAATGCCAACAAAGCCAAAGCCTGCTGCTACCGTTACAACTACCTTCGCTAATTCGACATGACCCAAACTGGTCAATATCGCACTAACCCCTGCTAATCCTGCTGCTATCCATGTTTTATAACCTTTCATCATCTTTCACTACCTCCCTTTTTTATTAAATGTTAAGCTAAATCCCAAGAATATTGTTTATGGACTTGGATATACAATAGTTTCTATAAAATCATCTACTACTGTTTTATTTACTGCGGCTTCGATACCAGCCTTAACTGTATTTATAAAATAACTCTTAAGTGTTGCTTTGTATACCTCAGAGTTAGTTGCATCAAACTCGTTTTCCCTAAGAGTATTCTTAGCAACTACCTTCTGCTCTTGTATCTTTTGAGCCTTATAACTGTTTAGCCACGTAGTTGAAGCTGGAGCTACTGTTACCGCTCCCCCTATTACAGACGGAACACCGCCATTGTTAATGGCCAAAGACTCTACATCCGACAACTCATAACACAAAGCCCCATTACCCTCTTTAATAATTTTAATCTCATCAAAGGATTTCTTGCCTGTAAAATGCCCACACATCACTCCATTTTTCATAGTTAATACTTTTGCCATTTTTTCATTCTCCTCTTTCAAGATTTCAAACAACTATGCATAAACTAACACAAAGCCCTGTGCTTTCGCTGTATCATTAACAGTATCGCTTGCATGAGTGGCATTCCTTGTTCCTTGAATACCGACTAAATCACCAGTATTTAATGTCAAACCATTTATAGATGCGGTTATATCATAGCTTGTATTGTTGTTTGCTGTTATTGGATAAGTTGTAACTGCTATTGTGTCAGAATCCGTTCCGTTAGTTTCCCCACTAGCAACTTGGTCACAACGAAAGTTCATATACAGATTACCTGTGCCTACAGCAAAAATCCAACAATGCAAACTTACGATAGAGGTAAAATTAGATGGAACAGTCCAGCCACCAGTAAATGTAACATCAATACCATCATTTAATTGTGTAGCATGGAAGGGAAGATTTGCCGTTTCTTTATCAGCTATGGTTGCTTGTACCTGGATATATACTGCTTTATTCCCACTGTCCAACCCTGTTAAACTACTTCCATTTATTGCGGGCAGTGTGCCTGTTAAATTAGCTGCTGATAAGCTTGTTAAACTACTTCCATTTATTGCTGGTAAAGTCCCTGTTAAATTAGCTGCTGGTATGCCTCCCGTACCAGTTATATCATTGCTGTTTAAATCTAGGTCACCACCCATCTGAGAGCCTGTGCCTGTATGCCCTCTATATACATCGGCCTTGACTGTGCTTGCTGTTCCGTCAAGTGTTATTGCCATTTTGTTATTCTCCTACATTTATTAAAAGTATATTTCTTCTATTATCTTACCAACCATAGTTCAATATTATCATTAATATCTTTTAGTTTTATCCACCTTGAATCAGTTACTTCCCCTTTACGCATCCTGAGTTTCCCTACCATACCAACAGCGTCCCATTCCTGTCTAAACTCTCTGCCTGTATATTCCATATCAGCGTCATAATCTGGATTAATAATATTTCGCATAAGTGGTTTTCCGTTTTCCTTCTCTGTCCTTATGTCTGCATCTTCGGGAACAGTAACATCTTCGGGAATCCTGTCGGTATCATATGTGTATTCTTGCCCCTCTATCGTAAAAATTGTTTGTGTAAAAGGCTCTTTTAAGTAACCACCGAAATCATCTAGAAGATATTTACCTTGCCATTTAAGACCTTGTGCATCTCCTACAGACGCAGGGTTAGCAGATATAATGCCTATAACCGTATCTCCATCAACCGCCTTTTTAATCTTCTCCCCATCAAGAGTAACTGCCACCACCTCTTCCAACCGGAGATCCCGTTATACACGAAGTTAAACCTAGACCACCATCTCCACCAAAACCACACCCTGGAGCCACTAAACCAACAGCACCTGCACCACCACCGCCTCCACCACCAGTTCCGTCTCCTGCTCCTCCATTATATCCTTGAACAGGCGTAGTAGTTCTAGTATTACCTGCTCCACCGGCATTACAAGAATTACCGCCGCCACCGCCTGAGCCTCCCGCTACACCGACTGCTCCCTGTGCAGCTCCACCT
>PVBE012096430.1_pt1 | contig 11360 bp, 9 predicted proteins | sample 1631181 | NCBI WGS metagenome assembly PVBE01 (sample SAMN08397723, study PRJNA350692) | Marine metagenome, whole genome shotgun sequencing project. | isolation source: water | place: Pacific Ocean | collected 2012-04 | reverse complement strand
CTCTTCTCGCAGTTTGAGAATGCGGTCTTCGGTGGTTTCGATCGCCGGGATGATGGCGTCGACTTCGAGGGGGAACCAGCGCGGTTTGCCGGGACGATGGTCGTGACTACTGGGCACGTGCTGCCGATTCCCAAAGGCGAACGACCAATTCGTCGGCCTCCGGAACTGATGCCAGAGCCGGTTCTTCGCGAGCACGTTCTGACGCACCAACTCCCACTTCGGATTCTCAAACGCGCCGTCCCGATTGAGGGCGTCGGCGCTCAAGGGCGTTTCCTGCGTCAACTGGGTGACGGTTTCCAGCGCCACGCGCCAGTGGCCGGCGGCGGTCAGGTGGATGCCGTCGCGGGTCAGGCCGTCCGTGGCGAGCTTGCTCAAATCCACGCAGAGATAGCCGCGACGCTTGGCGAGGTCGCGAATCGCGGACGCGTAAGCGACGACGGCGTCGTTGTGCTTCGTCAGGTCGGGCAGATGCGGGTTGTCTCGCGGGCGTTCGAAGGGCGTCGGCGTGACCAGGATGATTCGCTTCGTCCGTTGCGCGAACTCGTCGAGCGCGACTTCGTAGGCCTTGACGAACTCCGGCAGTCTTCCGGGACCGTCGAGCGCTTCCATTTGGCCGAACGTGGCCACGACGATCGTCGCGCCGACCCGCTCCAATTGCTCGAGCGGCGTCCCGAAACTGCGCGGGCGCTGACGACGATAGACCGTGTCCGCCTGCCAGCCCATGTTGCGAAAGTAAACGCGCTTTTTCGCCGCCACGTGAGTGAGCATCGTCTCGAAGTAGGCGAATTCCGCCTGTTTGACGGTCCGGGTGCCCCCCGTGAAGGCGACGACGTCGCCGTCGTTCAGTTCGAAGCCGTTCGTGAACGGCCCAGGCGGCTTTGAGACGTGGGTCGCTTGGCCTGCCAGCGACACTCTCTTCAGCGTCGCCAAATCGGCCCCGGTGTGGTACTTCCAGAGCCCAGCCAACGGGACGGACTTCCTGCCGAAACGAATCGCCAACTGCCCCGGTTTGCCGAAGATGCCGCCGGGCCAACCGTGATCCATGACGCGGGCGGCGATCAGGTTCTTTCCCGGTTTGAGGACGCCGAGGGTCAGCGTGTAATTCCGAGGCGTGTTGTGAGCGCCCGGCGCTTCGTATCCGCCGACGCGACGCCCATTGACCCAAGCGACGTCCATGTCGTCGATCGGTCCCAGGCTGAGCGTTCCGCGCGTGCCGGCAAGTTCCGCAGGCACCTCGACGCTCTTACGGAACCAGACGACGCCGTCATAACCGGGCAGCCCCGCGTTCTCGAAATGGACGGGCAGCTTCATCGTCTTCCAGGCGCCGTCGTCGAAACCGGGCTGCGCCCAGGCGTCGTCTTTCGAACCCGGGTCCGCGGCGGCGATTCGCTGGGGCCAGGAAAGCTCTTCACTGGCAGCGCCGCGGGGAATGATGCGTCCCTTCCGCGGGGCGCTGGTTTCGTCGGCCCGAGAAAGACTGATACAAATCGTCAACGACGCGATTAGCACGGCCAGTGCGGGTGTCCGTCGGACGTCCGACGACAGGGGGAATCTCCGAGGATTCATGACGCATTCCGTTGGAACTTCGAGGAGCGTGTTTGTGGAGCCGTGGGAGCAGCCCTCCATAGTGACTCAGATGTTGGTTGCGTGCAACCGGCCAGCGCGGGGGAACCAGCGTTCCTTCAGTGTTTCAAGAACAGGGGGCCCCAAGCGCAGGTCGAGTCAGACTCGGCACGCCACTTTCCACCCACGGATTTCTCGGAAGAGCCAGAAAAGGAGAGTGCTCAGCGCCTTTGCGTCTTCGCGCCTTCGCGTTAAACAACCCTACAAGTCCCCAAGCAGCGACCGCTTTAAGGTTGCACGTTCGGCAAAACAGTGACCCGAAGCGTAAGTTTTGAAGTTGCGCAGGTTCGTTCTGTCTCTTGGCCGAAGGCCTACTTTCACCGTAGCCTGGAGCATCGCCCCAGGAAATGTGACCGTTCCCCGTCCTTTGGCCGAAGGCCATAATCACGACCGATCTCGCAGAATAAGAACATGGCCTTCGACCAACTTCAAGAACGACAGGAACAGCGCAACTTCAAAAAGCGTAAGCGAGGGACCCAGATGGATCGCTCGAACTTTCTTCCCCACTGACGTTTCGGATGACGCTGCCGAGACACGCGCAACTCCAAGACTGACGCTTCGAGTCACGACACTCACCACATTCCAGCCTAAACATCCCCCGTTGGAATTCCACGCTCAGACGTGGACGTCGGCGGCGCTTCCTCGTCGGGCTTGACCGTCACCAGCATCTCCCTTCCGTAATACCGCCTGCGGAATTCGAGATGGAAGTTGCGAAATTCCAGCTCTTCCAGATAGACGTACGCCAGAATCTTGACGATCGCCAGCAACGCGATGATGGCGAACATCAGCATCAGCAGGCTGGATCCGTCACGATCGTAAATGATGAACGCCATCGCACTGCCGATCGCCGCCGGGTGCAATGCGTCGAGCATGCGCGTCAGGAAGACCGTGAGCGTCACCGCCAGGAAACACTGAACGGCGATCGGCGCCAGTTGATTGTCGTGCAGCGGGAGCAACACCAAAGACACCAGAACCGCCGCCGCGTAGGAGCTGATGATCGAACGCAGGCTGTTCGCTTTCGCCAGCGGGGCAAACACCACCGAAGCCGCCGAAGACCCCAGGCAGGCGAACAACAACAGTTGGCTTTCGTCGAACATCCACGCAACCAGCGCGACGGCGATCCCCGCGATCAGCGCGTTGATGATCGCCGCCAGCCAACGGCTCTCTCGCTCGATCCGAAAGAACTCCTGTTCGACCGAGTGCGAGAGAGTCACCAGTTGTTGGACGAGAACGTGAGGCCCCTTCATCGATCGTCTTCCTGTTCAAACGCGTGACGCAGTGATATTCGGCAAACTAGCGTAGGTGGTTTCACCGGCGCGTGTTACGATATGTGTAGTTGGCCTGGGCCTTCCAGAACGCCCAAGTTCGCGCCGTCGCGGGAATCTTGGCGTTTCACCAAGACTCAGTCAACTTGTGGAAAGTCCTCAGTCGATGAGGGTGGAAGTGGCCGTGGGCGCGAATCGTAGGATTTCCGCGCCTGCGCGGACGATGCAGCCTGAACACCTGCTTCCAGTTCTCCATTCAACCCGCACATCTTCGCATGGGCAAAGCCAATCTGAAAGTTGACCGGTCGCCTGCCGCCAAGGCGCTGCACAAAATGGAACGTGCCGCCCGGTTAGTGACCACTCCGGCCCGCGCGCCGGAGCACCCCTCGTGGGCGGAGCGCCTCGGACAGACCGAGCTGCGCCGGCGGATGTGGCACATGCTGCCCGGTTTTCTGGCGTTCGCGGCCTGGGCCTATCCACACAAGGATCCACTCTCCCCGACGTTCAAGCTGATCGCGATCGCGTTGGTGATCGCGATCTCCGTGAGCCTGCTGCGAAGGTTTCACACGCTCGTTCGTGACGAGAGCACTCCGGAGACCGGCACCGCGGCAACGGCCGGATATGCCTTGTCGGTGTTGCTGACACTGTTGATCCTGCCCGCCCACGCGGAATTGGGGATGACGGTCTTGGCGGTGCTGGCGTTCGGAGACGGGTCGGCCACGTTGGCGGGACTCCTCTTCGGTCGTCGAAAGTTGCCCTGGAACCGCGAGAAATCCTGGGCCGGGTTCGTCGCGTTTCTGTTGGTCGGATTGCCGATGGCGACGATTCTGTACTGGGGCGAGGCGCAGCCAGGCGTCTCCTGGCGGACGGCAGCCATCTGCGGCACGGCCGCCGCTATCGCGGGTGCGATCGCGGAATCGCTGCCCTCGCGTGTCAACGACAACATCCGCGTGGGCATCGCGTCCATGCTGGCCGTCGTGGCGGCGCATGCGGTCGTCGTCGGTTTGTGAAGCCCCTCCGGAGACGCCCATGCCTCCCCGCAAACGTCCGCCCGCGTCGTCCTCCGCGCGCCGTCCGCGACCGGCTGATCCGGGGGCTCACTTGCAACCGTTCCTGCATTACATCGAGACCGAATGTGGAATGGCCGCCAATTCCGTCGCCGCCTACCGCAGCGATCTCGTGCAGTTCTTCGATTGGTTCCGCGCGAATGGTCCCGCGTCCCTGCGAGACGTCGACATCTCGGTTCTGACGAACTACCTCGAACACTTGCACGCGCGAAAACTGGCCGCCTCCACGATCGCCCGTCATCTCGTGTCGATCAAGATGTTGTTTCGCTATCTCGTCCTCGAAGGCGTGTTGCTCGAGAGCAGTGTCGAGTTGCTCAGTTCACCCAAACTGTGGCAGCACCTACCCAGCGTTCTGAGTCCGGAGGTCGTCGACCGCCTGTTGACCGAGCCCAATCCCGACGATCGCTACCCGTTCCGCGACCGGGCGATTTTGTCGTTGCTGTACGCCACCGGCTGCCGGGCCTCCGAGACGACCCACCTGACGCTCAGCGACGTGCATTTGGACGAGTCATACTGCCGCTGCGTCGGCAAAGGCAACAAGGAACGGCTCGTCTCGCTCAACCCGCTGGCCATCGCCGCCGTCACTGCCTACCTCGAAAAAGAACGTCCGCAGATGACCCGCCTGCGCGAGGCCTCCTGGCTGTTCGTGACCCGCTCGGGAAATCGGCTCAGCCGCGTGATGATCTGGAGAATCGTCAAACGCTACGCCGCCCGCGTCGGTTGCAGCGGCTCTGTCAGCCCCCACACGCTCCGGCACTCCTTCGCCACGCACATGCTCGCCGGCGGGGCCGAGATTCGCTCGCTTCAGGAAATTCTCGGTCACGCCAACATCCGCACCACGCAGATCTACACGCACGTCGATCACAGCCGCCTCAAAGCCGTCCACAGCCGCCATCACCCCCGCGCGTGATTCCCAGGCCGAGCCCCCCGATTACAACAAATCAGGGTAACACTTCAGCCAAATGAAATGGAAAGGTTCATAAGGAAAGCAGGAAGAGAGTTCCATGGTTTGATTCCGTGTCGAGGCGTCGTCACCGTACTGAGCCGCATGCTCATTTCATTTGGCTGAAGTGACGCCGTTCATGAGGCTCTTCGCAATCGACTTGGTTGGGGCTGAGCGGTTATGATCGTCTGAAAACAGGAACCTCCCCTTGAAATGCGACATCCTCATTCGCGGCGGCGACGTCATCGATCCCTCGCAGAGTCTGCACGGAATCCATGACTTGGCGATCAGCGACGGTCGCATCGTCGCGCTCGATTCGCAACTGGGCGATGTCGAACCGAAACACACGATCGACGCCCGCGGGCTGATCGTCGTGCCGGGGCTGATCGACCTGCATCTGCACGTTTATCCGCATTCCCCATTGGGACTGGAGCCCGACCCGCTCTGCCCCTCGGGCGGCGTGACGACGATGCTCGACGCGGGAACCGCCGGATCGTACAACTTCGGTGAGTTTCGACGAGACGTCATCGATCGCGCGCGCACCCAAATCCTGGGACTCGTCAATCTCTCTCGCATCGGACTGATCGCCGCCGACCTGGGAGAATTGCGCGATCGTCGCTATGCCGACCCCGATGGCGTCGTGCGCACGCTCCGCGAGCATGGCGACGTCGCGATCGGCGTGAAGATTCGCGCCGAGACGCGCATCATCGGCGACGCCCGCCAGGGTTGGCCCAGCTTTCACGAGGCCGTCCGGGCGGCCCGAGAATCGGGCACTTGGCTGATGGTCCACATCGGCAACTCACCCATGTCCGTCTCCGAGATGCTTGAGCATCTCCAGCCCGGAGACTGCATCACGCATTGTTTCAAGGACGGCAGCGCCCGCGTGCTCGACGAGACCGGCCGATTGTTCGACGACATCCGCGCGGCCAAGGAACGCGGAGTGAACTTCGACGTCGGTCATGGCTTCAGCAGCTTTCAGTGGAACGTCGTCGACGCAGCCCTCGAACAAGGTTTCGAACCGACCACCATCAGCACCGACCTGCACATGAAGAACGTGCATGGCCCCGTCTACGATCTACCGACGACGATGAGCAAGTTCCTGACGCTCGGCGTGCCGATCGAACGCATCATCGAGATGTCGACAACCCGGCCCGCGCAAATCCTCGAACGTTCCGACGAAATCGGCACGCTCAAGGTGGGCACCATCGCCGACGTGGCCGTCCTGGAAAAACGCGAAGGCAACTTCGTATTCCGCGACAGTTCGGGAACGCAGCGGGCGGCCCGCGAACTGCTCGTCGCGGCGGTCACGATTCGCCGAGGGGAAATCGTCCCCGGCGGCGGCGGCTTGCGGATGCGACACCTCGCCGACTGAAAACGCCGACAAACCCCATCCGACTCGGCTGTGTCAACCGTCGATGATAAGATTGGGTGCCACTGGCTCTGCCAGTGCGGACGTCGCGCTGCGGGATCCCACAGCACTGGCAGGGCCAGTGGCACCCCCCCGGTTAGAACAGTCGAACCTCCAACGACGCTGCACAAACCTCATGACACTCGACGACACCGCCCTGTTGACGCTAGCCGTTCTGTTCCTGGCGTTCCTGATTCGCTCCACGTTCGGCTTCGGAGACGCATTGGTCGGAATGCCGCTCTTGGCGCTGCTGATTCCCGTGCAGACGGCCGCTCCGCTGGTGGCGCTCGTCTCGATTACCGTGGCGCTCGTCATCATGGCCGGCGATTGGAAGCACGTGCAATTCCGCATCGCCCTCAAACTCGTACTCTCGTCGCTGTGCGGAATTCCATTCGGATTGTGGATGCTGCATTCGGTTGACGAACAAATCATCAAAGGCGTGCTGGGAGTCGTCGTCGCGTCGTTTGCGCTCTTCAGCTTACTGCAACCGCGCCTGCTCGAATTGCACAGCGATCGTTGGGCACCGCTGTTCGGCGTGCCCGCGGGCGTGCTCGGCGGGGCCTACAACACGTTTGGTCCGCCGCTGGTGATCTACGGCATGCTCCGCCGCTGGCCGGCGGCCCACTTTCGCGCCACGCTCCAAGGCTACTTCCTGCCGGTCGGCTGCTTCGTGCTGATCGGGCACTCCCTCGCGGGCTTCGTGACGCCGACTGTTCTGCGGCACTACGTCTGGAGCCTGCCATTCGTGCTCGTCGCCGTCCTCATCGGCCGCGAGCTGAATCGACGCTTCGAAGTCGCCCGATTCGAACGGCTGATCCGCGCGCTGCTGCTGGCGGTCGGCATCGGGCTCATCGTCGACGTCGCCCGGAACTGGTGAAGCTCGGCTGAGATCCCGGCGCGGCCTACCGCCGCAACCAAACTGTGAAACGTAGAAGTTGCTTTATCTTCGTGGCAAACAAACACGACCAGTCTACTGTTGTCCCAGCACAAACTTCGGCACGCGCGCGAAGTAGTTGACCCGCGGCACGTCGTTCTGCAACTTTGGACCAGGGCGACTCCGCCCCGCTGCGATTTGACTGTCGAGAATCGCGAACAACCTCCTGACCACGTCCGGATGCTCCGCCGCCAGATTCTTCGATTCCGTCGGATCTTCGGCAATGTCAAACAACTGCACGAACGGAGCGCCGCGCAGTTCCTCCCGCGTCGGTTTGCGGCCGAACCGTTTCAATGCGTCCCTCCAGGCGGTCTCCATGCCGGGGGTGTTGCCGTATGTTCCCGTTGCGCCGCTGCCTGGGCAGATCGCCAGTTTCCACTTCCCCATCCGCACCACGAACGGGCCAATCGACTGCATGACCAGATCAGGACGCGCTGCTTCCGCCCGCCCGTCCTTCAGCAATCGCAGGAAACCGATGGAATCAGGGGCGTCACGCTCCGAAACGTCGGCGTCGGTCACTTGAGCCAGCGTTCCCATCAAATCGACCAGCCCGATTACGCGGTCGCACCGCGAGCCCGCTTCAACCACGCCCGGCCAACGCACGACGAATGGCACCCGGTGCCCTCCCTCGTAGACCGAGAACTTGTACCCACGATAGATGCCGCTGGGGTAGTGGCCCAGCTTTTCGAGATTGTGGACATTGCCTGGAATCGCCTTGCGGATGTTGCCCGCATACGAGGCCGCTCCGTGGTCGGACGTCGCAATCACGAGCGTGTTCTCCGCGAGGCCCTGTCTTTTCAAGGCCCGCAGCACACGCCCCAACACATCGTCGGTCTCCATCACGAAATCCCCGTACAGGCCGAGCTTGGACTTACCCACGAACGCCGGGCTGGGGCTGATCGGCGTGTGCGGGGCCGTCGTCGCCACGTACAGGAAGAAGGGTTTCCCGTCGCGAGACTGCTTGGCGTTGCGCTCGATAAACTCCTCGGCCTGATTCGAGAACGCGCCCAAGACTTTGTAGTCTTCGAAGTCCTCAGCCGCGGGGCCGACGCGGTTGAACGCGCTCCAGCCCTTCTGCGCCGTCACACTGCCGACCCACTTGCCGTCGCGGACGAACGCGTAGGGATACATGTCGAGCGAACCGGGCAGAATGAAGCTGAAATCAAAACCGTAATCGTTCGGACCGATCTTCAACGGTCGCGTATAGTCGACGTTCGTCGGATTCTGGTTCTCGCCGTCGCGCGTCGTCATCAACGTTCCCAGGTGCCACTTGCCGACGTACCCCGTGCGGTAGTCCGCCGACTGTAGCAGCCTGCCCAGCGTGAACTGGTCGGTCGAGAGCCGGGGATTGAGGAACCCCCACGGGCCGTCCGGACGCGGACGCGCGAACCGCCAGGGATACCGGCCCGTCATCACCCCCACCCGCGTCGGCACGCACACCGCCGCCAGAGCGTGCGCGTCGGTGAACCGCATACCCTGCGCCGCCAGCGCATCGAAGTTCGGCGTGTCGATCTTACAACGCTCACCGCCGAAACACTGGACGTCGCCGATCCCCAAGTCGTCCGCCATGAAATAGACGATGTTCGGTCGATCGGCCGCCTGGGCCGCCTGCCCGATCAGCAAAACGACCGACAGAAAAGTCATGCGCCGAAAGGTCATCGTTTACTCCCGTGTGTGTTGAATTCGTCGTCAGGCTGCACCAACCATAGTAGATCGGAATTCATTCCGTTCAATCGACGCGGCGACTGTGCCCAACGCACTTTGCAGATCAGCCGGAACGCGCTAGCGTCCGGTTTGTCCGACAATTTCCGCAACCCAGGGCCAGCGCCCAGCGGCTGATGAGTAATGTTGGGAACAAGGTCATTCGTACCACTTCGTGAATCCATCGACCGACTCGCGCTCCGTCCGGTAGCAATTGACCGGATCGCTGCGGTCGGGGTAGCCGATCGCAATCCCGCAAACCAGGCACAGCGAACTCGGCAATTCCAGAACGTCGCGGACGATGTCCGGATACTCGGCCATCGCCGCTTGTGGGCAGGTCTCCAGGTCGTACTCCCGGGCCGCCAGCATGATATTTTGCACGAACATGCCCGTATCCAGAAACGAACCTGCCTGCAGTTTGGCGTCGATCATGACGAACAGTTCCACCGGCGCGCCGAACCCGTGGTAGTTCTTCAGCCACTGTTCCTGTCGGCGCTCCTTGTCTTGCCGCTCGATTCCCAGCGCCCCGTACAGCGCGAATCCGCACGCCCGTTTCCGCTCGAGCATTTCCGCCGGTAACTCGTCCGCGTAGTACGCGTAGTCCGGGTTCGGCTCGACTCCCATCAGACGCGCCGCCACGATTGCCTCGCCGATCTGGTACTTCCTGGCTCCGCTGACGACCGCCACCTGCCAAGGCTGTGTGTTCACGCCCGAAGGCGCCCAGCGGGCCGCATCGAGGACCTGTGAGATCGTCTCCCGTGGAACCGGCTTGTCCAGGAAAGCCCGCGTCGAGGCGCGGCCCGTGATGGCTTCGATGACGTTCACAGTCGGTTCTTTCGAGGGACAGTTGGGGAGACGGGGGGCATGACGGGGCGCTACGTCCGCTCTGTTTACGATCGTAGCATTCCGTTCAGGGAGCGTCCACGCTTGAGGCTATACTCGGCGGCGCACCCCGGAGTTTCGAGATGCAGTTCGTGCTTGTGCGTCCGGAAACACTTTTCATTCATCATTCCCCGGAACTATCCCTCTCCAACTCACCCAGCCCCGCTTCGTCGAACGTTTGCAGCAGTCTCTCCGCCTCCTCGGGATCGATGCGGCTGATGGCCACGCCCGCGTGGACCAACACATAATCACCCAGTTCCGCGTCCGGCACGCAGTCCATGCCGACGTCGCGACGAATACCCGCGAATTCGACTTTCGCACTGGAGAACGGCGCGGCGCGTTCGATCCATTCGACGACTTGTCCCGGAACTGCCAAACACATTACGTTTTCTCCTGAAGCGCCGCCGCAACGGCAAGCTGGCCGGCCGCCAGGCCGCCGTCGTTGGGGGGAATGTCTCCTGGAAGAGCCAGTTCCCGACAAGCCTGCGGAAACTGCTCGACGACAAGTTCCGTCAGCAGACGGTTCTGAAAAACGCCGCCCGTGAGCACGACCGGAAGATCGGCACAGCGCCCGCTGACGTCAATGATGCCACATGCCAGTGAGCGATGGAATCGCATCGCCATCGTGCCTGCGTCGACTCCGGAATCGCGGTCGGCCAGCAAATCGAAAAACAGAGGACGCCAATCGAGTTGCAACGGCTCCCCAGCATGCACAGGGAAGGGATAGCGTCCCTCGGCACGCCGATCGGCGACCGCTTCCAGGCACATCGCCAGTTGGCCTTCGTACTCGGCCTGCTCGAGCCCAAGGACGATTACAGCCGCGGCGTCGAAGAGCCGTCCGGCACTGGTTGTCAACGGCGAGAATTGTTCGCGGCGCAGCAAGTCGACGACCTGCGTGCGTTGTTGCCGGCTGACAGTCAGAGCGTCCAGCGCGCCGACGGCGTCGATTCCGACGGTCTCACTCAGAATCGAACACGCAGTCCGCCAGGGTTGGTGAATGGCGGCTTCGCCTCCCGGCAATCGAAACGGTCTCAGGTGGGCGAAGCGTTCGAAGGAGTGGACGGTGGCGGTCAGGAATTCCCCGCCCCAGATCGTTGCGTCCGTCCCGTATCCAGTGCCGTCCCAGGCGACTCCTAACACCCGGCGGTCCAGCCATCCGCTTTCAACCAGCCCGCTGACGACGTGCGCATGATGGTGCTGAACGGCAACGCTTGAGACGGGCTGCTCCCCCGCCCAGCGGGTCGTGAAGTACTCGGGATGTAGATCGTGAACGAATCGTTCGGGTTCAAACCCGTAGAGTTGCCGGCAGCGTTGCAGTTGCTCCAGGAAACGCTCGCGAGTGGACAGCGTTTGCAGAGAGCCGACGTGAGGGCCGAGAACGGACTGCGCACCGTTGGAAATTGCGCAAGCCGACTTCAGAAATCCTCCCAGGGCAATTGTGGGCGTCGTGTTTTGTAGGTCCAACGTCAACGGCGTCAGTCCGCGCGCGAGGCGAATGGTGACGGGGCGACCGGCAATGATCCGAACGACGCTGTCG
>PVBE011041765.1_pt1 | contig 11360 bp, 3 predicted proteins | sample 1631181 | NCBI WGS metagenome assembly PVBE01 (sample SAMN08397723, study PRJNA350692) | Marine metagenome, whole genome shotgun sequencing project. | isolation source: water | place: Pacific Ocean | collected 2012-04 | reverse complement strand
TTCCCTAACGAGAACAGACCCTTCAACTACTCTAGTAACCTCACCTACATTATCTGTTATTAAAACATCATACATGTAGCGACCTGCCTTTAAACCAGTAGTTTGACTAGTGGTAAGACCAACTCTTATAGCACCTTCTGCGGCATTGGTAATGGTTGCACTAAAATTGGTACCATCTTTGGCACCAGCATGTTTCCGCATTTGAGCAGCAATGCTATAACCACTTAAATCAGTGGCAGAATTAGTAGAGGCGGTTTCTAAATTAAAGATCTGAGAAAAGGTACTCCCAGTATCAACAGTTAAATTACTAACGTAAACTGCCATATAAAAAACAATTCAGGATCTAAGATATATTTATACTTCATCCAATCCCGTTATTTAGGGACTATCTGTTTTAACAAATTTTTAATTTCTTCTATGTCGGATTTCATTCTATCCAACTCTTCCTTTTGAGATAATTTCTTATCCTTCAATCTTTTATATTGAGAATAACCAAGGCTATCAGTGTTTATAATAGCCCCAGATTTCTCATCTCTAAAAAGGTTTTTATGACCTTCAACTGGTATCATTATGCTAATGCAACTGTCCTAAAGTCTTTAAACCTTGGTGCCTTTGCTTCATTAGTACCACTACATACAATCTTGATTCTGAATCCATCAAATTCTTCAAGATCATCAATACTAAACTGATATTCCAAGAATTCGTCTAATCTACTTGAAGGAACAAAAGCATCTGCTCTTCCACTATTCTTCGTAACATCAATTATTTCATCACCAAATCCATCACCAGTCGTATCCTTTAAGTTATCATACCCAGGGAATAATGTATAAGATTGTTCACCATCACTACCATCAGGTCTGAATAACTGATAAAGAACTCGGAAATCAGCAGAAGAATCTCTATAAGCAGCAACTAGTACTTTTAATGAAGTTGCAGAATTCTTTAAATCAACTCTCTGACTGATATAAACTGCGGAATGTGGATCACCACTAGATTTTTCAGATCTACCATCCTTGACATAATCTAAAACAGGATTGTTAAGTCTACTTCTCTGATAAACAACAACACCATTTGTTAAGTTTATTACAGGAGATAAATTCTTATCAGTTGTAGTTAATTTAACAGAGACTGTTGATGACCTATTCTTTGGTAATGATGTTAATCTAGTTGTTTCATTAACTCTTGAACAAACTAATCTAGGTGTACTTAATTTGTTTGGTTGGTTTAATGTAATATCTTCATATCCCTGATCGAGGAATGAAACTTCTCCACCACCAGCACTTGTACCAGAAACTGATCTTGCCTGTGCTTCAAACGTAGTATCATCACTTGGAGCAAGAAGATTAAACTGTGGAATAATTCTATCATACTGGAAGTTCTGTGATGCAAAGATATTTTCTCCACCACCACTTGCTTCTTGAGTAAAGCTGATTTGACTATCACCACTAGTTAAAGCACCTCTACTTACTTGTAGATAATACTTATCAATATCTTTATTTGCCTTCAATGTTGCATTGGTTGGCATATTGTGATTTGTATTAATATTCTTCAAAGAAAGACCATTTAATTCATACTTATATGCTATATCATTAGTATTATGAGTTCTAACAGTAGTTCCATCAATACCTCTTGTACCAATTCCTAATTGATTAGTTGTCACACTATTATAGTAAATAATTTCACTATTAATCTTGACATATCCAGAAGTTGTTGATATACCATTGAAGGTTGCAAATGGTGTGGTATTTGCTATCGAAATTACCTGAGCATCTGCTGCAACGGAATTTGTTACTACAATAGGATCTGTATTAGGTTCAATATCTGCTAATGTTACGACATTACTGTCAGATGTCATTCCATGATTATACTGTTGAACTTCAATAACATTTCCTTCATAAAGATCATCATAAACAGCAGATGTAGTAATAGTTGTACTACCTAATGATGTTGCAGTAGCTCCTGCATAGAAAACTAAATCTTGTCCAGTTGTAAATGCTTCACCTTGAACGTTTGTTAGATAAAGAGTACCTGTGCTAGTTACATTAGTAACAGATATAGTTCCACCAGTACCTTGAAGAATATTACTTGTTGTAATTCCAAGTGTATCACCAATAACATATCCTTCACCACCAGTATTAGATGTTAAAGTTATACTATTAATTGCTCCAGAACTAGTTGTAGCTACCGTAGCAGTAGCACCAGTACCATTACCTGTTATCGGATACAATGGTACATTATTGTAAGTTGTACTTGGTTTAAATCCTGTTCCTGCATTTGATATTGCAAAGGTTGCAATAGGTCCACCTGCTCTTTCAATATAACCTTGAATAGCAGTTGCGGATGTACTATCACTAACCTGAATACCAGCAACTAAATTTGCAATAGTAGCTGCATGAGATGTTGTAGTAATACCAACTTTAAGTTTTCTTGGTAGGCACTTAACAGCATTTGGTAATAATCTTTCTATATTACCAGTATTTGTTCTAAGTTCTGGGTTATAGAAGTAAGCAGTACCAGGAGTAGTTGTAAATTCTGCCTTATAGAGTTTAAACTTCAAATCTTCAAATTGACTAGCAGACCAGATTGTACCGTTCTGAGACTTGAATAAACTACCACCAACGTACTGACGAGTTACCATTACAGCTTCTGCATCAGGTAAACTCTGAGTATTAACGGTTCTCTCACCCATTTGAGCAATCCATGCATCATAGAGATTACTACTTGGTGCAAGAAGAACTACTGCATATTCAGTATTTGGTTCCAAATATACAGGAGATGGGAATGTTACCTTTGTTGCAATTTCTGCCGTAGATGATGTATTAATCTGAGATGGATCTAATACAACACGAGCATAATTTCTTACAAGATCAAGTGTAGGAGTTCCTAATTCAACTGTTCTAATTTCAACAGTAAGTTTTTCGTTAGGATCTTTATTTCCAAGATAGATATCAACTGCTGTTAGGAATGCTCCTGTTTCATCAGTAGTAAATGATTGTGCAAGAGGGTCGCATCTACGCCTTCTTCTTCTAACAATAACTAGATTATTTGTAAATGTATTAACTATACCAGTTGCAGTATATGTTGTTTCACCACTACAAATTAATAGACTTCCAGGTAGGTTCTCGGCATTTGTAGCACTAGAAGTTAGTTTAAATGTACTAGTACCTGTTCTAAACCTTACTGGTGGTGGAGGACTAGTTAGAGGATCTCTAAACCAGAATGAACCAAATAGATCACCATAAGTATCAGCAACCAATCTAAGGTTATCAACTACCGCTTGTGCGCCACTAGTTCTTCCTAATAATACAACATCATTTCCAGGTGGAATATATCCATAGAATCTTCCTTGGGCTTCATCTGTTAATGCATTAATATCAACATTAAGTACAGAAGCTGACGCAGAATATGCTGTTCCTAAACTGGATGTAGTATCATATGGATTAGCATTATATGTTATATCTGGACTAGTATAATTACCCTTTTTATGATTTGGAGTACAAAGTCTAAATGTTGCAACATGTTGTCCACCAGGAGCATATGCATCAACTGTTTCACCAACTTGGAAGATACCATTTGTCATGATAACTTCTAAAAGTTTTGGTATAACATCAATTCCACTACTACTATCAAAGAATGGATAGAATCTGGCAACAGGTCTTAATCCAGTTGATTCAAATCCAACATTCCTAGATCTAATATGTGTATCAGGTAAGCTACTTGTATGAATTCTCTCAACAAAATTTCCTATAACTCTTCCTCTTCTCCTGTTAACATCAGCAGCGATATCACCTCTGGAATCCGCCCATAATGCATTTCCAGCAGCAGAACCTTGATCACTTTGGTTTCTACCAGTTTGTACTCGTACTCCACCCTGAACTTCAACACTTCTTACCCAAGAGTCTTGTGCTGGTTGAAGATCAATTGTTCCAATAAACTCAATCATATTGAATGGGTTAACATTCTCAACTCTTGATGCTAATGGTTGATCAATCCAATCCTTTTCAGAGTAAGCTAGAGTAACTAAATCACCACTCTTTCTAACATTAGAATCTAGTAGATCTAAATCTTGTGAGTAATCAACAGTATCGGTATTATAATTAAGAGCTAATGCAATCTCTGGTTTAAGTGACCAGAAATCTAATGGTACATTCAATTCCTTAGTCTCGGAATTAACATCACATTTACAATCAGGATTTTCCCTATCTAATAAATTAGCATTTTTAAAGTCATCTACAAAGAATCCAGTCTTAAATCTAGAAAGACCATCAGCATCCTGAACCTGTAATGTCTTAGTATCAAGTTCTAAAAGACTTAAAGAAGTAGTTATTTCTAGGTTTTCAATTCTATTTTCTAACTCACCAATATCCCTCATTGTATATCTTAAATTATCAACAAGAGTTATTACAGCATTATCGGGATTATACAAATATGCTGGTAATGATATTGTCGCAATAGTCATTGCATTAACAACATCAGGTGGTTCAACAGGTTCAATAGAAGATGTTCCTTTAATTACAGAAAGATTTCCAAGAGTATCAAAAGAAACTTTATCTATTCTAGGTAGATAATAACTATACCCAAGAAGAGAACTTTCATTTGGAGTAACAATAAAGGATGGGTTAACATTTCCAGTTGCACCAAACTCTCTATTATTGAATGAGAAAGGAGACCCACTACCACTAAATGGTACTACTCTTGGTCTAAAATCAATAGTATCAGATGCTCTTAATTTATTTGCCAAATGTGGTACTAAATCAAATCTTTCATTATCATAAGATTCTACGGTGTAAATTTCACCATTATCATTAGATGGTACAACGTAATTATCAAATATTGCAATTAACTTTCTTGTTGGGGGTGGATAATTTTCTCTTCTAACTAATCTAGAATAATCATAGAATTGCTCTCTTTGACCTTTATCAAGTTCAAATTTATGAGTTACATTTAAATATGCACCTTGTGATATGTCTTGAAGAGGACTGTTAATATTTGATTCCTCAAAATTAATATTTTCACCTACTACAAATCTGGCAGGAGTTAAATATGCAATTTCGATTTCAGTTGCAGAATTTAATTGAGTTATTTGTGCAACTGCATCACTACTAGTTCCAGTAACTTTTTCACCTAAAATAGCATTAGTATTTAATGCCAATCCACTCATAAATGTTAATCTATCTAATGTTGGAAGATTACTATCAAATGATTCAAATACACCAACAACCTTAGCTACATCTGGAACATTCAAGGATATTTCTTTATCCTCTACCCTCATTCCATATGAAGAATCCTTAGTCATATCTGTTAGAGCAGTATTAACCCCAACAGCAGTTTTAGTAATATTTAATCTGGTACTTCTTCGGTAATCTTTTTGCTTACTCTTAATGTCTTTCTTCTTAAGTGTTGTTGAAACAACTACATTTGATTGACTAGCAGTCAATCCTTCAATAGTTACTGTTTGACCATCGGCACCTAAGGTAAATTGATCAGAAGTTAAATCTTCTATATCACCGTTTGAATAGGTAACGGTATATCTTTCTGCATCAAAATTCTCATAAAATGCACTTGAAATTCCACTAGCAGCTACATCAAAGGTACATTTTCCAGCACCATCAGTAGTTTCACCAGTAATGTTTGTACCTACAACAAGAGTTGAATTTGATAGATTAACATCAGAAACATTATTTGCACCAAGAGGGGCATAGAGACCCTTAGTTTCATTTGAATTGATAGTTGGTATACCAAATGCAAATGTAGGACTTATACCCGTTGCTACGTTAGGTAGACCACCATTACATACACCAGTTATAGTAGGTACAGAAGCAAGTTTTATTTCAGTTCCAGTAGAATTTACTTCTACAATTCTATTAAATCTTTCATCATTTTCACCAGGAACTTGGTATCTAACAATAGTATCTGTTTTAATACCAGCAAAACTCTTTCCAGCACATGTTGCAATACCAGTAGCATTAATGTTTAATGTATCAATAATACTAAACCCTGTTGGTATTGAACTTTGTAAAACAGTATCTGCAACAAAGTCAACAGAATATCCAGTTAATGCAGAAGCATCCTGATAGACTGATAAAATATCTCCAATTCCCCAAATTTTTAATTCACTAATAGTTCTTGATATTTCAGTATCTTCATTAATAATTATCTGTTCACCTTTAACAAAGGTACCAGAAACTTGCAATAGATTGAAATTAGTACCAGAACCACCGATACTATATCCAGTAGCACCACTACTTACACCACGAAGATAAGATCCAGTTGGTAATTGAGTACCAGATAAAGTAGCACTTACAGTCAAATTAGTATATGTCTGTATATCAAATAATCTAAGATCCCATTCTGTAGCATCACCATTATATGATGCATTACTTACAGCACAACTATAAACTCTTGCTCTACCAATTTCTACACCTGTACCAGCAGTAGCAGAATCTGATCTTTGATTCCAAAACATTAAAAATTCATTATCATCATTAATATTTGGTGCAGGAGTACCAAATACATTATTAACCCTTAATACAGTTCCCATTGAAAATGGAACCAAAGAAGTATCAACTACTTCCTTATCTCTTGGTTTATCTACATCTAGAATAGATGTTCCATTTCTCTCAATATCATATCCTTTTACATATGCCTTTCCTGCAGACACCTTAACTGCCATTAAATCATCAGTAGGAGTATTACCCTGATCTGTTATTTCATTAGATTTATATACACCTTCATTTGAAATTCCATCATTTAATGAATTTGCTACCTTAACATCAAACGGATCTACTGAATAATTTCCAGATTCATCAAAAGTCCTTTGAGCAAAATAATCCTTGATTATGGAATATTGTGTCTTATCAATTAATTTTTTAACTTCTCCATCATCAACTCTCAATATTTCAACAAAATTAGTATCATTAAAATCACTTAATGCTTTTTTACCAAGAGTTGTTGTAATTCTAAATCTATCTGCACCTGGTGCTGCATAATTAGAGAATCCCCTTGCATTATCATATAAAGAAGGTTCATCCTTAGCAGTTACAATTGCTTCATTAATATTTAAACCAACCCTATAAGATGGATCATTAGAATAAGGATCTAATACTATCTTATCAGTAGCAACATCTACAAAAGTTCCTCTAACAAAATATACGCCAGAAGAGATTCCAACAGCAGATCCAATTGCAGAAGCATTGGATGATACAAGAGTAAGTACAGTTTCTCCTTCATTAACAGGTGTATTTCCATAAACAAATGATTCTTCAACTATTAATTGTTCCCCATCTGTTAATTCACCAATAGTATTATCATCACCAGATTCCAAATATTGAACATATATGGTCAAATCAGAAACATCGGTTTCATATCCAACATTTTCATAACTATCAATACTTAATATAATTCCAGACTGATCTCCTCTTAATCTCAACCCTTTTAAGTTTTCAAGATATAATGAAACTGGTATCCCTAAATGACTTTCATTTATCCTGATTGAATAATATTGATTATCGTAATTAATGTTCCCTGGTATAACCATTGAACCTTCTTTGAAGATATGGCTACCAAAAGACTCTATCTGATTCTGAAACTGTGACTGGAGGGTCGTTAACTCCCTAGCCTGAACAGGTTGTCCTGGTTTAAATAATACTTTGTAGAAATTATCTTCCTTATTAAAGTCATCATAATAAGGACTGATATTTAAGTTGGTTTTCTGTGGCATTTTTCTTTAAAATTCCAGGATAATTTTAATGTCTTCTTTTTGTCTAGAATTCCTAGTTATTAATGGTCTATTATCTACGTAGATAATTTCGCCCGACCCTTTATTTATCTCGGAAGTTGCTAATCCATTTGTGAAGTTCACTCCTAATGAAATGACCTTGTTTCCAGTTGGGTTTGTGCTAATTCCAGTAAAATTCTGATCGACAGATGCAGAGAATCCACTTGCAGGAGCAATTATACTTTCAGCAGAAGATTCAAAAGATAAAACCTTAGCTTCGGTAGTAACGCCCACATAATCGGTTTGATCCGTAGTGGTTCCGTTATAGAATAATGATCTATCAGTGTAATATTTAATTACTCTTGTATCACTATCATAAGATACTAGATATCCATGTGCAGTACCACCAGTTACAGTTTGTTGAATCTTTTCACCGATAGTTGGAGTTCCAGTTGGAGGTAATATTTTAATAGCACCAACAGAAGAATATTGATTATCAATAAAGACTGAGGTAGAACCTATTGATGTGGGATTCTTAACGATACTGATCTGTGCGAATTTAGTATCAGTTGGGAAATCCTTAGTTGAATCATCAAATCTTGCAAAAATTAGTACCTTATCGGTTCCTAATTCTTTATATAAATTATAACCATGTCCTCTTGATGGAGGAATAATTGGAATTAATTTAGCAAAATTGCCAACAGAAACACCACTATTTCCAAGTGGACCTAAATCCACCATTCCATAAGTATATCCCTGACCACCAGCAGACATAGTAGTTTTTATAATTTTACCACTACTATCAGTATCAATAACAACTTTGGCACCAACACCATCACCTATAATATCAACTTCCTTACCTATTATATTTTGCGAATATCCTAATCCTTGCTTATCAATATAAACAGTTTTAATCTGATTATTATTAATAGTTGAGTCACCATTCTCTCTAACAGATTGTATCTGAGTCGTAGTTGATGTCTCCCAATCATTAGGAACTGAAATATAATCAGTAGAATCAAATTTTATAATATCACTTGGAGGAACCGTAAATAAGTATTTCCAGATATACTGGTCACCACTTTCACCTGCTCTTGTAGGTTCAAGATCAGTAAATAAAGGTTCGTCCTGAGAGGCATTACCAGTAGTACTTATCCCACTAGATCCATTCTCAATACAAATATAAACATCATAGTTCTTATTCATGACGTAATAGTTTGCGTCATATAATCTAGAAACTCTTGTTACAGGAGATGGATTAGTGACACTATAGTCATGGCGATATATTTCATACCTTGTTCCCTGTGTCCAATTAACTCTTCTAACTAATCTTCTAATATTAGCAGTCGTTACTTTTTTAGCAAAAATGGCATCATCACCATCATTACTATTATAATCAAAATTATCAACAGGATTCGGTGTATTTGTATCCCATGCCGAAGTTCTTCCAAAACCAACAGAAGTTGGATTTGCTAATCCTAAAACAACATAATAAGAATTTGTACCAGCACCTACGGTGTCTACAAAGTTATTTGCATTTAGAATTCTAAATTGATCGGTTACTATTGCAGCCATTTCATTAGCTTTTTTCTATATTTATACTACCCAAGATCCTTTCTTAAACCACCTGTATCTCTAAGACCATAATCTCTTCTCTGAATTGTTGGGTATGTTGACAATCCAGCGTCAATTGTAAGACCAGTTACACCGATTGAAATCGGATTTGTAGATCTGGTGAATCCTGAAAGTTTACCCCAAGAGAATCCACCGATAGCACTTCCAATACCAACAGAAGTGTTAATACCTGTGCTATTAATTCCACTATCTACATTACAAGTGATAATACCAACCTGAGCAGATAATGGATGGAATGCACTTATATGGTAGATATTATCTAGACAAGTTGTTCCTGTGGCAACGGTAGCAGCATTACTGTTAACTATTGAAGTTACTCCATGTCCAACCTGTGTTCCGAATATGTAAATTGGATATCCAGTTTGAATATCTCCAATTACGGAATTCTTATTATTTACAAGATCTGGTCTAATAGTAAACTTAATTCCATCAGGAACTCCTATTCCGTCAGTTGCAGCAATACCAGTAATAACACCATCATATCCTTGAACAGTTGTTATAGTATCAATTTCTTCCCTAGTCCATGATGGGAATGGAGCAATAACCTGAGGAGGAGCAGTTACAGTATATCCAATACCACCACTTGTAATTGTAGTAGCAGTTACTTTACCACCAGTAATTGTAGCAGTTGCAGTTGCAGTAGTTCCAACACCAACTCCAATAGTCTGTGGAGCAGAGATTGAAATTGTCATTGCAGATCCTACATATCCACTTCCTGCATTTGTTATTGTAAGTGTAGAAATTGTTCCACCTGTACCAACTGTTGCTGTAAATCCAGCAGCGACAGGTTCATCTGACCCAACAACCAGTCCACCAACACTTCCAATTACAAGAGATGACCAATCTTCTTCATAATTAAAGAATCTTGCATCATCAACAAACATATGAGTTTCTGATGAACTCATATCACCAATTATTCTAGCAGCTGGATATACTAAAGACTCTATGGAATCTCTTGTTTTATATACAACATCACCATTAATCTTCTTATCAATCTTTTGCTTAGTCCAACTAACAGGTTTGAAGTTTGCTCCATCAATACCAAGACCGTTATATGTATTAGTTTCTACCTTATCAGAAGCAGTAACAGCATAAAGTGTTCTTGGATCTTGTGTTGTTGTAATACCACTAGAAGTTATCTTAGAAACTTGTAAAACATCACCTCTTTTTACGGTTGGTTTTACAGAAGATCCAGCACTTACTTGTACACAGTCAACATTATTTGTTCCTCTATAGAAGAAGATTGAAATAATATCTTCTGGTCCAGGTGGTACTGTGAATGTGAATGAAGTTCCACCTTCAAAGGTATATGCTTTACCAGGTTCCTGTATAACACCATTGATAAAGATAAGTAATAGATTATCCATTTCTATCAATGAAGAATCTGGATGATTTCTATCAAGTTCAAAACTCAATAAAGTTGCATTGTAATATAATGGGAATCTAGTTCTCTGATTATCTTGAAGATCTTGAATAGTATCAATATAATCAAATTCTCCAAAGTTCCATGAAGAATACTGATCTCTATATGTGTCAAGAACAGTAAGTTCAAAGTCATTAATTAAAGTAGAATTTGCAATAAATCTAGATGTAACTAATCCTACTGGTTTAAATACGTCGCCAGGTTTAAAGTTATACCCATTATTATGAAGATCAAAACTCTTAATTGTAAAGAATGTAGATCCAATTCCTGTTGTATTGCTACCACCAACATCAAGAGATACTGTTACACCTGTTCCTGTATCAGTTGTTGAACCAATACCTCTTCTAGAAACACCCTCAATAGCAAGATTTGAGTATGATGGTGAAGATACCTCAATCATTGGATTAACATATCCAGTTCCAGTACTACCAATACCAAATTGTAATGCGCCACCAGTTCCTTTCGGCGATTGTCCGACATTAACAGAAATTTTATTCGCAGCAGGAACTGTAATTGCTAAGTTTATAAGTCCATCTACTGGATCACCAACTCTTGGATATGCATGTGTACTTTCATGATTGTCCT
>PVBE010003051.1_pt1 | contig 11361 bp, 10 predicted proteins | sample 1631181 | NCBI WGS metagenome assembly PVBE01 (sample SAMN08397723, study PRJNA350692) | Marine metagenome, whole genome shotgun sequencing project. | isolation source: water | place: Pacific Ocean | collected 2012-04 | reverse complement strand
TCGCGTAGTACCTCGTTCACCTATTCGCGGTCGGTTGCTCGATCGCAAAGGACGTGAGCTTGCTTCAAGCAAGCTCAGTTACAACCTTTATCTGTACCCCCGATTAGTAAATGATGCCAATTGGCCTGCACTTCGTGACAGTCTTTCCCAGTTACTAAATCTTGACAAGGAGGATTTAGATCAGAGAAGACTGAAGTCTTTAAGGGAGCTGCGTAAGGGGGTTAGTAAAGATCGCTATCGCATCACTTTGGCCACTGATTTGAAATCAGAGCAAGTTCTGCGTTTCCGAGAGTTGGCTAGCAGTTTTGAAGGTGCTCAAGTCGATGTTGATGTGCTGCGTCATTATCCCTATGGCACTCTCGCAGCTCATGTTCTCGGCTACACACAGCCGATTAATGAAAAGGAATTCAAGACTCTTGGTGATCAGGGTTACGACATTCGCGATCGCATCGGTCGGATCGGGGTGGAAGCGGCTTATGAGTCTCTTCTTCGTGGGAAGTGGGGTGGTCAGATGCTTGAGGTGAATGCGATGGGAGAGGTCCAGCGGCGTCTTGGAGATAAGCCTTCTCAGGCTGGAAGAGACCTCGTCCTCACCCTTGATCTTGATTTGCAGTTGGCGGCTGAGAAGGCTCTTTCTGATAAGCCTGGCGGCGCAATCGTGGCATTAGATCCTCGCAATGGAGCCATTCTCGCCATGGCAAGTAGGCCAACCTTCGATCCTAATTTCTTTTCGCAATTGTTCATTCCTGATCAAGAGTACTACCAGCTATTTAATTCACCTAGTGAGCCACTATTTAGTAGGGCAATGAATGCTTATGACCCTGGCAGTACCTGGAAACCGGTAACCAGTATGGCGGGTATGGAGAGCGGAAAGTTTCCAGCAGATGTGCGCCTGAAGACAGCTGCTTTTATTCCTTATGGTGGTATTCCCTTTAAAGAACACAATGGTGCCGGATTTGGCACTATTGGTTACGAAGATGCACTGCGCTTTTCCAGCAATACCTTCTTTTATCAGGTAGGTATGGGTGTTGGTTCAAAGGCGCTTTATCAGGCCGCTATCAAGCTTGGTTTCGATGCTCGTACTGGAATTGAGATAGGTTATCAGGAGGCTAAGGGCTTGGTTGGGCATAAGGAATGGGCAGTGAAATACCCCCCCCGTCGCGGTGAGCCTTGGGGCACCTCGGATATGGTCAACGCTTCTATTGGCCAATCTGTGGTTCAGATCACTCCTTTGCAACTTGCTCGTGCTTATGCCGTATTTGCCAATGGTGGTTATTTGGTCACGCCTCATCTTGCGGAAGGCAAGACCGACTGGACTTCATCGTTGCGACGCACCAAGGTAGATATCAAACCCTCCACATTGGCGACGATTCGGCGTGGTTTGCGCAAGGTTGTTGAGGATGGAACTGGATCGGGTATCAATTTGCCTAACTTCCCTCCAGTAGCCGGCAAGACGGGTACAGCTGAGGACAGTACCGGCGGCCCTGATCACGCCTGGTTTGCATGTTTTGCGCCATATGAGTCAGCTGAAATTGTTGTTGTGGCTTTTGCTCAGAACACTCCTGGTGGCGGTTCGGTGCATGCTTTGCCAATGGCACGTCAGGTGCTTCAGGCTTGGAATCTCATAACCTCTAGTTGAACTCCCTGATGTCACAGCAATGTGGAGGGCATCCTGTTTTTAGGCGGCCAGGTTGAGCGATTCCCCTAGGACTTGTCTGTAGTACCCGCGTAGTTGTTGCGTAGCACCAGCCCATCCCCAGCGTTCGGCTTCGTTACGGGCCGCTTTGCGAAGACCCTGTCGTTCTACATCGTTGCCTAGGAGTCTTTGGGTGGCATTGATCAGGCTTGCGGATCCTCCATCGACTCCATCTGGCTCGTAGAGGCAGCCGTTCTCTCCGTCCGTAATGATGTCTGGAATGCCACCACGGTTGGCACCTACTACAGGACAACCGGCTGCCATCGCTTCTAGTAGCACCAGTCCAAGGGTTTCAGTACTAGAGGGGAACAGGAAGGCATCTCCGCTGGCATAGGCACTGGCTAGTTCCTCTCCTTCGAGATAGCCGACAAACGTTGTGGCTGTGCCTTCGAATGCTTTTTCAAGTTGTTGGCGGTGAGGTCCATCGCCTACTAGGGCTAGGCGAGCCTGGGGGAGACCATCCAATACTGGTTTAATTCGCTCGATTTGTTTTTCGGCGGATAGGCGTCCCACGTAGAGCAGCAGCGCACCATGATCGTCGTATTTGCCTAAAAGTTTGCTGCGCATGGCTTCATTGCGCAGTTCTGGTCGAAATAGTTCGGTGTCTACACCTCGTTGCCAAAGTGCTGTTTTGTGGATGCCTTTTTCGCTCAATTCGGCCACCATCGCTGTTGATGTGCAGAGATTGAGAACGGCTTGGTTGTGGGCTGCCTTGAGAAGCTCCCAGAGCAAGGGCTCCAGCATGCCCATTCCGTAATGCTCTAGGTATTTTGGGAGATGGGTGTGGTAGCTCGCTATTAGTGGGATTCCGCTGGTTTTGGCCAGCCAGATTCCACCCAGGCCCAGTACGGCTGGATTGACAACATGGATCAGATCAGGCTTGAAGTTTTCTAGGGCTTCGGCGACCGCTGGTCTTGGTAAGGCAAGTTTCAGCTCTGGATAGAGCGGAAGTGGCATAGCGGGCACTCCTATCAACCCGGCACCCATGTAATTGCTTGGACAGCCTTCAGGGCAGAACACCAACACCTCGTCACCTGCTTCAACCAGGTGCTGCACTGTTTTGGTTAGTCGTGTAACGATCCCGTCCACTTTTGGTAGGAAGGTCTCGGTGAAAAAGGCGATTTTCACTGGGGTAACGGGTGGGTTGGGCAGGCTTTTTAGGAAGCTTGCTTGATGGCCTCAGCCTGGGTCGATGTCCAGGCCGATACACATGGGATACGACTGCGGTCGCAGCGGTCTGCCCAGCGTTTGGCAACATCGACTACTTCAGCAAGTAGGCCGTCATCGAGGGTAGTGGGCTTGAGCCCGAGTTCGATGAAGCAGCGGTTATCAACGATCAGATCATTTTCTACTGCTTCGTTGCGGGGGTTTGGAAGATAGTTCAGCTTGGCGTCGGTGAGGGCCGCTACCTTTTTGGCGAGTTCAGCCACTTGGTGGCTTTCGGTCATTTGGTTGAAGATTTTGACCCGCTCGCCTTTGCTCGGAGGGTTTTCCAAGGCCAGTTGCACGCATTTGACTGAATCGCGGATGTGGATGAAGGCACGGGTTTGACCGCCTGTTCCATGCACAGTGAGGGGATAACCAATTGCTGCCTGCATCAGGAAGCGGTTTAGAACCGTCCCGTAGTCGCCGTCGTAATCAAAGCGGTTAGTTAGACGCGGATCTCTTGCTGTTGCTTCGGTATTGGTTCCCCAGACGATGCCTTGATGAAGATCAGTAATCCTGATCTGGTCATTTTTGTTGTAGTAGAGGAATAGCAGTTGATCGAGTGTCTTGGTCATGTGATACACGCTGCCAGGGCTGGCTGGGTGCAGGATCTCTTCTTCGAAACGGCTGCCATCAGGCTGGGGAACTTCCACCTTGAGATATCCCTCGGGGATGGTGGCACCGCGGTGGGAGCCGTAGCCATATACCCCCATCGTTCCTAGATGGACGATATGGATGTCAAGACCGCTTTCAACAATTGCAGCTAGCAGATTATGGGTGCCGTTGACATTGTTATCGACGGTGTAGCGCTTGGTAGAGCTGCTTTTCATCGAGTAGGGAGCTGCACGTTGCTCGGCAAAGTGCACTACGGCATCAGGTCGTTCTGTTTGGAGCATTGTCACCAGCCGGTCGTACTCATGGGCGATGTCCATGTGCTCGAAACGGATTGGTTTTCCTCCGATCTCTTCCCAGGCTTTAAGGCGTTCACCAATGTTTGTGATTGGAGTTAGTGACTCCACTTCGAGGTCGATATCGATCTTGCGGCGGCTGAGGTTGTCCACGATCAATACGTCGTGACCTCCGTCCGCAAGGTTTACAGCACAGGGCCATCCACAGAAGCCATCGCCGCCTAGAACGAAAACTTTCAACGCAAACTCCTGCAGGAACGAGCAATTAGCTCACTCAGGGCAAGCTACTACAGGGTTTTCAGCTGATGGCGATCTTGGCGATGATTAGGCATGTCGTAAGTAGGCCTCCACCGATGAGAATTAGTCGAAAGTTGATGTTGCTGCTGCGTTGTGTATCCATCACCTCCATGCGGGGTTCTCTCGCAAAGGCGTTTAGTCGTCCACCGTCTTCTTCGGTGACTTGCATGGCGCGCCAACAACTCGGCGGACCTTATGGACACGACTGCCCGCGCGGCCTTTTTCGTTATATTTTTTCATAGTTACTTGGTACTTGCCTCGTCAACAATTCCTGTGGTTGGTGAGCTTGGCGAGGCTTCGGTGCGTTGGGGTAAGCGTCCAGCTTTGTAGGCCTGTCTGCCTGCCTGAACTGCCCAATGCATTGCCTCTGCCATTGCGATTGGATCTTTGGCCATGGCAATAGAGCTATTGACCAGCACAGCGGCTGCACCCATCTCCAGGGCCTGTGCCGCTTCACTGGGGACACCGATTCCAGCATCAACCACCACAGGCACTTCAGCGTTCTCGATGATTAGGGAGATGTTGGCTGCATTCCTAAGGCCTTGACCTGATCCAATTGGTGAACCCAGGGGCATCACCGTGGCGCAGCCCACCTCTTCAAGGCGCTTGGCTAATAGTGGGTCGGCATTTATGTATGGCAATACTTCGAAGCCTTCTTTTACCAACTGTTCAGCAGCTTCAAGAGTGCCAAAAGGATCAGGTAGCAAATGGCGGTTGTCGGGGATTACTTCGAGTTTTACGAAATTGTTATCTTCTTGGCCCGCCAGCTTGGCGAGTTCGCGGCCCATTCGGGCTACGCGAATGGCTTCCTCAGCTGTTGCACAACCAGCGGTGTTGGGCAGCATCCATATGGCTGACCAGTCGATCGCCTGCATAAGTCCGGCATGGCCTGATGCCATTGTTTGAACACGTCTTACAGCTACCGTCACCATTTGGCATCTTGAAGCTTGCAGGCTCTTTTGCATCACCTGCAAGCTGGGGTACTTGCCAGTGCCTGTGAATAATCGGCTGTGGAAGTCGCGATTGCCGATGCTGAGAAGGTCAGGGGAGGTGGGTGTCAGAACCATTGGCGCTGGTGAGGTTGTTGGAACGTCATCGCGATGCTTACTGCAGGAGTTGATTGGCTTTAGCGTGCATGCATCATCATGATTTTCCATGCCCATCCTGCTCGCTATGGATCTGCCAATTCAGAGTGAGGTTCCCTTAGAGCTCTTTAACTTCTTGCCGCCGGATTCTTCTCAGCAGGCTGTGCCGTCAGTATCGGATGGCTCTTTAGAGCGCTTTGATCCTGTAGAGCGAGCCGTTGAGCTTGCGGCGACATTGTCCCGCCAGTGGTGTGGGACTTACAAGTCGTTTGGCGATGAGCCTCAGGTTGATGTGACGTTGAACCTTGCCAAAGTCGTCCCAATTGGTCAGATCATTGATTTACGTGGGGAGATGCGTCTCGGTAGCGTTACAACCCCTGTGCAAGGAAACTTGAATGCCAAGTCAACTCAGTTGGAGTTGCTTCCCCTTGCTGATCAGTTGATTCCAGGAATGGAGCCAGGTGGTTTATTCCTTGGTCTTCAGGATTTCACCCTTTCGGGTTGGCAGGCAAATCGTCTTGGCAATCCTGGGGGTACGTTGAATCTCAGCAGTTCTTGTGCAGTTCAGGCACAGGCTTCAGAACCCTTGCCCATCCGCGGGCTCTGGTGAGTTTGTACGTTGTGTTTTTTCGAGTCGTTTTACGTGTTTGCGTGCGGTTTTGTTTTTGGGATCTAAAACCAGTGCCTTTTGATATAACTCATAGGCTTCAGATTCTTGCTCAAGGCGTTCTTGGGCAAAGGCAAGGTTGTTGAGGGCTACTGGGTAGTCAGCTTTAGCTTGCAAGGCTGATTGGTAGTGACGCACAGCGGCTGCATAGTCTTTCTGAGCCGCGAGTGCAAAACCCAGGGCATTTTCGATCAGAGCCTTTGCTTCATCGGGCTCTCCAACTAGCTGCTTCAATGCCTTGCGCAGGTTTGCTATGGCTTGGGGATAGAGCCGTTTGCGGAGCTGTACTGAGGCCAGCTCATAGAGGTCAGAAGCTTCTTTTGAAGAGGCGGCACCACTTTTTTCAAGTCGTATCAGGGCTTGCTCGTCACGTCGCACTCTGATCACCTGAATGCCTACCACCACAGCAACGATTGCGAGCAAGCTAATTAGGCCGATCAGATAGGTCTGGGTGTTCATGGTTTGCGTACAGTTCTTTGTGGTGGAATGGTATTTGGAGCGAAATCAAGGCACTTGTTGAATTGATTTTTAGCTTTCAACAGCTGTTTTTCTTTCGTAATAACCATCCCTCAAATGGCATTGAGATCTTCAGCCAAAGGTTCACTGATGTTGAGTGCAGGCGTTGGCCCAGCATTTTTTCTTCGTTAGACATCGGCACTGGTGTTCTAGAGGTCTCCACTTCTCTTTTAAAAGTAGTCCCCACCATTGGCTGGCTTGAAATCTTTCAAAAGAGAACCAGTTTTTAGTAGTACTTGCTTACCAGTGAGATGAGGTCTTGAGTGAACTGGCCCATCAAATCAATTGCGCTCATGTCAAAGGATGGAGGCTGAATTGAAGGCATTTAGAACTTATTGGCACTTGCAGCTATCCAATGCCATTTAGGCTGCTTGTGGACACCAACCGATTTCCAGCTCTCGCCTGAGAAACCATTGTGGGCACTTCTTGTTCAGGTGTTCTCCTTGTGGGATCAAGCATTGATGAAGCGGACAGCTCAGCAGCGAGATGCATTGTTTATTGGTTGTATATCTGAAGTGTTGGCAGGTCATGCAGACCTCGCCTGAGCATGAGGATTGAAGTTCTCTGGAGTCGAAATCGCTCCAGTTTTCAGGTTCGCTTGCTCTATAGGCAGAGCGGAAAATAGCCGATTCATGTTGCATGTCGATCGCCCAAGTACACGTGTACTAGCGCCATCGGCTGGTGGTTGTCAACTCCAGCAAAAACTTTGCTTCTCCGATTAGAGACAAAAAAAGACCCCCTTTTTTGGAGGTCTGTATTTTTCGCAGTCTTAGCTAAGTATTGAATTTAGCTCTTGGCGGAGCCCACCACGCTGGCAAAACTATTGGGATCGCTCATGGCTAGCTGGGCCAGCATTTTTCGATTTAGGCGTACGTCTGCTTTTTTTAGGCCACCGATCAGGCGGCTATAGCTCACGCCGTTGATCCGAGCAGCTGCATTGATGCGAGCAATCCAGAGACGACGGAAATCACGTTTGCGGCGCCGGCGATCCCGATAGGCATTGCAAAGAGCCTTCATTACCCGTTGGTTGGCAGTCCGGAAGAGACTTCCATTGCTGCCTTGAAAGCCGCGTGCCAGTCGCAGGATTTTGTTACGGCGTTTGCGGGCGACGTTGCCTCTTTTGACGCGAGCCATGGTTTAAGAAGTCAAGAAGGAATAGAAACTCAGATCAGCTTGTTAACAGCTGTTTGTTGAACTTGTTTTTCAGGCGTAAGGAAGCATCAATCGCACATTGTCCGCATCGCGCTCATCCACAACGGCCTTGGTTGCGAGATGGCGCTTTAACTTCGGGCTTTTATGGTCTAGCAGGTGATTGCGAAATGCACGACGACGCATAAATTTGCCAGTGACGGTTGCCTTGAACCGCTTGGCGGCAGCTTTGCGGGTCTTGAGCTTGGGCATCTCTGGCGGCTTGCGCACAAACAGCAACTTTACGATTAAGACCTGCCAGAAGCCAAATTCCTCATGATGGGTGTTTTCATATTGCGCATCGTTGGCCAAGGTTTTTCAGAAGTCTCTGTCTCGCTCTAAGCAAGGACTCAGCGGTGCACTTTTCCTTCTCGGTGGCCTTACTTTGGGCTGTGAGGCCAACGAGGTAACTGCACCACCAACGTTTGTTGCTCTGCCTACTCATCAGGTGGTGCAAGTAGCGCCTGCACCAATATCCGGCAGGTCTTTGTTGTGGGTGGCCTTACAGCCTTTGCTGGGTCAAGGTACAACGTCTACGCATTCAGCACCATCGTTACGTTTGGTCAGTGCGGGTAGTGAGTCTTTGGTGCTTCGGGATGCTCGCGGTGAAGTGCATCAGGCTCCAGTGATTACGCTCACCTGGAGGTTGGTACCGCTCGAGACACCCCTGCAGCTCGCACGTCAGGTGGCAGGTCCGTTTGCCAGTTTCGAATCAGCAGAGCAAGTCGCATCTCGATGGCGTCAGCAGGGTGCTGATGCCGTGGTTGCTCATCCCAATGATTGGGAAGTGTGGGTGGCGCAAGGGGTGCGACCTCTTCAGGGAGTTGATGTTCGCTTTTGGCAGGACACGGTGAATTCAGCACTGCAGCCTGTAATTGAGGAGGCTAGTGGTGGTCGCACCCTGGTTGGTCCGGTTCAAATTGATGCTCCTCAAGGTCTGAGTTGGAAGGGTGGGGTGTATTTAGGGCCGTTTCAATTGCAAGCCAATGCCTATGGAAGCTGGACTCTGGTGGAACAGGTTCCCTTGCAGCGCTACTTGGAGGGGGTGGTGCCTCATGAGATTGGAGCTGGGGCTCCGCCAGCAGCATTAGCTGCTCAGACGGTGCTTGCAAGAACTTGGGCGCTTGCCAATAGCCATCGGTTTGCGATTGATGGATATCACCTTTGCAGTGATACCCAGTGTCAGGTGTATAGCGATCCCAGGCAGGCCAGTGTTGGTGTACGTCAGGCGATTGCGAATACTGCTGGCAAGGTGCTGAGTTGGAAGCAGCAGCCCATTAATGCGGTTTATCACGCCAGCAATGGTGGTGTGATGGCAGCTGGCTCTGAAGCTTGGGCCATGCAGCCTGTTCCATACCTGAGGGCTGAGTTGGATGGATCAGCCGTATGGGCGGATCGATTTTCTTTGCCACTTAATAAGAGCTCTGCTCTGAGTTTGTTGTTGGATGACGATGATGGTGCGTATGGAAAGAGTCATCCTCGTTTTCGTTGGACCCGTGAGCTGACAGCCGTTCAATTGCAGCAAGCTTTGAGTTCGTTGGCACCCAGTCGCTCCTTCCTGCCTAAGCAGTTGACTGTGCTTAAGCGGGGTTCAAGTGGTCGGGTATTGGCTTTGGAGATTCGTGGTGAGGACAATCAGGCTCCAGTGGTGCTGCGATTGGACGGCATTAGACGCCGTTTGCGGCAGTTACCAAGCACCCTGTTTGTTGTTCACTCAGTTGGTGGAGGGGTTTGGAAGTTCTCTGGTGGTGGCTTTGGCCACGGGGCTGGACTTTCTCAAGCTGGAGCAGTTGATTTGGCTCGTCGGGGCTGGACCACTGAACAGATTCTCAGTCATTACTATCCAGGAACGACCTATGCACCTTTGCCTGAGTTAAAGAAAGCCCTTTAGAGTCCCTGAACTTCGAGACTATCTATGGCCGCGGCCGCTGTCATTGGGGATCATCGACGCGGCAAGACAGCCCTGTTTCTGATTGTTTGCGGCTGGGCTGGTGCAGCACCCCACTTTTGGTTGGAAGGGGTTAGAAGTCTTTTCCCCGCCATTACTTTGGCTTTTGTCTTGGGAGGCTATTGCCTACGTACTGTCTTAAATGATCGGGATAATTCGTTTGAAAATTCCAATCCAATTGCTTTGGAGCCTCCTGCGGATCAAGCCTGGCCCACTGTTGATGTCTTGGTAGCTGCAAGGGATGAGGAAACTGTGGTTAATCGTTTGGTAGAACGCTTAGCGACGCTTCGTTATCCCCAGGGAAAGCTTGCGATTTGGATTATTGATGATGGCAGTCAGGACCGAACGCCAGCTCTACTGGATGATTTGCGGCAGCGGTTTCCTGATCTTCACGTGATCCATCGTCCTCGAGGTGCAGGGGGTGGCAAGTCTGGAGCTCTAAATACTGCCTTGCAGCAGGTTCAGGGGGATTGGCTGTTGATTCTTGATGCCGATGCCCAGTTGCAGGATGACCTGCTCAAGCGTCTGGTTCTATTTGCGCAACAGGGTGGTTGGTCAGCGGTGCAATTGCGTAAGGCAGTGGTCAATATTCAGAACAATCTGCTCACAAGGGTTCAGTCCATGGAGATGGCTATGGACGCTTTGATTCAGCAGGGTCGTTTACTAAGTGCAGGTGTGGTGGAATTGCGTGGAAATGGCCAATTGCTGCGTCGCAGCACGCTTGAAGACTGTGGAGGATTCAATGAAAATACGGTCACTGATGACCTAGATCTGAGTTTCCGTTTGCTTACGGCTGGGGCTTTGATCGGTATCCTTTGGGATCCTCCAGTGCAGGAGGAAGCAGTGGAGACTTTGCCTGCTCTTTGGAAACAACGTCAGCGTTGGGCAGAGGGTGGCTTACAGCGCTTTTTTGACTACTGGCCAGTATTGATGTTCGGCAAGTTGACGCTCGCTCAACGCTGTGATTTGGCTTGTTTCTTTCTTCTTCAATATGCTCTTCCGGTGGTGTCTTTCGTTGATCTGTTCACCACACTTTTCACTCGCACCATCCCAGCTTATTGGCCTCTTTCGATCGTGGCATTCAGTGTTTCAGGTTTGGCCTACTGGCGCGGTTGCAGGAGAATTAGTGAGGGGCCGGCTTTGCCATCTCCTACTCCGTGGAATCTTTTATTGGGGATTGCTTATCTGACCCATTGGTTTGTGGTGATCCCTTGGGTAACAGTAAGGATGGCAGTGTTGCCAAAGCGTTTGGTGTGGGCCAAGACCAGTCATCATGGCCAGCAGCCTGTGAAAGTATGAATCTTTAAAGGTCTACATCCAGTACTTTGCCGTTAAAGAAGTCAGCTAGGCGTTTGGCTTTGTTATCAATCTGCTCCACGGATGAAGTTGGCTGAGCAGGAGCAGAATTGTCTTCAGGCTGTGGCCCGTTTGTACGGGCTGTATTGGTTGCAGAATTTTTAGGAACAGATGCTGTAGATGGGGCTTGAACGGCTGGGGGTGGCACTGGTGCAGCATTAGGAGTAGGTATTTTTGTTATTGGTGCTACTTCAGCAATTTGTGTGATAGCAGTTTGTGTAGCAGTTTCGCTTTGGCTTTCCAGCACAAGCAGTCTGGGAGTGCCAAGGGCTGTGGCTATTGCTTGCTCTAGCAGGCTCACACGGCTTTGCACCATCCCCATCCAATTACCGGCTACTTGAACCACAGCACGATGGTCATCAAGTCGCACTAGTTGGGCTTGTTGAGAGAGCAACATCTTTGTGGAAGGCAACTCCAGACTGCCGAGTATTTGTTGCCATAACTCCTGCAGATTGCTGGTTTGGGTGTTCTTGATTGGAGTTGGATCGGTTTTT
>PVBE012784180.1_pt1 | contig 11362 bp, 7 predicted proteins | sample 1631181 | NCBI WGS metagenome assembly PVBE01 (sample SAMN08397723, study PRJNA350692) | Marine metagenome, whole genome shotgun sequencing project. | isolation source: water | place: Pacific Ocean | collected 2012-04 | reverse complement strand
GGGTCTAGGGCTGAATTTTTGGCAAAGAAAAATCCCGCTAACTATATGAATTAGCGGGATTTTATTTTGGTTGCGGGGGCATGCTGCAATCAAGACCCTACAATCATCGCGTATGTCTAATTATTCGAAGAATTGGTTGCTAGGGCTCGATCTCTACCATTCCGCAATCGAGTTTCGGCTGTTATTCTAATTGCCAGTTAGTTCGCTACGGGAACGCGTCCTGCTTTGCCACTTGAACAGCTGACGGCAGTGTCAGAGCAAATTGGCTTGAGCGGAGCGGGGTCGGTCCGGGTACACTAGCGTTAGTAAGTGATTAACAATTATCGTTAATTATGAGAAGTTTATCGGCAGTAAATTGAATCGTCAGGGCCATATGTACGATCTAGCCGATCTTGAAATTAAAATTTCGACATACGATTGGTGTGTGAAGCTGTTTTCCGTGCTCGAGAGTCGGCTTGGGCTGAATATTAAGTTTCATCATGAAGATGGGCGTGTGGAAGACGGGCAGATTTTCCTGTTCAATCACTTCGCCCGCTTCGAGACCATTATCCCTCCCTATCTGCTGCACAAGGAAACCGGTGCCTATTGCCGGAGCATGGCGACGAAGGATTTGTTTGCGGGCGGCGGCGATCTCAGCCGCTTCCTGATGAATGTGGGTGCGGTTCCGAATGACCTTCCAGGGTTACTGCCGTTTCTTGCGGCGGAGACATTGCGCGGCCGCAAAGTGATCGTCTTTCCTGAAGGCGGCATGGTGAAGGATCGCCGCACAGTCGATCACAAGGGACAATTCGGTATCTATTCACGCACGGCCGGAATGTGGCGCAAACATCATGCGGGCGCTGCCGTCATCGCTCTGGTTTTGGAAATCTTAAAATCGCGAATTCTTTCAGTCCAAAAATCCGGCAATCAACCGCGGCTTGACCGGTGGGTAAAATCGCTTGGAATGGAAAATGTCGACGCCCTGCTGGAAGCCGCCGCGAAGCCGACACGGATTGTTCCCGCCAATATCACCTTCTACCCGATCCGAATTTCGGACAATGTGCTGAGGCGCGGCGTCGATTTTTTCGTTGGAAAATTGGGCAAGAAAGTCGAGGAGGAATTGCTGATTGAAGGGAATATCCTGTTGAAGAACACGGATATGGATATTCGCTGCGGCGCGCCGATCGCGCCGCATAAGTTTGAGCGTTGGTGGGAAGAGAAGGCGATTGACGTTTTGTTTGAGGGGATAGATTCACTCGACGATCTTTTTTCTCTCAACAAGGATTCCGGAAAGTGGATCGAGCGTTTCGTCTCGACAATTTTGCAGCGTAAGACTTCGCGGCTGCGGGATACTTACATGCGCGAAATATACGATGAGATAACGGTGAATTTAGCGCATTTGGCCTCCTCACTGATTCTAACCTATGTGGATCGCGGTCGGATGGAAGTGAGTCGCGCGGAGTTTCATCGCACGCTCTATCTCGCGATCAAATACGTACAAGATGAATGCTCCATTCATCTTCACCGCGTTCTGGAGAATCCCGAAGCTTACGAAGGCGTCGATATCGGTGCCGGTCGTGGGTTGGACGAATTCTGGGCGTCTGCGAGCTTTGCCGGTCTGATCGAAAGATTGCCGGACACGTATCAGTTCTTGCCGAAGCTCTGCGATGAACACGGTTTCGATGAGATCCGCCTGGAGAACCCGATTGTCGTATACGCCAATGAAGTGGCACCGCTGAGAGAGGTAGACTTGGCGATAGGGCGAGCACTGGAGACAGCAGATACAATCGATGACCGAACCTATGCGGCCATGCATTTTGATGACGAAAAGAAACGCCATGCTTGGTGCCGCAAGACGTACCGCCAGCCGCGTTTCGCCGAGATCAACGCGGCGGAAACTGCCACTGTCGGTGGTGAGCCGTACTTCCTTGAGCCCGATCAGCCGAACGGTATGGGCGTCCTCTTGGTGCATGGATTTCTCTCCTCGCCGGCCGAATTACGGGAGCTGGGAGACAGGTTCTGCGCCGCCGGTTATACGGTCGTTGGTGCGCGCTTGGAAGGACATGGAACTTCACCTTGGGATCTGCGAGATCGAGAATGGGAAGATTGGCTGGAGTCGATCCGTCGGTGCTATCGGATTTTGATCCCCTATGTCGACCAAATCGGCCTCGTCGGGTTTTCGACAGGCGGTAGCTTGGTTTTACAGCTTGCGGCAGAGCAGCCAGAGAAATTAATCGGCGTGGCATCGATTTCCGCACCGGTTAAATTCCGCAATCGCAACCTGATTTTTGTCCCGTTATTGCACGGAGCCAATGCAATTGCGCGATGGATCCCGAGCCTTGAAGGGGTAATGCCGTTTCGACCGAACCTTTCCGAACATCCAGATGTAAATTACGGCAGCATTCCGATACGCGGTCTCTACGAATTGCGCCAAACCGTCGATGCGTTGTTGAAAGCATTGCCAACGGTAACGGCGCCGACATTGGTGGTCCACGGGAAGAATGATCCGGTCATCGATTCCTCAAGCGCCAGAACTATTTTGGAGGCGCTCGGATCAGAGGAGAAACAGCTGGAGTTGATTGAGTCGACCCGGCACGGAATCGCATACGAAAACATTGGCGATTGCCAGCAGATGGTACTGTCATTCGTTGAGGCCTTGCGCTCTGAAATCCCTCAAATAGCGCTTGTGACATGAAAGCCCGAAACACATTCGTGTGGGAGGGGGGACGATGAAGCCGGTGTTCGGCGCCCGTGAAAAAGACTTACTCAATAGGATTGGTGAGCGGTTCGGGTTTACGCCACGGCGGGAGGTAACTCCGGAGACGCCCTACCCCTGGCTCGCAAGTTATCCTGATAAGATCGATTGGTCTCAGACAATATCGCGCAAGCCGCTGCATCGTTTCATGGATGAAGCCGTCGAACGGTTTGGGGATAATCCGTCCGTTAATTCTCTCGGCAAATCCTATTCCTATCAGGAAATAGGCGATTTAGTGAATAAGGTGGCAAAGGGATTTAATCATCTCGGTTTAGAGCGCGGCGTAAAAGTTGGATTGTGCCTGCCGAACTGTCCCTATTCGATCATTTCTTACTATGCGGTGCTGAAGGCAGGTGGCACGGTGGTGAATTACAACCCGCTCTATGTGGAGCAAGAGCTTGCGGCACAGGTAGAAGATTCGAAAACGACGATCCTTGTCACGTTGGACCTGCAACAGCTTTATCCCAAGGCTTCCGCTCTGCTGGAGAGCAAAGGACTTCGCCAGATCATCGTCTGCCGGATGAGTGAAATTTTGCCGCCTCTCAAAGGTATTCTATTTTCGACGTTGAAGCGCAGCGAAATTTCAGAAATTCCGGAGGACGTTCAACACGTGTCCTTCGCCAATCTGATCAATAACGATGGAGAGATCGAATCGCCGGAAATCAATCTCGATGGCGATATCGCGCTACTGCAATATACTGGTGGCACCACGGGCACACCGAAGGGCGCGATGCTGACCCATGGTAATCTCTCCGCGAATATGGCGCAGGTGCTAGCGTGGGTCGGTGATTTGGAGCCGGGCCAAGAGAAGTTTTTCGGCGTGTTACCGTTTTTTTTATGTCTTCGGCATGACGCTGGTCATGAACCTTGGAATTGCGACGGGGTCGGAGCTGGTGCTGTTACCGCGCTTCGAACTCGACCAATTGCTGAAGACGATCGAACGAACCAAGGCGACGGTGTTGATGGAGGTCCCGACGATCTATAACGCGATCATCGGCGCGCCGGATTTGGAAGACAACGATCTATCCACGATCAAGTATTGCGTTTCCAGCGGCGCGCCGTTGTCGGCTGCCGTGCGCCAGGACTTCGAAACTCTCACTGGGTGTTATCTGGTCGAGGGTTATGGTCTCACCGAGTGCTCGCCGGTCGCACTCTCTAAGCCACCTGGCGGGCTCAATAAAGAGAACTCCATCGGCATTCCCTTGCCTGGAAAATCTGTTGAGTTTCGCTATCTCGACGATCCGGATATCGCGATGCCTTATGGCGAGAAGGGTGAACTCTGTATTTCCGGCCCACAGGTCATGCCATGCTATTGGCGGCGCAAAGAAGAAAGGGACGCCACTATTATCGATGGGTGGCTGCACACGGGCGATGTCGGCTACATGGATGAAGACGGTTATGTCTTTCTCGTCGATCGCAAGAAAGATCTGATCCTGTGCGGCGGATTCAATGTTTATCCCCGCATGATCGAAGAAGCGATTATGATACATCCGGGCGTCGCCGAGGTAATTGTCATTGGGGTTCCCGATGATTACCGAGGCGAGACGCCGAAAGCCTTCGTGAAACTTCTCGACGGACAGTCCCTGTCTGAAAGTGAAATGAAGGATTATCTCCGCGACCGGCTCTCGCGGATTGAGATGCCCGAATTCGTTGAGTTCCGGGAAGAATTGCCGAAGACGATAATCGGTAAATTGTCGAAGAAAGAATTGGTGGCCGAGGAGGCCGCGAAACGAAACACCCTTTCCGAGGAGGTAAGTGAACCATGAAGAATGCTGTCATTGCAGGATACGTGCGATCCCCGTTCGCTTTTGCCCAACGGGGAGAATTAGCGAAAGTCCGTCCCGACGACCTTGCGGCCCAAGTCGTGCGGGGACTGGTCGAGAAAACCGGTATCGATCCCGCTGATGTGGAAGACTTGATCCTGGGGTGTGCATTTCCTGAGGGTGAGCAAGGCCTTAACATGGCGCGTCTTGTCGTCCTAGCAGCCGAACTGCCGATCACCATCGCCGGTGCCACGGTCAATCGTTTCTGTGGATCGTCGATGTACGCGATCCACATGGCGGCCGGTGCTATTGCGATGGGGGCGGGGGATGCTTTCATCTGCGCGGGTGTCGAATCCATGACCCGGGTGCCCATGGGGGGATACAATCCCCTGCCGAGTCCAACACTCTACGACGCTCTTCCGGAGGCCTACATATCGATGGGCGAGACCGCAGAGAACGTCGCCCGGCAATATCAGATTACCCGCGGGGCCCAGGATGAGTTCGCTGTCGGGAGCCAGAACAAGGCCACTGCTGCCATGGAGGCCGGACGGCTCGACGATGAAATCGTTCCGATTTCCGTGAGCGGCGGCAAGGTCGAGCGAGACGGATGCGTGCGGTCCGACAGCACAGCCGAAGGTTTGTCGAGTTTGAAGCCGGCATTCGATGAAAGCGGCACGGTAACGGCGGGCACGTCATCCCCTCTGACCGATGGGGCGGCCGCAACACTGGTCTGCAGTGAAGAGTATGCAGAGCGTACAGGTCTGAAACCGTTGGCGCGGATCAAGAGTATCGCGGTGGCCGGTTGCGCACCGGAGATCATGGGGGTCGGTCCGGTGCATGCGACTAGAAAGGCTTTGGAACGCGCCAACCTAGCGATTGGCGATATAGATGTTACGGAGTTGAACGAAGCCTTCGCCTCGCAAGCGCTAGCCTGCATGCGTGATCTTGATCTGGATGGGGCAAAGGTGAATCTGGATGGCGGGGCCATTGCGTTCGGCCATCCGCTGGGCGCGACGGGCGCGCGGATCACCGGCAAGGCGGCTGCCCTTTTGCAACGCGAAGGCGGGCGGTATGCGCTGTCCACCCAATGCATCGGTGGTGGCCAAGGGATCGCCACAATCCTGGAATCCGTCTCGTGAGCGGGATCGAGAAAGTCGCGGTAATCGGCGCCGGTGTTATGGGCGCTGGCATCGCAGCGCAGGTGGCTAACGCGGGCATTCCGGTTCGCCTGCTCGATATCGTTCCAAAAGAGGGGGAAAACCGAAATGCCATCGCCGAAGGGGCGATTGCCAGACTCCTAAAGACCGATCCCGCGCCCTTGATGCATCCCCGCAATGCCAAGCGGATCGAGCCCGGCAATATCGAAGATCATTTGGAGTTGTTGGCCGATTGCGATTGGATCGTCGAAGCCGTGATCGAGCGTATCGATATCAAGCGTGATCTCTATATCAAGCTGGAAGCGGTGCGGAAACCAGGCTCAATCATTTCATCGAACACGTCGACCATACCGCTGGCGCAATTGATCGAAGACATGCCGGAAGTGTTTCAGCAGGATTTTCTGATCACTCATTTCTTCAATCCGCCCCGGTATATGCGCTTATTGGAGCTTGTTGGCGGCGCGAAGACCAGAAGTGATGCCGTCAATCTCATGCGAAATTTTGGCGATGTACGCCTCGGTAAAACGGTAATCGACTGCAAGGATACACCGGGATTCATCGCCAACCGCATCGGGACCTACTGGCTGCAAAGCGCTGTTGTCACAGCGATGGAGCAAGGCGTATCGGTCGAAGAAGCGGACTCGGTCATTGGGCGGCCGATGGGTATTCCGAAGACCGGCGTCTTTGGGCTGTTGGATATGGTCGGCCTTGATCTAATGCCACATGTGTTACGCAGTCTCGAAGGCGCTTTACCAGAACACGATGCCTTTCATGCGATTTACCAAGAGCCGGAGATGATCGAGGAGATGATCGCAGCCGGATATACGGGACGAAAGGGGAAGGGGGGGTTCTACCGTCTTGACCAGTCGGGTGGTGAGCGGGTCAAGCAGGCGCGCAATCTTGCTACCGGTCAGTACCGCACGGCGGCCCGTCCCAAACTCGCGAGCGTTGAGGCGGCGCGCAAAGGTGGATTGAAAGCGCTTGTCGAGCATGATGACAAGGGCGGGAAGTATGGCTGGAGCGTGGTCGCCAGCACTCTAAGCTACGCGGCCGAACTAGCACCCCGCATTGCCGATGATATTGCGTCCATCGATGCGGCGATGCGCCTTGGCTACAATTGGAAATTCGGACCGTTCGAGTTGATCGACCAGCTAGGCATCGATTGGTTTCGCGAAAAATTGGAAGCGGACGGTCTGCCGGTACCGGCCCTATTGAACCAGGCCGCGGGTAAGCGCTTCTACCGGATCGCGGACGGGCAGCGACAATGTCTCGGATTTGATATGACGTATCGCGATCTCCCGCGCCCCGATGGTACTCTTTCCCTCGAGGACATCAAACGGAACGGGAAGCCGGTGGCACGCAATGGTGCCGCCAGTTTGTGGGATATCGGCGATGGCATTTTATGCTTGGAATTTCACAGCAAGATGAACTCCCTCGATCCTCGAACCTTATCATTGATCTCACGGGCGATCGACATCATACCCGGCCACCACAAGGGATTGGTGATCTATAATGAAGCGAGTAATTTTTCGGTGGGGGCGAATATCGGCCTGCTGCTGATTGCGGCCAAACTGTATCTTTGGCCGGTCGTGCGCTGGATGGTGGGTAAAGGACAGAAAACATACAAAGCTCTGAAATATGCACCGTTCCCGGTGGTATCGGCACCGTCGGGCATGGCACTTGGCGGGGGATGCGAAGTTCTGTTGCATTCGGATGCCGTACAAGCCCATGCGGAGACCTATACCGGTTTGGTGGAGGTCGGCGTCGGAGTGGTGCCAGCCTGGGGAGGGTGCAAGGAAATGTTATTGCGCCGCTTCGCGGAGCCGAAGCGTGCGGGTGGTCCGATGCCGCCAATCACCAAAACATTCGAGGCCATCGGATTGGCTACTGTGGCGAAATCCGCCGAGGAAGCTCGCGACCTGCAAATCCTGCGCGAGGGAGACGGTATTACCATGAACCGCGACCGGTTGCTGGCGGATGCGAAAGCGAAAGTCCTCGCATTGGCGGAGAGTTATGCGCCGCCGGAGGCAGCGGAATTATCTTTGCCAGGCCCGACGGGGGCGGTCGCTATCGGTATGGCGGTCGACGGGTTCCGTCTCAGTGGCAAGGCGACACCCCACGACGTTGTCGTCAGCCGTTCTCTCGCCAAAGTTCTCAGCGGCGGTGATACCGATATCACCGGGACCGTCAACGAGGATGAGTTGTTAGAACTAGAACGGGACGCATTCGTCTCACTCGCCCGGCATCCCGCATCGATTGCTCGGATCTCGCAAATGCTGAAGACCGGAAAACCGCTCAGGAACTGAACCATGACTGCTCCGTTGATTGCCCTTGTCGTCGTCTTGTCGGTCGTCCTCTTGTATCGCGGCCGAGCCTATTGGGCTTGGGTCGCGCCATTGGCGCTCTTGTTTGTGTATTGGTGGTGGAGCGGTGTGACGTCTCCGGCCGCCTTTTGGGTGCTGGGTAGTTTGAGTTTGTTGCTGGCGCTTGTGTTCGGGATCCCGTCGATCCGAAGCCCTCTTGTGTCCGCCCATGTAATGAAAGTAGTACGCGGAATTCTGCCGAGCATGGGTGAGACGGAACGAATTGCGCTGGAGGCAGGTACCGTATGGTGGGACGGTGATCTATTCTCCGGCGCTCCCGATTGGAAGAAACTACAAGCTTTTGAAAGCCGAGCCCTAACTGTGGCTGAACAAGCATTTCTCGACGGGCCGGTCGAAGAACTCTGTACGATGGTTGACGATTGGCAGATTCAGCAGGACCGGGATTTGCCACCGGAAGTTTGGGCTTTCCTTAAGGAAAAGAAATTTTTGGGAATGATAGTGCCGGAAGAGTTCGGCGGTCTTGGATTTTCCGCCATCGGTCATTCGTCGGTAATTGCCAAACTCTCAAGCCGCAGTATCGCGACAGCGGTCACGGTGATGGTACCGAACTCCTTGGGGCCGGCAGAATTGTTACTGCATTATGGCACCGACGCACAGAAGCAGCACTATCTGCCCCGTCTCGCATCCGGTGAAGATTTACCCTGTTTTGCGTTGACGGAACCGGAAGCCGGTAGCGATGCGGCATCGCCACGCAGCACGGGGGTGATTTGCAAAGGAATGTTCGAGGGCGAGGAAGTCCTCGGCATGAATCTCAACTGGCAGAAGCGGTATATTACCTTAGCACCGGTCGCGACTGTGGTCGGCTTGGCATTCCGCTTGCTCGATCCGGATGGATTGCTCGGCGACGAGAAAGATATCGGAATCACCTGTGCGTTGATCCCGCGCGGCACGGCTGGCGTCGAGATCGGTCGCCGTCACGATCCCATGGGCGTGCCGTTCCAGAATGGTCCGATTGTCGGCACCGATGTTTTTGTGCCGTTGGATTTCATCATCGGCGGTCGTAAGGGCGCGGGGCAAGGTTGGCAGATGCTGATGGATTGCCTCGCCGCGGGGCGTTCCATCTCCCTGCCGACGCAAGCGGTGGCGGCAGCGCAGCATGCGACGCGCTCGATGGGCGCGTATGCGACCGTCCGCGAACAGTTCAACATGCGGATAGGTCGATTCGAAGGTATTGAAGAGCCGTTGGCACGGATCGGCGGTTTGACCTATCTAATGGATGCGGCGCGACGGCTGACCTGCGGCGCGGTCGATGCGGGCGAAAAACCGGCAGTGCTCTCCGCCATCGTTAAGGCGTATCTGACCGACGCTGCGCGGGATGTGGTCAATGACGCCATGGATATTCAAGCAGGTGCCGCGATTTGCCGTGGCCCGCGCAATGTTTTGGGACGCGGGTTTACCGCTATTCCCATCGCGATCACTGTCGAGGGTGCTAATATCCTAACCCGTTCGATGATCGTTTATGGGCAAGGTGCTATCAGATGCCATCCCTTCGTACAGGACGAAATGCAGGCGGTTGCGGAGGGCGATGTCACACGCTTTGATCGAGCTTTATTCGGCCATGTGAGTTTCGTGATGCGGAATGCCACGAGGGCCATGGGATTGGGATTAAGTGGAGGGATGTTAGCAAACCCACCAGAGGCAGGTTCGGCGATGCGTCACTATCGCCGCTTTGAGCGGTTGAGCGCCTCTTTTGCGTTTACGTCCGACGTCGCGATGGCGACGCTGGGCGGCAGCCTAAAACGGCGCGAGAAGATTACCGGACGTCTCGCCGATGCCCTGGCGTGGATGTATCTGGGCTCGGCCTCTCTTAAACGCTTTCATGATGAGGGCCGCCCGTCGCTGGATCTGCCGATGTTGAATTGGGCCTGCGAGCACGCTGCGTGGAAAGCTGAAGAGGCATTGCAGGGCGTTCTCGCAAATCTGCCCAAAAGGGTGGCGGCGAGCATCACCCGGGCGATAACGTTTCCGTTTGGCGCACGCTATGCACCGCCTAGCGACGCGCTGGGGGCAACAGTCGCGCAGGCCTTGTTGGACGGTGGCGAAGCCCGGGAGCGCCTGACACCTGACGTCTATATTCCGGCGAGCCAGGAACAGGGTCTGGGTGAATTAGAAGCGACCTTGGCAAAGGTGGTGGCCGCACAGCCCTTTCGGGAGCGCGTGAAAGACGCGGCGCGTTCCGGCGAAATCGATGGTGATGGAGAAGCGGCGCAAATCGATGCGGCCATAGCAAGTGGATTGCTGAGTGAGGCGAACGGAAACATTATTGCCGACGCGACATCGGCGCGGCTGGAGACAATTCAGGTCGATGCCTTTGAGCCTGACGACTATCGCACGCTCAGGGGATAAACGGCGTTTCCTTGTCATAGGCAAGAGCGTCGAAATCATCCGCCGGAATTACGTGATCGCGTCTGCGCAGATATGCGACGAGAGGACGGAGGTCATCTTCGAGTGGCATATCGTCGAGCGTGACAAGTCGGCTATCCTCACTGTCGGACAGACATAAGCGGTTGTCGAGGGCGGAAACAATTTTCCCAATCCTTCCAAAATACCGCCGTCCAAACCTTCGTAATAATTTTCGTCGGCAGTGCCAGCGCCACTGTGAGTATGATCGGCTATGAACTCGCCGCTTCCGGATCTTGGCGGCGAACAACGGACCGAACCTGTTCCACCAGAACCGCACCGTCTCATGACAAATGTCGATGCCACGCTCGGACAGCAGGTCCTCGACCTGGCGCAGCGATAAGGGATATCGGACATACATAAGCACCGTCAGGCGGATCACTTCGGGTGAACTGTTGAAATAGCGGAATGGATTTCTCATCCGACGGGACTAAAGAATGGCTTTGCCTGCCTCAAGCCGCTTTGCTCTGACACTGCCTAACCGATGTCCCGGAGCTGCGCATCGTCACCGATGATCTCTGGCAAAACACACAGGAGATTCAAAACACGCGGGCACGGGAGACACGGCCTGATGCCAGATCGCCTGACTGGAAGCAGCGGCGTCCGAAGCACCTGTTCTCGGGCCTGATCAAATGCGCCTCATGCGATGGCGGCATGTCGCTGGTCAGTCGTATCTATTACGGCTGTTCCAACCGACGTAATAAAGGTACCTGCGACAATCATCTGACGGTCCGTCTCGACAGGCTGGAAGAAGCCGTTCTGCGTGGGCTTCAAGACCGTCTCCTCACACCAGAACTCACAAAGGAATTCGTCCGCGAATACACTGTTGAGATCAACCGCCTCAAGGCGGAGGCAACAGCGCATCAACAGGGAGCTCGGAATAAGCTCCGCAATCTTAGTGTAAGCATCGACAATATCGTCGAT